>Ga0224511_10000097_pt1 | contig 28524 bp, 54 predicted proteins | sample SF_May12_sed_USG_2_FD_169988 | JGI IMG/M metagenome (GOLD analysis project Ga0224511, IMG submission 169988) | Sediment microbial communities from San Francisco Bay, California, United States - SF_May12_sed_USGS_8_1 | ecosystem: Environmental > Aquatic > Marine > Sediment | place: USA...
CCTAACCGCCGAATTATTTGGTTTCGCTGTATTTACTGTGTTGTTAGACCAGGAAGCGTTGAGATCCCCATCATGATCTGAAAAATTTGTCCCGCTGCTCTCAATGAATGTGTCTTGCATAAAAACCGAGCCGCCAGTAACATCGAGACGTTCAATCTCTACGAGCGCTGGCGCGGCCTCGGATGCTGAATTCTCTTCGATTGTCATCGAATGCGTCAAAGCAGAAGGAGAGAATACAAACTCCGAAGAATGAGTAATCGCTATGAGCACATTATCAACACTCACTTCTAAAGTCGAAAGTGCAGAGTTATGAATAGACCTTGCTCTGTGAAAAGCTCTGAGAGTAAAAGTTGTAGCGACCGAAACATTCACGTTGCCGGTAGTTCCGTCAGCGAGTGTTATTTTTACATTTTGCAAACTATCGACTAAAGCTATATCAACCTTCATCCATATATTGCCACCCCCAGCATTTTGAAGTTTGACTGTGTACGTATGGCCCGCAGTTATGGCAACAGGAATTCTAAAATCTAAACGGAATAAATAAGGCCCATGCCCGTAATTCCCCGGCATTAAGGGGGTAACAAGTACCGAACGGTTGTTTGCACTAAAAGTTCCGCCTATCGCTAAAGCGTTATTCTGTATTTCAAGTTTCGCCCCAGCAGGCGTAGGAGTAAACACCGGCGTAGACCAATCAGCGCCAGTTTCCCCAGTATGAGCACTAAGTAAAGTGCCGTCTGTGTCTGTAAACGTGTCTTCTATTATTTTACGTGTCATCACACACCATCCGCTGAATAAATAACTCCGTCAAGAAAAATAGTCCCGTGCGCTTTTTTTAAGGAGGTATAAACAAGTGCGGCGTCAATAAAATATGTCACTACGCCATCAGCATCCCGTATTATCTTAAAAACAGCACCTTCACTCACAGAAGAAGGCGTTATAGATATAAATGTACCTGCTTCCACTACCCGCACGTCCCCCGCCAAAAACTGGAACCCCCAGCCGATTTCTTCTATGGTAGCCGCCTCATCAGCTTTGTTATTAAACCCTGCTGCCGCCCCGACAGTATCTTGGCTAAAAGTGAACTCAACTTCACACCCTGCTTTTTCTTCTTGCACAGAACGAGCGCCGGAATTCCACCCGATGTTTAAATCTGTTACTAAAGTAGACTCAGTCCCCGGTGTCCCTGGAACTGGGGGAACCTCTGGGGTGCCAGGAACAAAAACCAAAGTGGTTATGGTTTGCGGCGGTAAGTTATCCAACGAAGCGACATACTGTTCCTGGGTGATGAACCCACTTGATAGCTGCGCCGTTAATAAATTCAACGCTGATTGTCGTGCGGCCCCGCTTGAGTCAACTATTTTCTCCCAACGAGCTGGTACCGCTGGCCTGCCCGGAATCGCCGGAGTACCCGCTGTTCCTGGCTCGCCGGAAACAATTGCTTTTTTAAATAATGTATTCGGCATGTTTTAATCTCCGCCAACTAAGTTTACAATGTTCGTGTTATGCAGCACTCCTTCAGCCCCGCCGAACACACTAGCCACATTAATAATTGTGCGCAACGGCGTCCAAGTCACTCCTGAATCAAAAGAACGATACTCTATTATATCCCCTCCGACAAAAGATATGAAGGTCGCTAACTCGGCTTCTTGGAACGGAGTGCTCTGTCTGGGTTTAATAACAGCTACTCGCCCCCCTATTCCGTGGTATAGCCCGGTTGAGAAGTCAATAATCATTGACGCAGCCCAAGTAACACCAAAATCAAAAGTGCGCAACCCGAATACAAGGTTAGGGCCAGCCCTCACAATAATATACGCAGCTCCGACACCTATAGGCATTATGCCTGCAGTTCCGAAGTTTCTGCCATCTAAAACGCCAGGAAGATCGCCAATGATAACACGCCCACCCCAAGCAGTGGGGCCGGAAGAATTAATCCGTAAAAAATCAAAATAATCCGTCTCTACCCCGCCACGTAAAGGGATTGCTGCAATTGCTTCCCCGTTCCCTACAGAAGCAATTGAAATAAAACCGGAATCGTTAGGCGGGTTGCTATCGGGGGCAAGTAATAGACTAAGCGTGGCAACGTTAGTAGATAGAAAATCACTTGTGGTGTTAATGTTAATTCGAACGACACTATCGAAAGTACGAACCATGCTAACTAATGTGTATTTTCGGCCGGTGACTGAATAAACGTATGTAGACGGTATGCCAACACTAGCTCCGCCCCCACCAGTCATTATATCGTTTGTGGTTTCCACAAGGCGATGAACGCCAGACACAAAGTTTTCTTCTAAAGCCGCGTCTGCGCTTAATACTAAAGGTAAAGCCCCTATGGTTACAGGCGGGGAAGAAATATTTTTAAAGCTTGCTGAAGCAACAGCATAAGAAATTGGGGATAGTTGAACGATTGTAAACACATTATCGTCAGAAGTGCCGTCCCATACCAGTCGCTGATGGTCTACAGGAGCGGGGCGGTCCACAAACGTATCGCCTTCAGCAACAGAAAACCAAGCTTTTAATCTGTCAGTTGTTGTAGCGTACCCCGAAGGGTTTTCTAAGGATATAAAAAAGAAACGGTTGCGGCTAACCCTAATGATCCCATACCCAAAAGATACCGCAGCGGGGTCAGAAATCCCTTCGATAGAAATAGGGAAACTACGAAGTGCGCTCCACTTCGCTTTGCCGCCAATAACATTACCCAGCACCGCTGTTTTGCCCTTCGTCAAAGGGGCTAACAAAACAAGTTCGAAGCCCCCACTAAGACAAACTGCTTCGTGGATTCCTGCACGGCTTACCGTTATAGTAACGCCTTTGACTTTAATTGTATTTACAAAATTGGGGCCTAAGTGTTTCTTTAAAGTCCTAAGACGATTTAAAGCAAACGGCAAAAAACGCCCTGCAGCAATGTTCTTTATTTTTTTGTGTACTGGCACGAGACATTATAATGTCGGCAACGCAACTACATAGAAATCAATAGTCTGTGTCGCAGACAGAACAAGGGTTAGATCAGTTAGATTCAGATCAGCCCCAGCCAATCCAACAGAACCTTGAATTCGTGCTTCCGTAGTGCTCGAAGCCCCGGTATCGCCAGCAGCAACATGCCGATAGTAACCGGCAACACCGCCAGCAGCGACTACTCCGCTCCACACCGCTGCGTCCTTAGATATAACTCCGTCTGCAGCAGAAGCGGCGAATGAGAGTTTAGTCGCGCCCGACGCTTCTGTTATCGTTACTAAAAGAGTTCCTGTCTCGGCAGCGTCAGCGGTTGCTGGCTCCGCGCCAGAAAAAATCTTAATCTCGCCTAAAGCCAAAATAGTTTTTAGCGGGTTAGAATCCAGTAGTTTGTTTCTTAAACCGGTTGATGCTTTCATTGTTTATCTCCTTGTATTAAGCTTGGATAGGAACAGTTAACGAAAAAGCATCGATTGTATTCGGCGCGCCGATCGCAATAGCGATGTTTGTCATGTTAAGATCCGCCCCTGTAACACCAATAGAACCGTCAATTCTAGGAAGCGTGGTAGACACACCTAGATTATCAACCGGGTTTCCCATTAAGCGAAACCATCCTGCGGTCGCAGCAGCCAACCCATCAAACTGCCAATTGTCAGTAGATTTAGACACTACGCCGTTTGCTGGTGCTGCCCAAGTAAGCCCGTTCGTAGGGCTGCCAAAAACAAAAGCTAAACCGTCTTTAGTAACGACACCTAAAAGAGTCCCCGTCACTGCATTATCCGGTGACGCTGGCTGCGGGCCGCTATAGATATGAATCACGCCATCAGCAAACATGCCGGAAAGACCGTTGCTGCTGGCTAACAAATTACGTGCTCCGGTGGATAATTTAATAGTCATTTCGTTGTTCCTTACAAAATAAATCGTTGATTGGACGCTACCCCTTGACCTGACAAGGATACTACAAAACGTTTGTCGCCGCGAGTCCTAATAATAGAACACCCCCCGCACACACCGGGGGGGACGCTCACGTTATCTTCAGTAAGATTTTCAAACGGCAGCCCTTTACAAACTCCGCGAGTTGTCCAGAAATATAATGTGTTGTCATCATCGTCTATAACCCAACTTCTCCCGGCAACGGCTCCGTAATTCGCCAGTTTTATTAACTGCTCGCCAGTGTAAGCGTAAAGCTCTGTCTTCGTGCCTATGACTAACCCGTCGTTGTGTGGGGCAATCATTACGCACTCGCCAGGGACCATCACCGCTTTCTCACTTACATTAAAGAGATGGAACCCAAAAGACTCCGATATGAAGATCGCCGACACATCTTCTTGAGGCATGAAAAAAGAAACGTACATATTTCCGCGCCAGTATTGATGAACCCCCCACCCAGATTGTAATGGGAACAACCCATAAGTTACAAGTTCTGAGCCTAGAGCTGTAGATGGAGCGTTCCACAATTCTGCGGTATTGGTTGTTTCAAAAGCTAATTGAAAAACCGTACTGTCCGCTGGGGCTATATAAACTCGAGTCTTGCATGCAGCTTGTTGTGGTATATCAATTATTTGTAGTGCTGAACCTTGTGGGAGCTCCGCAACAGCAGCTTGTGCGCAGGAACCAGTTTCTCTGCCGTCAGGGAGAATAAAAGTACAATGTACTCTATACTGCCCCGCGTCCAAATTGCCGCCCACTATAGCGAGATTAGGAGTGGTGGGGACTGGCCACGCCCAATTTGATACAACACCGTTGGATGAAATAATCCCAGAGTCCACGCCGTTAGAAAAATACACTTCATTGTTTACCTCTGTCCAATGCACCTGCGCGGTGCTCAATAGACCAGAACGCAACACAACGGTAGAAAAATCTGCGTGTACTTGCTTTAAATCGCCAGCGTCTATAATATAAAAACGAGCGTGATCGCGAGTCGAATACCCCGCTGACAAAACGCCGGTCAGTTTGCGTGTATACCCATCACGACGCTCAATTCCAGCATTACTTCGAATGTTTATATTATCTGCTTTGCGAAGCCACCCATTACCGCCGCCCACTATATCACGGCGATTATTCAGCCCTTTGAAATGAGATAACGAAACGGTACGCGGCACTAAACATTCCTTTATTTACGAGCGGCAACAATATCGAGAACGGTCTTGCCTACTTCGAGCGCTGTCAAAATAGCTTCCACTCGTTCACCCTTCACAATTAATGATGTAACAGCCTCGTCTAACACGATAATTTTATCTTTATAGCCGCGGATCAACTCGCGTTCGCGTTCGGAATAATGCAGCCATTTAGCTTCAACAAAAGACTCGACGTTCTTGTAATGTCTTACAAGTTCGTTATAATCAATAGAAAGAACGGAAACCGTAGCTGATGGCAACGTGGTCAGTTTTAGAGCATCGCCCCAACGATCTTTAAAACCGCCATAGAACTCAACGGCATCTCGAAGTGGCTGTATCTCTTCGTCTGTAGCTTCAACAGATATTATAATGTCCAACGCCGCCCCCGTCACTATCAAACGGTCAACAGCAGTGGCGTTCTGCCCAATTTTTGCCGTCTTTAGTAATGTGTCACAACCAGTAAAAAATAAAAAGATAACACTAGCTAATAAGATATATTTTGATTTTTTCAACATGTTTTTTCCTCTACCAACGAGCTTTGTGTGGGCGAATGTCCACGTGAGTAAATGTATCATAAGATCCCAAACCGCCTGACCATCCTCGCAGTGCCTCCTGCACGGCTTTGGGTTCCATTCCATAAACAACTATGTCTGCAGCTTTTCCTAATACATGCTGGCTGTTTTCTGACGCCCCCGGCGTTTTGTTGTTATAAGCAACCGAACGGTATCCAGAGTTTATAGTAATTGGCCTGCCTAAAATATCACGCACAACTTGAAGTCTGTTAGCAAGACATTCTATGTTGCGGAGTATCTGTTCGTCATCCGGTGGTGTATCCCCATCCGAGAGGAACTCAGAAAGTTGGAAATTTCGGGTCAATCTTTTTTTTAGGTTTATGTTCATAAAAACTCCGCTAGCCTTGAGAAAAATTCTGCAGCAGACATTTTCCCTGCTGCAAATGCGTATATTAAAGCTGCGATGCCAGCTATTGACGAGAAGACTATTATAGCACCTAGCCGCATGCCCAATATTACTCCTTTCCCCAAAACCATTTTTTCGTAAATCACATTTATTTTCTCTTCCAGTTTCGTGGCTTCGTTTGGTGTCAAAGGACAAGGCCCAGAGTTGCCTTCGGCGCTAAAAAAACGTCGCCGGTCAGACCTTACTTTCCGTCGCTCTTTTCTAGTAAGCATAATTATTTAGTTTGAAAGGTCAATATTAGGTATATGATATATCAAATCAACAGCTATAGGAGAAATTATTTCATTTATTGTGAGCGTCGTAGATCCAACCCAGCCTAACGTAAAGAGGTCATTCTCCCCGCTGCCGACCCAACCCGAATTTATCCACGCGTCGTCTGTCATTCGGTTATCTGCACAGTACTTGTGCCGTCTCCGTTATCAGTTTTAGTCAGAGTGAAATCCGCATTTTCTATCGAAGAACGGTCGTTACTGTATTTGTTTGGGGCGTCTTTGTTCAAATCCAGTCTAGTGTGTATACGCGACACTGCCTCGCCGAAACTACCGGCTAAATTAGCCAGTGATCTTTGTAGTTCCCACACTTTTTGTGCCATTTCAGTAGAAGTGTCCTGGTTAACGCCTGAAACAAGATTCGATACAAAAGATTGAAACACCGCTTTCCCTGTAAAGTCTATAAGAGGGGAGGGGAAATCATCGGAAAACAAAGAGCCGGTGATCGCTGTTTCGGTCAAATCTATCTGTAGTTTCCACCCGTTGACCAAAAAATAAATATCGCCCGCCTTAAAAACACCAATCGTCGTATCGCCACCAATGCTACGAACAACCCGCCCGATACCGTTATTGTCAGCAAGCAAAGCCCAGCGCTTCCACCCTGAATACACATCTGCTTTGATGTCAAGAGAAGTCACGCCAGGGTTCACTGAAATGATCCGGGTAAATATATCGAATGTTATTTTCTCAGCCATTTAACCACCGCTAGCTTTTTTACGTTTTTTACTTTGTTTTTTGGCCTCAGCCTCGACGCGCTTCTTTACCTTGATGTCAGGATAAACGACACCGCCGCTTGCTGTTACCTGGGGAAAAGTAGACCGGACAATATCATCCCAAACCTGTTCTTCAGAATGATCTCTAGCTATTATTTTATAAGGGTCAAGAATTTCTACGTCCCAATTTACAGCAAAGAAACGCCATCCGCCGAAACCAGTCTGTTTTTCGAATTGTTGCTTGAACTCATTAGTGCACCCACTTGCCCCTTTTCCTAGCGCTTCGGTTCTACAGCGGTAAAGCTTGTATCGTACTGTGCGACGCGCAGCACGGATTTTCAACCCTTCAGGGGACATGGCGCTAACCAACCTTTCAACTTCAAAGACTTGTAAATCGGCTAGTTCCACGTATTCATCCTTCACAATATCCTCTATAGTTCCCATTCAGTCTCCTAGATTATGCTGGGTTGCTAAAGTTTCTCTCGTCGCCCGCATTAACAGTAATGTTACTATCTTCGAATCTGCAAAGAGTAGCTACCCCTGCGTTATTTTGCCCAATAGCAAAGGTGCCTTGCAGTTCATTCAGGCCGTTAAATATCCCCCACCGATTAGCAACCAAGTCGTTCTGCGTAGAAAAACCTGCAAACGTACAAGGATTATCCGAAGCATCGCCAGCAGAAATCAATTCCCCCGCCGTCAAGTACGCACCTGTGCCGTATCTCATAGCATCCAACCCCATATTTGCTGACTTAACGGTTGCAGTAGTATTTAACCCGCTACCGAACATCTGCAATGTGCCTGAAGGCGTTCCTACTCTGGTTCTGTAAGGAATAGAACCTGTGTTAGACGTGTCAACAGTCTGGTCTATAGGGTAACACTTCCCCACCCTGCCAGCAGCTCCGAATGTATCGTTTCCTTCGACATGATACTTAGTAAAATTAGTAGAACTAGACCCTATGTTTACAACAACACCGCGATTAGCTAGAGTATCCGTCACCCCTGGCGTGGCTGTAAAGTGCCAGATAAAAACATGATCTCCAGCGCCCATCGTAATACCTGCGCCATTATCAAACAAAATGCCTTTCTCGGCTGCGCTAACCTGTTTATCTACAGCATTTGTGCCCTGCATCGAGAAATCCGCGCCAGCACCTAAACCGGATGCGCCTCCACCATAAGCCACATAGCCTGTCGTGGACTCAGCTAGATCTATATCTGTCAGGTCTTCGGTGTAAGAAGGTACGGCCATAATGTTTTATGCCTTAAACTCTAAGCACTCTACTTCATCCGGTAAAACGCAAGGCGTCAGCCCGCGTTCTTTTGCGGTCGGTTGTGTTTGATCAAAAAGACGCGCCGTGATAGAGTACCAACCAGGCACAGTAATGTCTCCTTTGAGGATCAACAAAGTAATAATCCCGTTATCAATCGAAACACCGCCCCCTAAAAAACTATATGTTACCGAGAGCGTGCCTGTTGCTTTGTCAGTTAGTGTAATCACTAAATCTGAAACATCCCCTGCAACAAAACCGCTTTTTGGGTTCAGTATGATGTCGACATCTGTATTTACGTATATTTTCTCCGCGCAATCCATAATAACTCCCGCCTATGAAACATATATTTTACACTGATAAATCTATAACGGGGTCTGTTTTCACTACATCAACCGTTTTTTGAGCTAAATACAGATCTATTTTTGTAGTGTCTGGTACTCTGTACGCAAAACCGCCTATATCTACCACCACAGAAAACGCCACGTCAACTTCTATGGTTGTAACCAGATTAACAACTGTTCCAAACGCTGAATTTACTGAACGTGTGCTGTCAACCTCTGCCGCCGCCCCCGTAATTACTCGGTCGTCTGTCGAGACCGAAACGGCGGTGTCAATCTCTGTGGTCTGTAACACAGATACTCGATCATCACTTTTCACAAGAACAGCGTTGTCAACCTCGACTGTTTGCAAGATGCTAATACGATCGTCAGTTGCGACTACTTGGGCAGTATCAGTCTCTAACGTAGAGCCAGTTTCGATCCTTGTATCAGATTGTACTGTTTGGGCGCTGTCAATTTCAACTACTAAAAGAGTCCCGATTCGTTCGTCTGTTTGCACGGGCTGTGCCGTATCTTCTTCTACTGCCTGTTGTGTTTTTATAACATCAATAGGACGTGTAGGTAGGGTGGTATCTGTCTCTAAAGTCGAAGCGACTGCCTTAGTTCCCAACGGCGTAACACTTTGAGCGGTATCGATTTCAGGAAGCGCTCTGACAACAGGGATGGTTGTTGTTATGCCAAAAGTTTTTGCGCTATCGGCTTCTACCGCTTGGTCAACTAATACCCCAATACCAATGCTTGAAGCCGTAGAAAAATCTGTCTCCGCAGCTTGCCCAATAACAACACTGCTCACCGCAGGAGCGGTAAATGCCGAATCTGCTTCAAACGCCCGGCCTATAATATTCGGGTCGACAAACTCAAACGCACCTATATCAAAAGAACCTGTGGGGCGGGCGGTGCCAAGTATGTCTGGCGTGCCTAAAGCGTCAGTGGTGCCTACATCTATAAGATCAGATGTGCTTTTTAATCTAAAATCATGAGAACCTGATGTGCTACTTTCAAAAGCTGCATTTGCTAATGACACCGTAGTCATTCCGGTTATGGGGGTGGTATCATTACTATAACAAGTAGTAGCGTTTACAGTTCCGGTGAAGGTAACCCCATTACCCCCACCGTAAACAGCACAATTCGTTAGGTTAACCGTTCCCAAACCTCCTAAAACAACAGCGTTAGCTAAATTGGGGCTTGCACTAGTTTTTATAAATGTACAATTTACATACGTGGCTGTTTTACCCGTAGGTACATTATTGTGAAGGATATTAGAGCTAGCGTCAGAACCGTTATATATAAATAAACAGTTTGTAACTCTTGGGAGAGAGCTATCAAACTGTCCTACTCTTGTATTGCCTGTACCGGATGTTTCTAATATACAATTGTCAATACGCTTGCCGAAATCAGTGCTGCCTGAACTTAGACTTAAAGCGGGGGTATTTAATGCGCCTTTAAATTGGATGCCGCTTACACGGAAATGATCTACGGATGTTATCTGTACTGCCCCCGCAGGAGTAAAATTTGTACTCTCTATAGAGCATCCATTGGCGGTGTTAAATCTTAGAGCATTCGTGCTAGCAGAAGCATGATCTCTGAAACTAGCACCAGGAGCGGTAGTTAGCTCCATATACCTGGTAGCATCTGTAGTTATACTAGATGATTGTAGCTGTATTCCGGTACCAGAGTAGTTATCGGTGGGTTTGTCAATAACCCCCCGCCAAACCTGGTCAGCAGTTACTAAATTGGCTGGACAATCGTCTTCCCATAACTGAGGAGTGGAATAGTCTGGTGTTCCTGACTTAGATATGGAGCTAGTAACTGTAGTAGGCATCTACTACTCCCTAAAACGTGTCGGGTTAACCTTTTTCAACGGGTTTAACATGGTGTTTGTAAACGACAGACTGAAGACGGGCTCTGCGCGCGCGTCGTCAGCAATAAATGCCGCAAACGAAGGAGGGAGGCTAGGATGCTCAAAATCAAAAGAAAATTTACGTCGGAGCAGCATAGGGTTCGTCTCATGATCTCCATCTTCAGGCGCTAAAAAATCAGCTACCCCCTCCTCAGTCGCTAGTGGTAAATGTATAATGCGCCATTCAGGGTTAGTCCTCTCTCGCAATGAGAAAACATGGTCATCAGGCAGTGCGGTAATGATCGAGCCTCGTTTAGTAAGCCCCGCGTCCCTTACAGCATCGTCGGGGTTAACCTTACTCAACACGCGCAAAACCAACTGCATTTTACAAAGCGCCGGGGTTTATGCGCTTAAAAGCGGCCTTGACTTCTGCTGCGTATGAAGCGCCTGATTGAAGAGATTCTAATTTGCCCTTCGGGTAGTTAGCAAGCACCCATAAACCGCTAGACTTATCTGTATCCGACACAATAAGAACGAGCGCCCCGTTAAGCCCGGGAAGTGCGTCAGTCCCGACAAGAGCATGGCGCACTTCTAGCTTCGCGCATTCAAGCGCCATAGACAGCCAATACTGGTCTTTTTCGTCGCAGCCGAGCCTTTCTAACATCTCAGGATACATTTTACTCGCGTGTATTTTAACCCGCCCACGACTGATAAGTTCTGCCCATGATGGTAAGTGTAGTGGTCTCATCTAATGTTGTCCTTTTAAGTAGCGCTAAAGAATCCTGCGGCGTCAATTAAAATCGAAAGATCTGTGCCGCCAGTCGTAGTTACAAAATCATGATGCGTTAACGGGATCCTTGTGTTGTCCGCCGCCGCGTCTTCATAACCAATTATTGCCTTAGTAAGTGTGTTATTCGTTGCGCCGCCAGCAGACACCCACGTTTGGTCCGGCAGGTCGCAATCAACTTTATCATTTGTGTTATCTACAGTAATTGTTCCTGTAAGCCCCGTTTTACGAGTGTAATTGGTAAAGTCCGCTTCTGTGTTGCCAACTTCAAGCAACATGTCGGCAATATCAGTCCTGTCAATCAAAGTTGTCTCTGCCTCATTAGCTTTCATCAACATAATAAACAACTTCGTGTTGTTGTCCGCTATTTTTTCAACAACGCGGCCTAATGATATATTAAATACGCCGTCTGCCATGTCAATCTCCTGTTAAATCCCGCCGTATGGAATCCCGCGGGGGGTATGTACGTTACGTTCCTTTTCGATTCTAGAGTCAGAAACATACGCGTCAAAAAGAGTTGCAAACTCACTTGCTTTGCCTTTGTTAAAAGTTTCAGTGTCTTCTTTAGAATACGCTCGTGCCTTCACCCATAAAAGAAGGTTTACATGATGGTGTGCGTCTATCTCAAAAGACCCGCCGCACCCTTCAATTATAGTTAGCGGCATGCGGTCAACAATTAAAGACAACGATCCGTCGCTTTCAGGGAAAGGATGAAGCCTGGCTTTGTTGCGCTCCATACCGACAACTAAATAACGTAAACGCCCGGGCTGCAAGTCGAATCGAATGCCTAAAGTCTCCATGTCCTCATATTTAATGCGCTTAACTATGGCGCCAGTAACTGAGTCGTTTACCCCCCTGATACGAAGGATAGAACGATCCAAAGTTACCCAATCAGAAGCTGTGGTGTAAGGCACTGTTGTAATTGAAGACGAAGCATCGCTTATCCCCCATGTCCCGCGCGCAAAACGAACTTGAGCATCGTTTATATACGAATAAAGCTCGCCGTCACTCCATAAATACGGCCTCGCCGTATCAAAGAGTTCTAAGCGCGCTTGTCTTAGCAGGTCGTGAGGCTCCATATTAATTACTCAGTGGTGCTTTCTTCACCAACATTTTTAAGTTTCGCTTGACGAAACTCATCCCAAAACACATCGCGCTCTTTAGCTGATAGTTTAAGGTTGGTTAGCTTTTCTACCGCAGTAATTGTTGGCGCCCCCGCCCCGGAAAAAGCTTCGCGGTCATTCGCTTTCATTAAGGTATCAAAAGCCTGAAACGCAATTTCTTTACGCTCTTCGGGCTCGTCTGGTTGAGGGGGGGTTACTACGGCCTCCTCTATGATTTCTTCGACGGGAACAGCGCCTTGCGCCTGGACTTCTCGCCACATACGCTGCGGAACATGGGTGGGGACCCCTTTTTCAAACCGAACGGATCGCCCTGCCACCTTACTAACTACTACTAACTCGCGATTACATATAAATTGCATGGTTTTGTCTCCTAACAACTAAAAAAGAACGCAGGAACGTAGTTCTTTAAGCCACGTAACTGCGTTCAAAGGGTTATAAATTCTCGTGCGCGCGACTATCCAATACATACTGGATATTTAAACGCACCTTGCCCGCAGTAGCGACTGCTATAGTCGAAGCCATTGTCAGCCGGATTGCTTCACCGTTAGCAGCGGTAAGTGGTGCGGCTAAACTAAGTGCTGTCCGCCCAGCGGCTAAGAGACTAGTTGCTGCAAGTAAAGAAGTTGGGGCAGCGGCGGTGCCGAGGGCGGCGGTGTAAACCGTAGGGCCTGCACCGGCAGTTTCTACGATCAACTCGCCGCCGACAATGGTAGCGCCTTGCGTAAGATCCATAATGTCCATCACCAAGTTCTCGGCAATTGCATCGCTACCAAAACTTTTGACTGCGCCGGTAACGGCGTCAACCGCAGTGTCGTCGTAATTAAACACGAACGACGCATTCATCACGGGTTGTGCTTGGCGCGTTTTTTTTAATTCAGGCATTTTAATACTCCTAGTATTTTGTTGAAAAAAAGTCGGTTGTTATAGCTTAGGTAGCAACATAACAAGAGATAACACCGAAATCCTCAGTGGCATTCAAGTCAACCACACTACCAAATTGAGGCTTCAGCAAACCGAAAATTTTACCAACAGAAATCGCTTGTTGGTTATTGTAGTCGAAGCCTTTCTCTTCCCACACAGGAGCGCCAATATCAGCTAGTCCTAATGCCTGAGCCCCACAAAATAACAACTGCGCGCCGTCAACAGTGCCGCCTGCGCCATATTTACTACCAGAAGCTGCGCGAGAAGTATTAGGCACGTGTCGGAACTCAAAGATGTTAATTCCATCAACAGTAACGTGCTCGCCAGTAAAAAGCGGGTTGTTTTTTGCCTGTTGCACACTATGCCGTAAGTTCAAATTGTAATCAGCGTCGAGTTTTAGCTTACGCATCGCATTGGGGGTCAAAAACAGATTATAAGTCTCTCTATTACCCGCCCCGCGAATACCCCGGACAAAGTTGTTTTTTGCATGTGCCTTCAAAGCGACAATCATCGCCCACGATGGCGTGTCAGTAGCGGTCACGTCGCTAGTAGCAGCGCCGACAACCAACTCGCCTGCAGTAGCATCCCAACGCAATCTACGGTTAGTGGTTGGCGCGGAAACGTCAGCGGCAAACTCCAAGAAGGGGAGGTCTGAGCCAACTCGAGCGTTGCCGTTGTTATGATTCGTATAGTTGATACCTGCCAGCGTTAAAAACGCCAACTGATCCATCCGGTCAGCAAGCCAATACGCCAAAGCATCACGAGCGTTATTTCGAAACTCAACGATAGATCTCTGGTCTGCCATTTTACCTTCATGGCGTTCAGCGTTACGCAGTTGGTCTATTTGAATCACTTTCTCGAATGACTTCTGCGTGTCTTCGTTGCCTTCCAGAGTACGATCCCCTGCAATACCGTCACCTTCAAGATCAGCAAGTAAAGTAATAACCGCGCGCGCGCCTTTTTCTGACTTCTTCAGCTCGGTAATGTGCTGAATCATCGCGTTTTGGCTAGTACCAAGAAAATTGTTAATGAATGATAGATTTCTGGCATTCTTCCAGAGCTCCATCGACCAGATTGTTTTCTGCTCGTTAGTCAGCAGACCGAAATTAGTTAAAGCCATTTGGCACCTCGAATAAAAATAACATAAAAAGAAAGCGTTTTTTCAGTCGAATGTCGCCTCGACAATGCGAGCAGAACGTGTCGTGTTCAAGTCGATAAAACTAAAGTGTATGCTAAAATAACACAATGTTCAAGTTATGTCACGACATCACCGCGAAGTTCTGCAAGTTCTTCATCTGTTAACTTAGCGAATTGTTCCTGAGACAGCTTTGCCACTTTTTGTGCGGTTAGCTTGCCTGCATCACCTAACTGATCAGAACTCAACCCTACTTTATCCGTGCTTGGCGGGGAAGATACGGCGGCGGCGGCTTTTTTAGCAATATTTTTCTTGGCCCGTTCTTTAGCATCTGCAATGGCTTGTTCTGGGTCTTTTTTCGGCCCTTCCTCCTTACCAGGTTCTTTCTCCCCCTCAGGCGCAGCCTCTTCAACAAGAGGCATTACGTAACGAATCGCGCGAGTAAGCGCTTGGCTTGGTGTGTTGCCATTCGCAACAAACGCATCCCGTAGTTCTAAAACCTCAGTAGCAATATCCGCGTCAAAACCTTCGTCATCAGGATTTAGTATTGGGTACTCTTTCTCAATGTTCTGCACCAGCAAATCATATCGCGTGCTTTCTATTGCGCGCGCTTCCGAAGACTGAACTCGACGATCAGCGTTGAGCTCAATAACAGTGCGTTCGAGACGGCGTATTTGTGTCATCAACGATGTAGCCTTCTGCACATCATTGTCTAAGAGCGCTCCACTGTATTGCTCTTCGAGGGTAGTAATTTTTGCTTCGTACTCAGAAATTTGTGCGTTGTGTTGGGCCGAATCATCACTCTGCTTTATTTTTTTCAGCTCTGTTTCCAGGGCTGTGCGAGCGTTTCGTTCTTTCTCCAATATAGCTTTGTGGCGGTCTAAAGGAATCGCTGTTGCTTTTGAAGTCTCGTTTTCTTCCGCCGCTTCTGAATCCTCGCTCTCTGTTCCTTCTTGCCCAGCGTTGATTTCTTCTTGAAGCGCGGCTGTGGTCTCTTCATCGTTTGCGGCGCCTGATTCATCCTCATCTCCTGACAACAGATCGCCTCTGGTTAAAGCTTCGGCTCGTAGCTCCTCGGCGGTTTTTTCGGGTTCTTTGCCGTCGGTCGTGTTCGAGGCGGTGTTTTCAACATCTATATCGTTGGTATGTGGCATTACAACTCCTTTTACAAGTGAAAAAAATCTTACGCGGTGCTTTTTTCTTTACGCTCGGTTTTCGAGCGAGAAGCGCGTGCGTTAGCAAAACGTGCTGCGGTTGAGTCTTTACCGTCGCGAGCAGCTTGTGCTCTCTTAGCTAAATCCAGCTTCTCGCGTTCAAGTTGTAGTTTTTCACGTTGAAACTGCTCGTCAGCACGTTGTTTATCAATCGCTAAATTACTCTTGACTTCGGCTTCCAACGCTGCAGATCCGTTACCGCGAGTATCATCCCCAGCGCCTTCGGCTTGTGCCTTAGCATCACTAAGTGATGACTGCGATGTACTAGCCCCAGCCTTAGCAAGTGCTAGCGCAGCGTCGGCTTTAGTTTTCTCGACATCAGCAGCTTTTTGTTCTAAGTCGAGTTGCGCGATGCGTTGCGCCTCCTCAGAATTGTTTTTCTGTTCTAAGTCCTGCAGTATCTCGGTTTTGTTTTGTAAACGGCTAGCCCCAATGAGTACCGAATCGTCAATATCAACGTCGAGCTGACGCAGCGCTAACGCTTGGTCAAACTGACTGTCTTCAAGTGTTTCGCGTTGTGGCACAGAACTAATAACTACTTCGTACTCCCCCAAAGTCAAATCATTAACAATGACCCCTTCCGGCGAAAACTGATTAACTTTAACTTCTTCGTCCTGAGCACCGCCTTTAGAGTTAGTAATCATAAACGTGCGCGGCTCAGTGTAAAAAGTTTGCACCAGCTCCAGTAAACGGCGGGCAAGCCAAAAATCAGTACGCGTGAGGCTGTCAAAGACTTTTGCAAAACCAGTTGTACCTGCTTGGCGTTTTTGTTGGATGGCTTTAGCAGCAACATCGGCACGGTCTTGACCTTGTAAACTATCACTGACCCCGGAAATACTTTTGATGTGGTCTTCTGCTTTAAATGAAATGCGATCAAGTCCTTGAGGGACTTGGTTAGGCGTTATTCTATCAATGGCATCTAGCTCGTTGAGCTCAAGAACAAGGCCGGTCTCAGCCCCTCGTTGCTCTAACTCGTCAACTGACATATTCAGCAGTCCCCCCGCCTTTACTTTCCAGCCGCTGTTAGCAGTAGAGTTCACAACGTGTAGCTCTTGCGAACTCACTTTATTAAGTAGCTCCTGCGGGGATAAAAGATTCTGGACAAGGCCGATAGTATTCCCACGACGGAAATATGGAAAATACGGAATAATAGTAAACGACTCATACGGTGACCAGTCATCATGCAATACTATGTCATCAGCAATAACCGTCCAACGAATTCGCGGAGCGATTTTGGTAATGATCTCATAACCAAGAGCTTTTTTGGCGGTTGCGATCTTGTCTTCAGACCAAGAAAGCGGTACTGGGCGCGTCTCCCCCGTAGCAAGATCGACAAAATACCGAGACTTATCGAGCCTTCTTTGCTGCAGCTCAATAATACGTATGTTGCGTTCAGTCTCGTCATGTTCTCCGAAAAAGCGAGCAGTTCTAGTGTTCACTAGCTCGCCAAAACGGTCGCGGGTGCCGTCGATAGAATCGGTGCTATCTGCAAACGTGCTTGTGCCACGCCCCCGTAATATTTCAGCGTCTTTTTTAGAATATAAAATTTCTATGTCGTCTGCAGTCAACCACTTCGTAGTGATCACTTGCCCCCACGTATTCGGGTCGGCGTCTTCAGCATCAGGGTCGGGAAGGACATTTTTTGGGTTTATGGGGGTTATCACTACGTCGCCCTGAAGAGACTCGTCGAACGACATACGAACATCTAAATACCCACGTGACGTAATGATGCCATCAGCAAAAAGATCGCTGCGCTTCCAATCCAGTTGAGTGGTGTTGGAGATATGCTTGAATACTTTAGCTAGCGCATCAGCTACTTCGTTCGAGCCGCCAGCTTTTGGTCTGAATGTGATCTCTGACCGGTTTAATATCTGCTCCCCCATCACATTAGCCACTGTGCTTAGGATCTTGTTGATTGTGAGCGCTGGCCGACGAGTCTCGCGCAACTTAACTAAATCTTCCTGCCGCCATTGATCGCCTGCGAAAAAATTCTCGCATTTATCTGCTTTGTGCACGTATTCAACGTGCCCCGCGTCTCGTGAGCGAAGGTATAAATTCCAAACCTTACGGGCAAGTTTAGTATTAACCGGCATTTTTTCGAATCCCTAACTCAATTAGATGTTTTATTTTCACAACCACATACTACTACAAGTCGGTTTTTTTTCAACCAAAATATTAAAATTAAGCCGCCATGTACGAACCGCGCCCCGCGTTTTTACCAAGCCCCAACTTATCGCGCCAGCCCTTTTCTTTTTTCCTTTTCAAAGGGCGCGGCGCTTCGTGCTTAAGACATAGCTCAACGCCCCAAGCCAAACTGTCAACCCGATCGTCGTGTGTACCTGACGGAAACCGCAACATTTCGCGCTTCGTTGCGTCATACCAAACACCAGTTTCATTAAAAACCACCATGCCTTGTTGCAGCCGTCCTTGCAACGGAGCAGCGCGTACTTTTTTGTCTGTTATCGGTTTAAGTACTTCGATCGGAGGGTAGTATTTACGCCGCCGCATCTCCTTCTTCAGCGTAGCTTGCAAAGTGCGCCATATCTGGCCGTCCTCAAACCCCAAGATCATCGACTTATGATCCCATTTCTGCGCCAGATCCAATATCGCGCTCACCATACGGTAAGCATCCCCCGTTTTAAACGAAACTTGCTCCGCAACATACAGCATGTCCTCATCGTCATGCAACAACACTGTGCCGACGGTAAAATCGTTCGCTTGCTTGGTAGAAATCGCAAAATCCCATGTGCTCCTAACCGTAAAGTTCTTAGTCCATGGTAACGGACCTCTCTTGAACATATCCTTCGTAAAGAACGCTCCGTCTTCGGGCACCGGGTTTTGTTGATACAACGCCGCCCAAAACTTCGGGCTAATTGTGCGCTTGATCTGTTTGAGTCGCTTAAGATCAAAACGCTCAGGATGAAGCGCCTCTCCTTCGCGGCGAAGCAATTCGTGTTTAGCTAAGTCGGGCTGATCGTCACTGGGCGCAGCACGAATAATTTCAAACGTTTCTTTGTTCAAATACTCATTGCTTTCTGCTATAGCTGGGTACTTAACAATCTCAAACCTATCCGATTCAGCGTCATCCTCCATGGCCTGTTGTAATCGGCCAGCCAGATCGTCGTCGTGCCACCATGTCTGGATAACCAACACCCCTCCGCCCGGAGCAAGACGCGTGTAGGCCGTAGAGCCATACCAATCCCACAAACTCTCGCGCACGCCAGCACTCTCGGCATCTTCACTGTTCTTTATCGGGTCATCGATGACTAAGCAGTTCGCGCCCTTACCAGTAATGCCGCCGCCAACACCGGCTGCTACATAAGCCCCGCCCTGTATAGTTCCCCACTCGTCGTTCGACCTGTTCTCTGGGTCTAGCCTTGTCTCAAACACAGACTGGTAATCTGGCAAGTCCATCAAGTTCTTTATCTTCTTGCTAAACCCGATCATCAAACTAATATTATACGCCGCGCAGATAAACTCGTGGTTCGAATAACGCCCTAAGTGCCACGGCGGGAACATTTTACTCGCAAGCTCGGACTTTCCCGCACGCGGAGGCATCAATAACATCAAACGAGGGGACCTCTGGTTGGCAACATCATCTGAAAACCGCTCTAGTCGTTTACAAATGTCTTTATGCACCCAACCGGCTGCGTACAATGGGTTCATTCTTTCGACAAAAGGCAGAAACCTACGCTTCGCCATAAGACGGCTAGCTAGTTCTACCTCGGCTGCTGCCGTGATGTCTTCTAGGTTACTCATCCTTAAGCACCTCGCCTTCAATCAACCGGCCTTGCCCTTTCTGAATAATTGTCACCAACTCCTCGTCAGACAGTCTGTTCAGCCGAGCCATAGCTGAATTATCGTTAACATCAACGCTAATTTTTTGTGGGGCATAGTACCCACACAACAACCCAATCTGCCTCCAGCCAGCAATCATTGTTCCTGGCTCTGACTGTAGCTCCGCCATATCAATTGCTTTCTTCAGCCCTTCAACTACATCTTCGCGAGTCAGTTGGCAAGCTTCCTGATAAGCCTCTCTTTCAAGCTGAACAATCTTCAATACCGCGGGATCTTTAGCAAGCTGATACGCCATAGAGCCGCCGTCTGCATAACCGGCTTCGCGGCCAGCCGCTGGGATCGACATGCCTTTTGCCCATGCTTGTGCAAACCGCATCTGTTTATCGGTCAGTGGTCTGTCCGGGTTTCTCTCCGCTACGGGTTTAGGGTCGAACAACTGTAAGCCTTTGCGACTCTCTTGGTGTTTTGCGCGTTCCGCGATTTTCGTCGCCGATGGTTTGGTCTTCTTAGGTGTCGGGTCATTGCGTTTGTCCTGCAAAGGCACTACGCCCTGAGCACGTTGCGCATTGCGCTTAGCAAGCCGCTTTTTGTACCGCGCTTGGTTCTTTTTGTCTACTGTCGGGTCTGCTTGTTCTATCATGAGCGAAGAATACCACAATGTGATTAGTGGAGTACACTTAAATCGCATTGTACCTCGTGCTCCGTGCGGGGGGTTCTTTTTCTGGTAAAAAATTTTCTGAAAAAATTTTGTTATGTACCGTCGCGCGACACCCCTCCCCGGCAACGGGAGAAACCACACCCCACTTCGGATTCGCGTTTTTTAAAGTCAAAACCAAAACCGCTCGAAGCCCTCAGCACGAAGCCCAACCACTCAGTCCTCAGCACGAAGTACGATGTGGATAGAAAAAGACCCTCTATCCACTTAGCTGAGCTTTTGTGTTTATTAACTAACTGGAGTACAACATGAAGACCATATATACAGTAATCACCATAATAATCATCGCATATTTAGTTATCGATATTGACACAGAATATCTAAGCTCGTCAGATTCAATAATAGAGTTTTACACATACTAATGCGCTTAGAGACAATACTAGCATGGAAAAGAGCAGCAGGTATTATGACGTTGTTCTTTTTCTACGTACTCGTTGGTTTAAGCACCTACGAGATTCTAATTTAAGGAGAACTATCATGATGTACATAATCGTGTTGTTTAACCCCGCTACACTTACATCAATATGCCATGTTGATGATGACTTGGCATTGTATCAAACAAGTAGCTTCCAAGAAGCTTCGGACGAAGCACTACGTGCCAGAGCTACATACCCATGGGCTGAGACCCGTATCATCGGACAACGATAAACTCAAAACCATGGACGATGGCAAACCCACCGTCCATTTTTTAAAACGTTCTTGTTTTTAACTATTTCTAGGAGAGCATCATGTACGAACTAATTTTATACACAGTGTTGTTTCTTTCTATAGCTGCGTTACTCAAACTCATATTATTCGACATCATCGAAGATATGACGGAGGACAGAAAATGAACGAGTCATGGAAAGATGCTGCTAAGAAAGCACAGGATGAAAACGATAAAAGACTACTAAATAGTTTTAGATTCAAAGTGTTAGTCTTTATTTATAACATTGAAGCCAAGATACTTCGTGCGAAAAGATTAATTGCGGAGTATCTTAAACTTAAGACATTGTGCTTTAAACTCAAATACTTGTGCTTCTGTCTTAATGTTAAGAGTAAGATTCTTAGCATGAAGATACTATGGGCGAAGTACATCGAGCGAAGGAGGAAATAATCATGAAGCACGTAATAGATTTTTACAATGAGCTCTTATACAAATACAGAGTACATCGTGCTAACCAACTAATGAAACGCGCCCATCAAGCAATTGAAGCGGCTCGAAACTGCAATAAAACTAATGCACACGTTGTACTCTGTAAAGAAATGTACGCTATGGGGCTTATTATACAAGCTGAAGTAGCAATTGCAGCAATTAACAAAATGAATAACGGAGGCAATCATGTTAGTTGAATTTGGAACCATTGCATTCTTACTAACGATGAGCTTAGTGCTGCTATTTACACGACTCACACGTTATTGGAAGCGCAAAGTACTTGAGAACCCGCTAACGTGTGACATTAGTATATTCACTATCGTTTATTGGCTTCATATGGGTTCGTTTAGTGGCGGTATGATTGCAGCGCTTGCTGCTTTTTTTACAAGCCTTTGTTTATCAACAGGAAGATGGTGGTACCGCATAGGACAAGAAGAATCTAATTTAAACAACAAAGAGGAGGTGCGCGACAAAAGAGAACTGTAACACAACTCCCTAGTAATTGCTAGGGACGATTAAACTTAAATTTTAAAAACTTTAAAAGGAAATATCATGAAAAAGACTAATACAAAACCAACAGTTATAAACCACCCAACAAAAGATGCAGCAAAAAATCTAAATGTTGTGGATCTGGTGTGTGACCCATCCAAAAGTGATGATGAACGGCGATTAGGAATTAAAGTCGCTGTTAACGCAGTCACATCTCAAATTGTCAGTAACTCTCTGGCATTAGCCAGAAAGAAAACAGAGTTATTGCCAGAGGAACCAACACTAGACCTGCGAAACGAGCAAGACATCAACGCAGAACCACGTGCGGTTCCATACGGATTTGAAGAACCTGTAGATCGTGCAAAATTACTAAATCAGCTTGTTACTTTACGAGCTGATCTTATTAAAGAGTATGACCCTTTAATAAGATTTGCCGAGATAAACATGGTGCAAAACAAATTTGATCTACTGTTAACACCAGCGCAATTTTTAGAATTTCGAATTAAAACGGCTGGTGAAGTAAACATCAACGCAATCAAGCGAGGTGTTGAAATGTTCAATGAACCAGAAGACCTAGTACGCCAAATCATGATAGAAGACGCACGGAAGCAAAAAGCTAATCTGGTTGCGTTAAAAGATGAAACTTTAGACATCATGAATGATGCAATTGAAAGTTCATCTGATTCAGGCGAACCAAGCGCTATTTTTGACTCTCTAATTGACGATGTAAAAATCGCTATTAAAGACAGAATAGCAGATAAAATAAACGCCGAATATCAGCGTTTATTCCCAATAGTTTTAAGAACCGGGAACCTTGAAATGTCAAGTCTGATGACGCTTTATAAAGCAATGTTTGAAGAAATTAAAGCTTTATAAACGTTACGCTCCGGCATCCTTTAAAGCTTTATCTACACGCTTAGGACGTCGGAGCAATTTCTTTTTAGCCTTATCTAACAATCCACTCCCTAATCCCCCAGGACTCCGTAAACCACGTTTTTTTACATCAGTAGTATTTGCCATAATAATCTCCTTGACACACTCAAAAACACAGTATACCATGCAACTCTGCTTTAAAAAACCCGTAATCTTATTAGTGGTAACACTATAAACAGTGGGGTTATTTCAGAACACTATAAGTTCTTGAAAACAAAAGAATGTTCCAAAACTTCGGAACACCTTTAAAATTTCGGAACAGCTTGAAACACCCACCAATAAACACATCCAGCTACTTTTGTTCCAATGTTCCAAAATTCTTCGTACTAGCTATACACGAGGGAGATTTTTTTATATTTATTTTTATTTTTATATATACAATTATTTAACTATATTTTAGAACATTGGAACAATTATATATAAGTATATAATAATAAAGAAAAAAAGCTGTTCCAAAGTTGTTCCAAAGTTGTTCCGATGTTCCAAAATAAACCTAAAAAACACTGTTTAAGCCTTCGTCCTTAGCACGAAGTACTAAGTAAAATGTACAAGAAGTATAATAAATGGCGTAGAAATATAATGAAAAACACCCGGAAAGATGAAAAAAGAACACTAAACTCGCAAAAAAAAGTCGCTGAAGCGAGAGATTTCGCACGTAAAGCCATACATAACCACTATAATTTTACTGAAATCTATAATCCTACCCCCCAACAATGCTTAGAATATTTACATTTTCCGACTAAAAATCACCTCACACGCATAACTTTAAAATCTAGAATGCGTAATATTCCTGAAAAACACCGTGAATTTTGTGAAATACAATTAAAATTAGAAGGTTTATGGCCATAAAAACTACCCTTAATAAACAATAAACCCTATAAAAACTGAAAAATTATTATGTCATACGCTAAATTTCATAAGCTTAAAAATCCTAACGCTCAACAATGCCTAGAATATCTACATATAGAAATTAAATACCCTTTTCTTACAAATATGATTTTAGAAAATAGATTAAGTCACATTCCTAAAGAACATCGCACGTTTTGCGAAGCTCAACTAAAGCTTGAAGGTTTATTATGACATCCATTACAACGCATACTACTTGGACTCAATACAAACAAGCTCGCAAAGAATTTATTGCTATTAACAAACCTACTATACAACAATGTTTAAAATATTTACGAGTTAAAACTACTTATTTTAATGAATCAGATCTAATAGCTACAAATGTTCTTGTTGGCAATACAGATCTAACGCAAGATTACTATGTTCCTAAAGAACATCGCGCCTTTTGTAGAACTCAATTAAAGCTCGAAGGACTATTATGACTAAAAACGAACGTTATAAAATTAATTGCATGTTTATCGACGAATTTAAAAAAATAAAAAACCCAACTGCAGAACAATGCTTATTATGGATAATAAGTTATCCTAGATTCATCAGAGTAAACCAATTAAAACACATTCCTGAAGAGCACCGTAATTTTTGTGAAGCTCAATTAAAATTAGAAGGATTAATGTAACTAAAAGACTAAACATTATTATGACCCCTATTGAATTTCGTAAACTTAAAGATCCTAGCATTCAACAATGTTTAAAATATTTACATCTAAAAATTACATATCCTTTATTCCCAGATATAGTTTTAAGGGCCAGAATAGAACGCATTCCTGAAAAACATCGTAAATTTTGTGAAACTCAATTAAAGCTAGAAGGATTACTATAATCAAAAAATTAAAAACCATCATGACACACGATAAATTTTTCAGACTCAAAGATCCTAATATCCAACAATGTCTAGAATACTTACATCTAAAAATCACCCCCTCTCTTTTTACAGATGTGGTTTTAAAAAATAGATTAAGTTACATTCCTGAAAAACACCGTGAACTTTGCAGAATACAATTAAAGCTTGAAGGATTACTATAACTAAGAAGCTAAAAATTATTATGACACGTACTGAATTTCGTAGACTTAGAAATCCTAGCATTCAACAATGCTTAGAATATTTACATATAGAAATTAAATATCCTTTACTTGCAAGTAGAATTTTAAAAGTTAGAATAGAACGTATTCCTGAAAAACATCGTGAGTTTTGCAAAATACAATTAAAGCTTGAAGGATTACTGTAACTAAGAAGTTAAAAATTATTATGACACGTGCTGAATTTTACAACCTCAAAGATCCTAGCATTCAACAATGCTTAGAATATTTACATATAAAAATTTTATACTCTTCATCTTCAGATATAGTTTTAGCAAACAGAATGAAACGCATTCCTGAAAAACACCGTGAATTTTGCAGAATACAATTAAAGCTTGAAGGCTTATTATGACCGAAGATGAACGTGAAAAAATCTACTGGATGAGTGCGGATGCATTTATGAACATAAAAAACCCAACCTTAGAAACATGCTTAGTGTGGCTACGCAGCTACCATAAAAAATTCAGACCAGAGCAATTAAGGTACATCCCTATAGAGCACCGTGAACTTTGCAAAATACAATTAAAGCTTGAAGGATTACTATGAACGCAGATGAAATACTTACTCATTTTGGAAAACATATTGTTGAAATTACTGACCATAAAGAATTATATAAAACACCCTATAAATTTCGTACACCTGATGTATGCATAGCATTTCTAAAAGGGTTGCGTTTTTCTGTAAATCGTAATCATTACATTAATGTTTGGGTTCCTAAAAAACATAGGGAGTTTTGTAAAACACAATTAAAACTCGAAGACTTACTATGACACGTGATACTTGGCCTCAATATAAACAAGCTCGCGATGAATTTACTATTATTGCTAACCCTACTAAACAACAATGTTTAAAATATTTACGAGTTAAAGTTATTTTTTTTAGCAAGTCAAACCTAATGGAAAATTGTTATATCCCTATAGAACATCGTGAGTTTTGCAAAATACAATTAAAGCTCGAAGGGCTGTTATGACTGAAGAAGAACACAATAAATTTTATTTTATGGGCGATTATGCATTTACTAGAATAAAAAACCCAACCGCACAACAATGTTTAGCTTTTTTACGAGGATACAAAACTGACAAAGCAAAACCTATCCATTTAACCAATATTCCTGAAAAACATCGCACCTTTTGTAAAGCTCAAATAAAGATGGACTTACAACTACTCGAAGAAACACCAACACCAACACCAATACCAACACCAATACCAACAGCAGAACAATGCATGGTATGGTTACGTAACTATCCTAATTACGCTAGAGTAAGACAATTAAGATACATCCCTAAAAAACATAAAGAATTTTGTAAAGCACAGTTAAAGCTCGAAGGACTGTTATGACAAGAGATGAGTATGCTATATTTTATTTTATGACCTCTTCTATATTCACCAAGATAAAAAACCCAACTACAGAACAATGCCTGGTATGGCTACGTAGCTATGGTAAAGAATTCAGATCAAGCCAATTAAATTATATCCCTGAAAAGCATCGCAAATTTTGCGAAGCTCAAATAAAAATAGACTTACAACTATCAAAATCACCAATAACAACAACACTAACAGTAGAACAATGCATAACATGGTTATACAATTATCCTAAACACATTAGAATAAAACAATTAAAGCGCATCCCTAAAAAGCATAGAGAATTTTGTAAAACACAATTAAAGCTTGAAAATTTGCTATGACAAAAAAAGAATATTACACTTTTTATAATATGAACTTTACAGAATTTAAAAAGCTTCAAAACCCAACAGCAGAACAATGTTTAATTTTTTTACGGGGGTATACTAATAGCAGAGATCGTATAAATATGGTGCATGTTATACCTTCAAAGCATAAAGAATTTTGTAAAACACAGTTAAAACTCGAAAGCTTATTATGAAAAAACGTATAACTATTGCCGAATTCTACAAAATACCAGATCCAACAATAGAACAATGTTTAGCGTTTATTCGAACCTACGAACGTGAATCATGGCGTCGCTTTCTAATAATAAAATATGTTCCTGAAAAGCATCATGAATTTTGCATAACACAATTAAAGCTCGAAGGGTTATTGTAATTATAGAAAACACCAAATGAAAATATATTTAAAAAATCATTATGACTAAAACCGAATATGAAAAGTTCTATTATATGGAGCCCCCACAATTCGAAGAAATAAAAAACCCAACCGCAGAACAGTGCTTAGTTTTTTTACGGGGGTTCGGTAAATGCAACGCACTACATTATCAGCATCTTATCCCTAAAAAATATCGCGCTGCTTGCGAAACACAATTAAAACTTGAGGGTTTGTAGTAACAAAAAATGAGTAATTTTTACATGCTTAAAAATCAAAATAGATGGAAAGAATACACAATAGCACATAGTAAATTTTTAAATATAGACAACCCCACCCCCCAACAATGTTTAGAGTACTTACGCCTTATTAACACATTTAATTTTAATTGGGCACTCCTCTACAATATAAAATATGTTCCTGAAGAACATCGCGCTTTCTGTGAGACACAATTAAAATTAGAAGGTTTGCTATGACTGAAAAAGAATATGAAAAATTCTTCGTAATGGGATCTAATACTTTCCACAATCTACAGAACCCAACGGCAGAACAATGCTTAGCTTTTTTACGAGGGTATAGAAGCCAGTTAAGCCTTAAAAAGGTAGATGAACACATCCCTAAAAAACATCGCGAATTTTGCAAAGCCCAATTAAGATTAGAAGGTTTATCATGACAAAGAACATTACTTTGCACGAATACGTAGCCGTAAAAAAAAATTTTTTAGAACTTCATAACCCTAACCCACAACAGTGTTTAGATTTTTTACGTGAGTGTAAATCAGTACTACTACTTCATCATCATATACGAACATACATCCCTAAAAAACATCGTGCATTTTGCAGAACACAATTGAAGCTCGAAGGCTTATTATGACCGAAAATGAATACGAAACATTTTATTATATGGGGAAAACAAGATTCGCAAAATTAACAAACCCAACCTTAGAACAATGTTTAGTATGGTTACGCAGTTATAAAACAGAAATTATACCCCAACGAATAAATTATATTCCTAAAAAACACCGAGAGTTTTGTAAAATACAATTAAAGCTCGAAGGCTTGTTATGACTGAAAAAGAATATAAAGATTTTTATTATATGGAGGAATTAGAATTTAAAAGTGTTAAACACTTAACAGCAGAACAATGCTTAGCTTTTTTACGAGGATACGAACCCTATTTAGATATAAATGATTTACAAAGAATACCTGAAAAGCATCAGGAATTTTGTAAAATCCAATTGAAGCTCGAAGGCTTGTTATGACTGAAGAAGAATACAATATATTTTATTCTATGGGTGTATATAAATTTACCCAGATAAAAAATCCAACAGCAGCACAATGCTTAGCTTTTTTACGAGGTTATGAAAAAGAAATAAATTTTTCGCGTTTAATTGACATCCCTAAAAAACATCGTGAATTTTGCATGACACAATTAAAACTAGAAGGCTTACTATGACTGAAGAAGAATATAAAAAATTTTTCATTATGGGCGCTTGCACTTTCCGTGAATTAAAAAACCCAACTGCGGAACAGTGTTTAGCTTTTTTACATTACTACATCCTTAACAAAGGCGGGTATACTATACCTGAAGCACTTGAATTTATCCCCGAAAAACAGCGTGAATTTTGCAAGTCTCAATTAAAATTAGAAGGGATTGATATCGATGAATGAAGAAAAAATAATCAATAAAATCAAAAAAGATTTTTATGACTATCATTATATTGAACGCCCTACAGTTCTAATGTGCCTTACTTATTTAAGA
>Ga0224511_10000098_pt1 | contig 28410 bp, 11 predicted proteins | sample SF_May12_sed_USG_2_FD_169988 | JGI IMG/M metagenome (GOLD analysis project Ga0224511, IMG submission 169988) | Sediment microbial communities from San Francisco Bay, California, United States - SF_May12_sed_USGS_8_1 | ecosystem: Environmental > Aquatic > Marine > Sediment | place: USA...
TACACAGTCGGACACGATTATGTAAGTTCATTAATAGTGCATTCTGTTCAAATACCTATAAAGGCGTTTTTAATAAACTTGTTTTGACCGTATACATGATGTTTTAAATCGGTTGTTTATCAACATTTAAAGATAATCCTAAATTATTTTTTAATTTCATAAAAGCGTTTTGTTACTTCAATATATTCTATAAATTAAACCATATTTATAAAACAATGGCACCCTCTCGTCTCTATATATCTTTAATCAAATATCTGTTTTGTTGATAAGGCGCAATATTTAGTTCAATTAGGTTTTTGATTGGTGACAAATATATTAGTATGGACAGCAGCAGCCACACTTAAAACATGAAACACATTAAAATCGATTTACAAACAATATTTCATCTGGCGATAATAAAAGTTATTCATAAGACAAACAAAAAGTAAAAAACAACGTTTCTGTATTTTCATTTTTTTTCGGTTTAAGAATGATTGTACCATTTTTACGAGTCTCTCTGACTTTTATCGTACCGTGTAAACACATTATGTACCGCAAAGGAATAAAAACTATAAACAAATGAATGTAAAAATAAAAAAGTAAATTGTTACTCCCAACACAACGTCTGTAGTTTCTGAAACACCGCATGCCGTAAGTCTTTAACATTACACCTGGAACAATCGAGACTGTATCCCCAATCTAGCCATAATTCGTGTTACAATGGATTCCGCCAGACTCGAGCTCATCAATGTTGGATACTAATGACCAATTACGGCGGTTACACTCAGGCAATGCAGGTAGAACACAGCAACTAACCCAGCCACGATCACCGCGATCAAATCCAGCGATGCCATTAGAGATTTAATTACATTTTGACTAATTAGAACAGTAACGCAAAACAATAATAAACAATGGCTTGTTTAAACAACATTGCAAGTTCTGAGGATGCAAAGTAGATTTGTGTGCATGTGTAACTGTAAACACTAATAGGTCGCATACAGCAATTACATTATGGAGTTGTCTCCGAGTAGGCGTTCATTAAAATTGCAATGTACTTTGAATGTAGTGTTATACTATTAGTGTGTACTTTTATTCGATACGTTTTAACTATCAGAACATGCAAATGTAGTGTCTACCACATTCTTTTAATTAATTTAAAATCTACATTAGAAAAAGCAAAAAAGTATTATTTGTGCAAACACAAAGTGTTCGGTTCATGAACCTTTTTCTATGTAGACTGAAACACTATACTATACAATGTACTAGTTTCCCTCTCATTTAAACTTTACCAGACTCATGTTTTGAAGTTCTACATGGCTCAGTTAAAACCATTTTTATTTGTAAAAATGGAACATTGTTATAATCATAATTTTAACAGTTCCTAATTGAAATACAGATGTTCACCCCGAAACAAATGTCAAAATATTTAGGAAGTAAATCATTGATCTGCAATTGTTTCCAACCGCAGCACCCTATCGTTGCGAGCCTAATAGTCTGCGAGTGTTGCTACAAACGGCGGCGCAGGGTCATACGTCACTATCATCTTGTCACCAGACCCCAGGGTTCAACATTACCTGGGTAGGAACCCAACATCGTAAATACTCGGACCCTGTTTCCTAGCGTCCCCTTATTGCAACCGTGTTTGAAGTTGTAGATTTATCACACGGGTAACTGTTTCATGATTGGAGGACGCGCGCCTCGACAGGCTGCACGTGTACATTAGCCCGATAGGGGGTATTGTGGTCTAATTACAATGACATTATTTTGTAATCTGCCATATGCACATCTACGTTGTTTCAGGCACTTTTTTTACAGCTGACGTTTTTTATGCAGATGCCATGTTTAATTGAGCGACACAGGGTGATTACTGTTACACATGATGGATCAAATGCGGTTCGAACGAATAAACCGAGGAACGGATTATGGTTGCATTATATTAAAGCAAATTTCTACTAAATTAATAAATGACACCATGAAAAATCTTTATGTCTATGAGCGGCGAGGAAAGTCAACGACATATTTGCATCAAAGTCAGAAAGAAAAGGTTATGAGATATCCGTATATTGTATTGTAAAATTTCTTTCGACGTCGATCTTCTTCTGTAACGAATAAACGTAATAGTGTATCAATCACAGAGCATTATCCCTATTTAAGATATGTATTAATTATAATTCAAAGACTCAATAACTGTTGTCTGCTTCACCTATTTATTATGTTATGCACCATTTCAACGTGGTAATAAAGATAATTAAAGCAAATGTTAACATGTGGCTCATTGACTCCCGTGTCCAAACGTGAACACCACAGAAATTCACATTGACATTTTTGGCACGTGGAAACACCAAAGAACTTACCAGAAGGCACTTAAGATCAGTCGGTCCTCTCTGGAGACCTACTTTCACCCGGTACTTAAGCACACATCGCTTTTCTTGTTTGACTGTTGTCCTTGATTTATTGTCTAAATACGGGATATAGTACCGCGTGGTGTTACTTGAGACAATTTGGGAACAAAGTAACTCAATGCAGTCCCAAGGATTTCATATCCGTACAATGCTTGTATTGTACCTTTTTAGTTATAAGTGTGTATGTTTATCGTCAAAAGTTTGAACTTTTTTACCATCAGATTCTGTTGTTCGTCTAACAATATTATGTTTTAACTTGTTAACTTAGGAGAATACTTTGCTCACTGTTGGTTTGCCTGTGACGTTGTATAGATTGGCTTTTGTGAAAATAGATGTACCGGTAAACATAATTATATGTTATGCAGTTTTAAATAAAACAATATATGTGTTAAAGTCCGTGTCAAGTTCTTTTAGACCTTTAATGCCATACCGCGCTAAACAACTAAAAAAACCAGATACGTATGTAATAAGGATTGTTTGCTAGTATTTCTTTGCTGATATTATCTTTTACAGGCTACCCCTTTTTGACCATTTCAAATGAAGGTACTAGATGTGTAATGGGGTCTTGTCTTCATTTGCCGAAATGATTCTGTATCAAATATCAAACTCTTCCTTTCTCGAACCTGTCCTAGTTAGCTTTAGTATTGTGTAATAAATGTCACAGTGATAAAAAACGACGAGTTAATCGTACATGTTTTCTAATTTGTCCTATTGTTGTTTCCCAAGTGACTACCTTGCTTTCCAGAAACATTACGTTTGACTAAACGCCTTCTAAAACAAGTGATTGATTAAAATAGATAAAAGTTGCCATCAACGTTATAGAAGTGACTGCATTGCATCCGTGTGGAAATGTGTTGATGGGTATTCACAGAACTGCGTTGTCTAAACAAGCCATTGTTTATTATTGTTTTGCGTTACTTTTCTAATTAGTCAAAATGTAATTAAATCTCTAATGGCATCGCTGGATTTGATCGCGGTGATCGTGGCTGGGTTAGTTGCTGTGTTCTACCTGCATTGCCTGAGTGTAACCGCCGTAATGGGCCATTAGTATCCAACATTAATGAGCTCGAGTCTGGCGGAATCCATTGTAACACGAATTATGGCTAGATTGGGGATACAGTCTCGATTTCCATGTGTAATGTTGAAGACTTACACCACACAATTATGTTACAAACTATGGATTTTGCAAGTAAATGTTCTTGTTTGTTGAGATATTGACATATTATGTAAAAAGGTCCACGAGCTTAAAGATCGGGAAGTACGTTTTATTCTAACTAAGGTTAAAATGGATCTTTAACAAAAAATGCATATCTCATAATTTTTGAAAACCAGTTAGAATTATATATTGGGAATCTGATAACATTTTTATGTATTTGTAACTTTCCTATTTTACGTGTTGTATAAAATTGTTTGATTACATGTACTTTTTAATTATTATTTTCTTTGCCATTCGCCAACATGTTTGGTATGTACCATGTACCTTTATTTGTACTGTTTGTATATATATTGTTTACTCATTGCTTCCAACTAAATAAATTAAAACAAACCCTGAACATTTTAGTAGTTAGCTCATCAAAGTATCAAGATGTGTTTGTTTGCATCTTGTGCAAACACGAATGGTGAAACCCTATTTATAAAAAGTGGCAACATATTCAAAGGTTGTTAAATAAATTCGTATGTCAATTCATAGTTCCGCAATTTTTTTATCCCCTCCCACTTTTGTTGGATTCCATTGTTCGTGTGATAAGGTTTATCACAAACAGGAAATACGCTTTCTTGTGTTTTACTAGGTCAGGTTTTCACTTGACAATATAATCCTTATACATTGGCTTAAAAATGACCATGTACTGTTAAAAATGATCATGATTGACAGCTACGGAACTGTCCATTCATAATTTGAATGAAACGAAATATCTGCTACTTAGTTAATCAAATTAATGAGCAAATCATATCTCAATTTATTTTAAAGAATTAAAGGAACAAAATAATTCAAGTGGACTCCAACAAATCAATATTAATAAGTAGGACCAGTGCTAAGAATTATTGTTAATTTATTTTTTGTTAAATCCGACGGAGAGGTATTTGTTAAAGATGACAAATATTAAATCACTGGGTCATGATCTTCCCATCGGTCGTTCTCTTGTTGTGGTAATAGTATGAGCTTATTAGCTAATCAAACAATTTTGGTATGATGTTCAGTACACACTATAACTCAATACCCAAAACAACTGAAACACTGCACAAGAAGTATTCTTTATATATATTGATGAAATGTATAATGCAAAATAGAATTGATGATGCAAAATTTATGTCAATTGTTGTATGTTTGTCTATGTTTATGTGTATACATTAAGTCTTAAGAAAGCGTGGCTGTGATTCTTAAGCTCAGGGTTTCGAACTATACGTGTTGCGGCAAGCTTTCGGATTATTGATACAAAATATTGCGCTAGTTTTGGTAATTTATATGTTACATACATTTGACTTATGTGATGAAGCAATAACTCATTTGATTTCATTTTTAAAAGCTTTATTAAATAGGATTATTAACGTTAACTTGAGGGACACAGAGATGAAACATCGCTCGTTAGTCATTTGGCACATTACAACAATAGTCAGTTTTATATAAAGTATTAACTGTTTAGTTGTTCTACTCATTTGACTCATGTAAAACAAGAAGTAATTTGATTTCATTTAATAATGCTTGATTTAATAGGATTACGATTACGTATCAACAGAATCAATTTAGGAATACAGAGATAAAACATCGCTCGCTCGTCATTTGGCATGTTACATGAACACACGTGTACAAAACACGAAAACCAATATGCCATGTCGGTGATTTATGGCCCATTAATCGACACTGCTACTTAAAACAGTCGAGTTAACACAGGACCCTTGAAGACATTCTGAACACTTCCAAGAATCCGTTGTAAACGATTCATAGAGTTTGATTAAACTATTTTCTCCATTATTAAATGAATCTCAGTTCAAGCATAATCCTCACTTTCGGTGACATTTAAAGGCAACACTTCAACGAAAATTAATTCCTGTAAATGATAATTCCCTATAACTTGATCAAAATTAAACGGTGCTCGGTGTCCGTTACAGTATGGTGACAGTGTTATATCTGACTGACTTGTGTCATGGAGATGGTGGTTTATGTTAGGGTTATAGCTGCATACTCTATCAAACAAATCAAATCAATAAAAATAATATTGTATCATTTTTGTAAGCAATGAAATCCCTGTTGTAATACAAAAGTGAATCAGACATCTGTAGATGACGATTACAAAGGTGTGCGGAAAAACACAGTCGTTAGCAACACACACAAAAATATGATTATTACATTATGTATACCAAGTTCGTTACATTGCCATATTTATGCACGTAATTTCAATTTCTTTTAGAGTTTCATGTGGCATACAAGTATCTTTGTAAGACAAAGTCAATGCTAAACAATAGATTTTGTTAGGTATTGTTTCAACTATCCATATATCAAACACACGCAGTTAATTAGAGCATTGAGGCTATTATTTTAATTTTAATGAGCTGTTACAAGTGAAAACGGTCCAGGATATTTGACAATTATTTGACAATATTTCTGTTCAAATGTCAACGAATAATTTGCCAACAGAAATAACCAGATACGTTATTGCTCGCCGAAACAAAGCAATCACTAAGGGAACAATGACGTTTTCAAGAATGAAGTAAGAAATTTATTACGTTCATTTGCTAACCTAGCAACTTTTGATTTATTTTGCCTAAAAATATGGAAATCGTGTAAAAAGTAAATGTATTTGGTTTAGGAAATATTCACAATATGAGAAACACAAACATTAGACAAACCAATCGTATTCAATTTCCTCATTTCAAACAGAAAACGTAGGGTTCGAGCACAAAGATTGTCATTATTCACTCCTGTCTTATTACAAGAATCAAGCGTCCTCCAAAATTAAGAACATGGCGCGTCCTACCTAATCTTTCTAATTACGTAAGCAGTAATATACCGCATGCCGTAATTAAATCCTTACTATCTGATTGGATCTCATCTGCCGCAAATTACGAAACGCAACCAATAAGAAAACAGCAATTCCATGAAAGAAAGTGTATTTTAGCAAGCAAGACAATTAACTTGCGTCCCCAGCGGTTCCTTAAATTTACGTTAACTGTTACTAACTGCATCTCTTTTAAAACTCTCTGATACTTAATGGAGCTAATCGATTAAACGAAATACTAAGTACATTCACTGATTAAACAACACTGTCAATAAAAATTGTATTCCAGAATGTATGTTCTAAGTGTTATTGTTATTTTTACAGCACATTTGTAATTCAGAAATCAAGCGTTTGTAATGTGCATTTTTCATCATGTTAAAGAATTTGAATTATGTAGTTACCAATTTTTTTCAATATACATGTTACGTTTGTGCCGTATCTTTAACAACTACAAAAAATCGAAATATACACAAAATACACCTGTAAAAACTACAAAACAATTTTTTTTAAAACGTAATTTCCAACGTGTGTTTGCACAAAATAAGTTTGAGCAGTATAATACGTCACGACTTTTCAGACACCAAACCAATCCCAGCATAGGCGGCCAATCCTCGTCCCTGAACTATAACGTATCACTATGACACCCGCCCGTGTTTGATATGATATGTTTATTACTCGGAGTTTTGTTTTTGTTTGCCAATGCAGGTTACATGTTCTTATAAGACCCTATAATTGTAATCTGCTATATACACATTTATGTAGCATTTTGTGTTCCAATCGATCAGTACTTACTACTAGTCTTATGAATTATAACATGGTAATCAGTGTAATATCATTGGATTAAAGCTCACAGCATAAAATGAACATTCAAATGAAAAAGGGAACATACGAAACATATGACCATAGAAATTGAATTTTCTTCTGACACCAACGAAAATGCCAAATACATTTTCTCAGCACATTTTAATGGTAGCGTAATCACATGTTCCTCTGAATATCTTTATATACAAACACAAGTTTAGCATTCAATGCAGTTTCAACTACCATCATGTGTTATGACTTCAGTAAAAGCATTTGCCATTGCCCATAATTTTACACTGCTATGTCAGGAGACAACAATTGAATAAAACAGTTAACAAAATAGTCAAGTGGCACAATGACCAACATGTCATGACGTGGACCCCAATAGAAAGTCACATGGACATGTTTGGCATGTTAATACATCACCATGCTGGGCACTGGCAGGGGCGTGCCTAGGCTTACGCACTTACGCACGTGCGTACAGTTGATCGAAAAAAAATTAAACATTAAAAATGTCAGAAAACGCATAAAATTGTCGCCTCACCCGGGTTAGACACCCTTTGTTTTTTATCGTTTTTTTAATCGACGCCAATAAAAAAAATTCGCCCTCGCTCCGCTCGCGCATTAAATGTTACACAAAAATAGCGCATACAAGACGCAAATCGCCTTGTATCTCATATCAGTTACAAATTACTTACAACATAGTAACAATGTTGCAAACTTGTTTTTGAAAGTCATAGGAAATACACACAAATACTAACAGTACACGTTTTTTATCCAGTATTATGTTGTATTTCTGAAAGATCAGAGTTTACCTTAAATATAGGGCATTATTTGTCTACGGTTAGTATATATGAGGGTTGTTCGGGAAGTTCTGAGAATTGTTTTATAGGACACGTTGTAGTCGGGTTAGCGTAAATATAAATATATACGCATTTATTTCAATATATACTGTACAGTATCTGAAAATATCATCATTATACACACAGAAACGAAAACATAATAAAAATAGTATATAACCATATAACAAACACCCGGAGCACGCCGACTTCATTTGCAACGTTATGCGACGTTTAAGTCCAGCGATCGTCGCACCTTTTCAATGTAGTCACCTGCAATTTCGACGCATTTCCTGTGTCAGCTGATCCACTTATTGTATGTTTCCACGTACCAGCTATCGGTAAAAGACGAGACTATAGCTTGCGTATGCTGAACAAGATCATCAGCTGAGTCAAAGCGTTTTCCACGCAGCTGCAACTTGAGCTCCGGGAACACACGGAAGTCCATCGGAGCAAGGTCCGGGCTGTATGGAGGGTGCTCTAAGATCTCAAACCCCAAGAGGCTGATCTCTAACTGGGTAGATTCCGCTCTGTGGGCCGGCGCATTGTCTTGATGAAGTATGATACGGTCATGGTCCATGTGTGGGCGCTTCTTCCGTATCGCGTTAACGAGATCCCGCCTCAGAACCTGTAAAAAACGCATGCGGTTCAAAATTTGATTTGCACTTATCTTACTCAAAACTTTTATGCTTATAATATTTAATTTTATAAATATTATGTTTATAATATTATATGTTTATCAATACATATGTTTTAAAATATATTATAACTAGAAATGTAAACTTTTAGTTACCTTTGAATAATAAGCCGCCGTGACAGTTTGACCATCCGGAACTCTGTGTTGCAGAATCATCCCGTGCCGGTCCATAAAGAAAATGAACATGTGTTTTCCCGCACTTTTCTGCACCTGGGCTTTCTTTGGGGGAGGTGTACGCGGGGATTTCCATACTGATGACATAGCCTTAGTCTCTGGATCAAAGTGGTAGAGCCAAGTTTCGTCAGTTGTTATTATTCTGTCTAAGAACTCATCACCTTCGGCGTCATAGCGTGATAGAAATGCCTGAAAGTAATCGCACCCGACAATCCTTTTCATTGTCCTTAAGCAACCGTGGTACCCAACGTGCACTCACTTTAGACACACCGAGCTCTTTTGTAAGTATTCCGTGTACAGTAGAAACTGATACGCAAAGTTCATCTGCAATAGCTCTTACTGTCGTTCTTCTGTCGCAGTTAATCATGTCTTTTACAGAGTCCTTAATTGAACATGTAACAACAGACTGCCGGCCGCATCTAGGATCGTCCTCGATCGAGTTTCTTCCTTCCTTAAAACGAGCGTGCCATCTATACACTGTAGCCGGACTGCATTTCTTGTATTTTCCTGTAGAATTGATCATTTTCATTGTTTCTGTTGGAGACTTTTCCAGCGCAACACAAAATTTCACGATGCTTCGCAATTCAACGTCACCTATCGACGTCATGTTGATTACTCAGTGGCTCTAGGCAACAACTTTAAAACAATGTTAATCCGTTGAGAATTTAAATAACGTTATGATATTTTCAGGAAATGACGTCATGACGTTCCGCTGCTGACCAGCGTTTTCGCGCATTTTTTACGTTATCAAAAGTACGAAATATGATTAGTGTAGCGCGTTATACTTATCTTTAGAGTCGGACTGCTCCGGTGCGGCGTTATAGTGTTGCTATGGTTACTGCTATTTCCGGCTATTGTTGTCCGATTCTATTCAATTTTTAGGAAAAGTTCCGTGATATGCTAATCTTAGTCTGTGCCAAATATTACGTATTAGAAACAAAAAATATAGGAGATATGACAAAATTCTCAGAACTTCCCGAACAACCCTCGTACATGTATACAAGACACAAATTTATACTTGCACTTGCAAATTGCGTAGGATATTTTATATTTTATGCATGTACCATACTCATTGCACAAACATTTTTAGTTAAGAGTATTTTTATGAAATTACTCAATATGCAATCTTAATTGTGAAAAGACGAAAACTCTCGAAAACACCCTCCCATTGAAATATGCCGACGTCGAGTATCCGTATGCAGCACTATTTGCTTTTAAAGTAGTAAGTACAAACATGTACATAAAAACAAAATCGATTATAGATACCCCGTTTAGAAACAAAACATTTACAAATACGCTTGATATATAACTCCTGTAAAAGCAAAGAAATATGTTTTGTAGACGCTTTGTTCGTTATTATTTGGTATATTCAAAACATACCGTAACAGTTATAAAGACACGTAATAGAAATATTATTGTTTCAATTTTAAATGAAAGTTTTAGGCAGAATTTGAGTTCAAAACTATCCCCAGAATGCATTAACGGCGTTATATAGAACAAAAATTTCCTGGGGGAGCATGCCCCCGGTCCCCCCTAAATAGGCGCGTATCATTAAAATTGGCCCAGGCACGCCCCTGACAGTAACAGTGCTTACTTGTTACAAAATATGAGTTAAACAGTTTAGTAGTTCTTTGTTTCCTGTTAAAAAGTTTTTTAATGGCAAAGTAGCTTTAGAAAATATTTCTACATTGTTTGTATATTATTACAAAATATAATAATATGTTTTGTGAAGTTTATTAAAGCAGTGTCACATGTGTTTCATTTCATGTAAAATCCCTAAAGAAACATAAAATATAATTATTTCATGTTTACAAATGGTATTATATATATTTATGCTTATTTGAAATTTGTTAAAAAGAAAATACCATACAAACTATAAGAGATAGGATATTTCAGAATGGTGTTCTTGTTGTTGTTGTCCTAACAGTAACGGTTATTTTGTATGTGTTATTCATATATTTTTTTGTTACAAAATGATGATATTTGTATAAGTCTATGTGTCAAAAGTCAATGTAATGTTAATTTTAAAAGCTGTTATTTACAAAAAAGTTTTAGCAATTGCTTTTTTATAATCATCTGTCTGTTAACTGAAATTTTCACAAAAAATAGGATTTAAATTTACAAAACATGCAATTTTTTTATACTCAGGTACATATTTAAATCTTCACTATATATTTAAATAAACAAATATTGATGTGATACAAAATTCAAATTAAAAACAGCATAGATATTAATTATAAATTCTACCACTAAACAAGTTTTAATGAAATGTCCCAACAGTAACGGTTAACAATGAAATTAGGTATAATTTTCAGAATGACATAACTCATCATGTACATTGATTATATGTACCAAACTTTGACAACTTTATCTGAATGTGTATTAATTCATGTTAAAATGTTTGTTTTTAGTTTATATCTTCATATGTCTTGAACATAAAATTGCAAAATAAGCATTTGATTTTTTGTTTGTTGTTTTGAGGCATTTTGTCATATAATACAGCAAAAAAAACTTTTTACGAACCGAAACGAATGACAATTTTTCAACAATTATATACACAATTAATAAAAACAAAACAATGAATATAGTGTTTTCAATGATGCATTATTTGTCTTAAAATTCAATCATGTCCTATTTTCAAAAATATGGTTTATTTACATATTGGCATGTAAATTTTTGGTATAATGGCTAAAAATTTCCACAAAAACAATATATTTCCATAGGGAGCAACATATAAGCTACCAAAAACAGCCATCAAAAAATTAATTTTATGAACTTTTTTTTTGGACAAAATGTCACACCTTATTTGCACCAGGCCTTATCAAGGATAAAATGGACTACTCATGAAGTCTTTTATATCTAGATTCACTTAGGAATCCTGCCATTATGAACTGAGCAGTGAAATGACCCAAGTTACACGAGTTGCCCATGAAGATCTTCTTAGGAATTGATTGACCTATAATGTTACTGATAAGCTAATCAGTGAGAAAAATGCACACAACAAGTGTATTAGAAAGGCTAACACATGTAGATACCTTTTTACCTTGTTGCTTATTGGCAAACAATATAATGGGTGAGACAACAGCACACATTATGTGATTGTTTATGTAGATGTACCTTGAGTTGCTTCAAATATTGGCCTATAGTGGAAAAACTAGAGCTTGTCACAGAATGTAAGCAAAGCCCCTTGACACAAGGGCCATAACTTTTGAGTAGAACATGTGACAGCGCTTTCTCACTTTCATGCACAACTTAGCACTAGGCCAAGCATTGTTGAAAAGTTTCATTAAATCTGCACCAGTAGTGTGTCACAGGACACGCATTTTAATACTTATCTTGAATAAATAAATTGAACTTTGATTGTGGTGTTTGTCCTTTGATTTGGTATGTCCCTTTAAGATATCTGGCCATTCTACATACTTTCCAATACTAATCCGTCTATTGTTATACTAACGATACTAAACAGTCACCCGTGCAAGATATCTACGTGTAAGCGTAAATGCGATGCATCATCCCATTTGCCTTTTATCATTAGTGATATGCACTTCATTTTATACAATAAATATCTACGATATTTGTATTTGTTACAGGTTAGTATTGTTTGTAATATCTACATAAATATTCAATTGTATTGGTTCCTTATTGTAAATGTTCGTGTAAATTGTGTATTTTGTTGTATTAATTACATCGGCATTTGCCTTTTATCGTTAGTGATATGCACTTCATTTTATACAATAAATATCAACGATATTTGTATTTGTTACAGTTCGCTATATCTTCAAACCCACGAGACATAAGTCAGAGTCATCAGCCAAATAAACACACTTTGCGACAGGTGTAGGAGAAGTTGCAATCACAAGAATTTCGGAGCAACTCTTAATGCCCGTCAACATATCATGCTGGGGGCATACAATTCTGGTACAGAAATAAAGGTTTTACCTTGAGATGGTCGCTGTGGTGGTCGACAACGTTGTAGCTGTTGATGTTGATGATGGTGGTCAGCCAGAGACAGCAGGCCACAGCCAGCAGCACACACCACTGGTGCCGGTACACCTTCAACCTGGTAAACAACATCATTCATGTACATGTATTGGCTAATTTAACACCTCACTTACTGGGAAACAGTGTTCTTTTTAATCATATGTATTAATTTAACACCTTACTTTCTGGGAAACAGTGTTCTTTTTAATCATATGTATCAATTTAACACCTTACTTTCTGGGAAACAGTGTTCTTTTTAATCATATGTATCAATTTAACACCTTACTTACTGGGAAACAGTGTTCTTTTTAATCATATGTATTTACTATTAGCTTGGGACACTAATTTGCTCTATTTCATGGCAATACATTGTAGCATAAAAATGTTATATGACTTGACTAGAAGGTAAATTAATTTAATGCTTCTTGGTAAGTTATGTAGATTTCGATTACAAATAATTGTACTCTAACATGAAGATAATTATACAAGTTGATGTCAATGACAGTAGAAAGCCTATCATACCATTTACACATCACCATGGTGATAAGGACAGCCTACTACAGGGACACAGAGGCTACCGCTGACCAATCACATCTGTCACCGGGGCAACGGCTGTCTGTCAAGATGATGAACAGTGGCAGGTGTTCATTTTTGCAGCTTTGGAGCTTTTCTTGCTTTCTGCAAATTAAAAGAAAACCAAAAACTAAAAATAAGTCCATAGGACATATAAGACCCGAATAAATTGCACTGTACAAAAAAATGGATTATTGAACCCCAAAGTGTGACCTTCACCTTTAACCCCAGATGCTCATTTTTACATGCTTATAACAAGTATATTTAGAAAGTTTCAGGTTCTAATTCTTGTATATAATAGTTAAGCAGTTACACACAGCAAAAACTTTGGCCTACAAATTGACATCCAGATGGACGGACAAGGGCAAACCCCTCCCTTCCCCTCAAGTTACTAGCGGATCCAGGAAGGGGGCACCCGGCGCGCTACCCCTAACAGAGGCAGACCTAAAACAAGAGGGCCCAAAGGGCCCTAGGTCGCTCACCTGAGGAAAAGGTCAAGGGTCAAGGTGAAGCCATTATATTATTATAACCAAATATTGGTAGAGAACTTCTAGATGATGCTATATACGAAATTTGAAAGCTCTGGGCCTTGTAGTTTCAGACAAGAAGATTTTTGAAAGTTGCATTTTAAAAACCTATTTTTTGACCCCGTGACCTACTTATGCAACCAATCAGAACCATTTGAACAATTTGGTAGGGGACCACCCAGGGACCATTCCTGTTGAGTTTGGTCAAATTACTATTAGCGGTTCAAGAGAAGATGTTGTTTGAACTTTTCCTTATATAATTCAATGTACAATTGTGACCCCCGGGGCGGGGTCAATTTTGACCCCAGGGGCATAATTTGAACAACTTTGGTAGATGACCTCTAGATGATGCTATATACCAAATATGAAAGCTTTAGGCCTTGTAGTTTCAGACAAGAAGATTTTTGAAAATTGCATTTTGAAAACCTATTTTTTGACCCCGTGACCTACATATGCAACCAATCAGAACAATTTGAACAATTTTGGTAGGGGACCACCCAGGGACCATTCCTTTTAAGTTTGGTCAAATTACCATTAGCGGTTCAAGAGAAGATGTCGTTTTATCTTTTCCTTATATAATTCAATGTAAAATTGTGACCCCCGGGGCGGGGTCAATTTTGACCCCAGGGGCATAATTTGAACAACATAGAGGACATCTAGATGATGCTATATACCAAATATGAAAACCTATTTTTTGACCCTGTGACCTACTTATGCAACCAATCAGAACCATTTGAACAATTTTGGTAGGGGACCACCCAGGGATCATTCCTGTGATCCTGTGGTCAAAATCCAATGAGTGGTTTCAGAGGAGAAGATGTTTAAAGCTACAGACCATATATTTTATAGAGATAAACGCAAAAGCAAACCCACTAAGTCGATATTTTATGACCCTTTTGATAGTTTAAACACACAAAATATCGAAGTAGATACCAAAAAACGGCACTTGTTTCATTTCGATAGCAACTAGCAGTCCAATGAATATTAATTAGATTTGATGACGTAACGCGCGTCATCCGGGATTTTCCCAGAACACAAAAGCAAACATGGCGACTAGTACCAGCGAAATGAGCGAGAGCGTAAGTTTTTTTAAATATTTATTCCGTATCTGAAACGTTCTTTAGATATTACATATTACATTAAGCAAATAGTAATTCTTTACGTAGGAAAAAAGGGACAGTTAAGATTGACACGTGTAAAAGCCTTAAAAAGACAAGTATTAGTAAATATTGAGGTCGAGGCCCGCAATGGGGAATCCACGTACGTACATTAAAATTGTTCGTGTTTTAAACACATCTCATTGTAATAGTTGTATTTCATTTCGTAAAACTGATACTACCGGTCACAATAGATAGGTTTCTTCTTTTGCCATTGGTTGTAACTGTAAAAGTTTGTTTGTACCATCAGATTATCTGGGAAAAAACCCAAAATCATGTCCTGTCAAAATGCGGTTGAAACATTACTGTAGGTTTGAATTGAAAATACTACAAAAACCTATAAGCAATGTATTGCTGTTGAATTATATTAATTGTGACCACGTAAGATAATGCTGTAGAATTGTTAGCCAGCAATATACCAGGCCATAACATGCACATAGAAAATAGGGTTGGTAGATTGCATTACTATTTTCATTAACAGTTTTGGGCCCAACTAAACATTATTTGTTTCATTTTTGTGGCACTATTTTTGGTTATATATTTTCAAATGTTGCTTCAACTGTCACACTTTCAGTTCAAACACTGACTAAACAATGAATTATGGGGGTTTCTGTGTTGTAGTTTTTAATCTGTATGAAAATTGACATGTCTTTTTTATTATAGAGCAATGGATCTGAGGCAGAGGCAAGAATGACAGAACTGGTTGGTCGAGGACGTGGTAGAGGTAGAGGAAGAGGTGCGAGGGGTCGAGGTGCAGGGGAGCGTAGTTCATCGAGCAGAGGAAGAGGTAGAGGGAGAGGACGAGGACGAGGCCAGAGTAAGAGCCCTCAGATACTTGGAAAGTCAGACAAGGAGAGAATAGAAGAACTCTGGAAGAAAAGGAAAGAGGAAATGAAGGTATAAACAAATTGAAAGGAACATTTCTACTATTTGGTATAATAATTGTGAAGATCTCGGTTTTATGATATATATATAACTTCCAAATGTGAACATCTTCAAATAGTTTCTTAAAAGCATATACAATATAATGTAATGGAAATATGTAGTCATTGATGAAGATTGTGTTTGAAAAGATAGCATTTTTATCAGCTTACTAGCCTCTAGATTTATCTTAAGATTTTTTTAAACAATATTTTATATGAAATAATTGCTGATACTAGATCCATATACATTGCAATAATCAGTATTTTCTCCTTATATTTTATAGCCTCATAAAGAATGTTTCCTCTAGCCCCAATAAGTTTTTTTCCCTGCAAATAAAAAATATATATTTTCCTCTAAAATGTCATGTGCACTTATCAATGTGAATAGAAATTGAAAAAATTATAAAATTATATTAAAAAAAGTGTTAAGTTCCATTTTCTACTTCTGGACTATTATCTTCAGATTTTCCTTTTTCTGATTTATCACGCTATGTTTTCCCCTTCAAATAGCAACTGGTATTTTTGAAAATAGAAAATCAATCACAAATGATTTATGAATCAAGTGAGTCTAATTATGATTATCTAATATATACAGAATTCTACTTTGTTTCAGGGCATTGTTGCCAGAGTTGACGAAGAAACATTGCGTGAGTTAGTAGTTGGAGTCATCGAGCGCGAACCTGGCCTCATTTTTGATTTGTGCGAGGCGGCAGGAGGTGGAGATGGGGGAAATGGTGGAGGGCGGCCAGAGACACAGACAATCCCAGTCCCCTCTTGGTGCAGATGCAGCAACTGCAGGACAATGCCTACGGACCTAGAGAACAAATGCTGTGGCTGCTTGCCACAAAATTGCATCTCAACAAGACCAGTTAGTATAAGTGAACACCAGTAAAATTGTGTTTAATTTTAATAAATATGATGATTGTTCTTTTAGCACTTTAAATTTTGTAGACATATCTTGTAAAGAAATTTAAAAAAAACCTGTGAACTTGTTTTCAAGCAATCATTATATTTATTTATACATTTTCCGGTACAGACTATTGGCACACTATTTTTCAAATAAATTTATTCAAACTGTTTTAGAATCTTAGTAATTTTTCATTTGTAGATTCCACTTACTTTATACATATGTTTATCTTGTCTGAAGATATTTTATCTGATGTGAACTTTTAAATGTATGCAAAACCCAATTGGTCACCTGTATTAAACTAGCATCTGTATTTGAAAGTGCAATATATTGTAACCCAAATAACAGCTTTCCTAAATAAAATAGTGTTTAATGTACATTTTTTGTTTCGACATGTACTTTTATTTATTTACATATTCTTTGGTATGTTTTAGCAAATGGAAAGGATTGTCCTTGATCCGGAGGTGCTGGCCATTGGCAACCGTTATTACCGAGATATGCTAGGTCGACATGGGCAGAGGGTCGAGGAAGGCAACAAGACCCTTCGCCATGCTGCATACAGAAACTTTACATTGTGGCGTCATGGACGACTTGGTGCGGGAATTCGGCGGGTGATTCCGAGTTGTTGCATTTGGCGCATTCGTGACATTTATCCCAGCGCCAGCGGGCAGTATGCAGGCTTTTTGCCATCACGCTTTACGTGATCTGTTTTCATGTTAATGTTCAAACTTTGCAAGCATAAAGGCAGCATATCATGCCTGTGTTATTATGTGTGTTTTTAACTATTAATCGCTCATTACATCACTTCTTTGATTTTTATCAGACCGATGCTGAGCACAGTTATTAAATTTTGCCATTTACATATATATGTTATAAAACTGTATAAAAGTACTGATAAAATCAAAGAATTGATGTCTTGATATGACAATGTACAGAACTGGTTTCCATATGGTGTTCAATAAATGATCTGTTGGACAAAATATTCACGAGTTTCCAAGTTTTATTTACCATAAACTTACTTCATAACAAACATGACATTATGAGCAACACAAAGCTAAGATAAACATAAAAGTTCACCATTTTAATAATCTAAGTCAAATGTTAGTGTGTCATTTTACCTCCCGTCACCTCAATTACAGACTTTAAAGTTACCTGCGTCTAGATGGGCAAATTTGGAAAATAATAGTGGGTACAATGTACTATTTTTAAGAAAGTAAACTGATTTCAGTTTCTAGTTGTAGTGTTATCTTATTTGCAGTTAATGGCTGATTTTTGTAGTTTTAATCACCATATTTGTACTGCATTTCTAATTCACTATGTGGTTTATTGATATACATCTTGAGGATTGGCTTTACTCATTCCATTCCTTAAAAAGAATAATCATTTTAATAAAGTAGCCACAAAACAAACTTAGTTACATAAAGCTTTTTGATTGGCCCTATGAGGCCAAGCATGAAATGACTTTGTTAAATTGCCCTTTTTCCTCAAAATCTCCATTTATATGACTAAATGTATTTGCAAATGCTAGTGAAAAGACTTTTTCATCATGAAGGTCTCAAGTATAGGAACCCACTAACCTTGGGCTATGTCACACAATGTTTTCTGATTACCTCTCATGTTGCTCAGACAAGAAAACTACATGTTAATATTAGCCTGACCACAGAGTCTATATGGTTAGCAATGGTAAATGTGAACCTAATGGGGTTTCAAATGGCCATGTTCAATCCATGGGGCCAGCCACTGGCAATGACCATAAGAAGTTCTCAGTTATCATGTAAACAAAAACTGTACATGTGTGTCACAGTGATCTTTCCAACTAGCCATTCTTAGTATTTCAAATTTCACAATAGATGGACTAAACACAGTGTCAAAATGTATATGTATGATTTGGTATAATAATCTAATTTCACAGAATCAGAATCTGACTAATCTTTATATCTCCAGTCAAATGTCATGATAGTCTTACAAAATATATATCTTCTGTTAAGTAAACATGCAAAATATATAACAAAGGCCTGTTACAATACAGCATACAAGTGAGAAATTTAGAAAAAAATGCAAACTATTTAAATATAGTTTTTTTCCAGAATATTTTAAGTAAAAAGAGTTATACATAGACAGGTTATACCTAGCCATTATGATAAAATTGTTTTCTAGAATGTCTCCATTATTAAATAACATTGTTGTATTATAAAACATACAAAGTAAGTATAGAAAGAAACCACACAGCATGATTGTAAATAGTCGATTGTAGACTAAACTTTATATTGGCCACACTTCCTAAGCTGTGCTCTACACACAAGTGCAATACATAAGTATAACTCCTCGTCACCAATAAAACAACAGAACAATCATGAATGTCTGTTTCATCAGTCCTACTACATATCTCATATCCAGTGTTTGATTAAGTAATAGTCCATCACTTGTCTTCACTTTCCTCAAGGAAACGTGACTTCTTTGTTTCAAACAATGACTTTGTCGAAGGTGGAGAACCACGTGATAGAGTTCTTTTTTGCTTCCTAGGGTCTGAAGGAGTTAGTGGAACAGGTGATGTAAGTGGCTCATCACTTTCTATGAAGTGGTACAACATAGTAGTCAGGAGCTCTGGGATGTATAGATACTCTTTTGGCACTTTCTCCACATGGCTAGTCCAGTTGTTGTTTCTTTTTGAGTAGGCTCTATGTAACCTAAATTGAAAACATAGACATATACAGTAAAGAGTTAAGATAAATAAATAACCTAATATAATATCAGTTATGTTATTCATTATTTGTCATCTACTGAAATAAAAAAAATCTTTTAAAATGGGAATTCCAGAGCTTTTGCTCAATGTGTTACATACACTCACCAGCAATTATAAATAGTTAAAAATGAACTTGACCTATAATGGATGATGTTTTATATGTGTACAAAAATTTATTTAAACAAGTAATTGCCGTTTTTGATGAAACATGTTCTCTTTTTAACAGCGTGTCTTGAACTTAGACCAAAGTAATTATGCCAATACATTGTACTCAGGGAATAGCTCTCCTTAATCTTCAAATACACCAGCAAAAATTACTTATTACTTAAATACAAAATACAAACCATAAATAATGATTAAATCAATTCTACTAAAATTGAAGGTGAATTGTATATACCTGAGTTCACCTTTCTTGCTAGTCAAATTTTCACGTCCTTTGTGGTGTTGGTAATCCATGCATGCCAGAAAGTTCCGTGCCTTGTACACTGGATATCTGCAAATAAAAATCACCAACTTGTATGGAATATTTTGGGCTGACTCTTCAAATTGTGGATTAAAGATGATGCATACATATGCAATGTTAAAAATAAGTCCATGCAATAAATAGATTATTTTACAGTATTTGTATTACATAATGTACATCTAAAATTTGATTTGATTTAAAAGATAACAATAGGGCTTTGCGGGCACTGCTTTCAATAAAAAGTTATTTCACTTACGTGTAGGCAAAGCGTTTGGCAGCGTACATCAGAATGTGGTCATGGAATGTTTCCAGATCTCCTGTGTGTCTGAAGTTGACGTAGCGTGATAACGTGTGTAGGAATCTTGTGTCCAAGACAAGGCGTGTCAATGCTTTATGAGCATCTTCACCTGGTTCCAACCATTCTTTATGATCTTCTGCAAGATCGCCATGTCCACATCTGGCATCACTTACATCATCACCAAGGGCCCATTCATGGGTATTGACAACATGATGAAGCAGACCTCTCCATTTAGCCTGAAAAAATGAATATGTAATAAGTTTTTCATGTTCAAATAATTATGAAAACATGGTCAACACTTTTATTTAACGACAAAACATAGTTTGAATCAAGGTATAGTTTGTGGATGGCAATAGAATTGCCACCATTACTGTAACAAATCTGCTTAAAAAATACATCCTAGCTTAAATTCCAGGTATGAATATTCTTACTTCGTCTTATAATAAAAAACATTCATGCAAAAAAGCTGTAACAAGATGTCATGAAACATGTCAGCATGTGGATTTTTTTGGTAGCAAATCATATGTGAAAAGAGGTGACTAATAAGCAGTGCCAAGAAGAGTCAAGATTATACATACCAACAGCAAATCCTCTGAACCCCTTGCATTTCGACAGCAATACCAAAAGTGGTTTATCACATCAGCAACCCAGTTTCGCAGTTCCTTGTTTTTCTTCTCAGCAGCAACCTGTTATTGTTTTAGAAAGAAAATAGTTTATCAAATTGCTAAGATAAAAATACAAGTAACTAGGGAAATTCCAAAATAACGTTAATTATATACAAAAACATTACTTGTCTTACTCAGGAGCTTAGAAGCTTGTTGTCAATAAAGGCAATTTTGAATGAATACATTGTAGCAATATTCATTTAGATGTTTTCCATTCTGTATTCTGATATACTACTAAATCATTGTTATACTTACACTTCCTAACTTCTTTCCAAAGTTTTTAGCTCCATGCCAAGTATCAAATGAGTGTGTCACATCCTTATGCTCCTGTGCTGTAACAAACAATGTAAGCTGATCTAGAATCAGAATACAAGACAAGTTCACTGCACATTTTGGGGGATATTTTTCACTTAGATTTTTATCATTTTGCGTTTTATAATTCCAACAACACTAGAATTGCATGATCTATTGTTTGATTTAATCAATATTAGTAAGTAATGCTAAACTACATTAGTTAAGTCTAGAATTTGTTGTGCTTGAACAAAACTTTATAAAAAATCTTTCATCTTACTAGATTGCTTGCTTATATAATTAATAATTATATCATGTCTTATTTCATTTACCTATAAATGCTGCAATGGAAGAACTGGCATCTGTGCACACTTCCTTCACTATCACGCCGTTCTCTTTCAGATGATGTAACGCACGCTTAAGGCCCTCCTTCTCCATTGCAGTCGACTTCATGTCCGTCTCCCTCTTGTTCACTATCACACAGGCGACGATGTCTTTCGACTCGTACTCCAGAAGAGTGTATGTGCAGAACTGTGCGCAGTGACCGGGGCTATCCATTCTTCCATCTCCTGAAATGATAGTGCAAACTAAAATTATAGCATAATTTGACTTCATTTTTATAATCCAAACAATGTTAATAGTTTAAATATGTTATTTCCTTGCATAAAAAGTTGATAAATCATGTCCTTTAAAATCCTATAAGCTAATACAGGCTGCTAAATATGACAAAACAGAATTAATCAATATATTTAGCTATAAATACATAACGTCTGTCTATTATTGAAAACTACTACAAACTCAGCACTATCAAAGCTTATCAAGGGCTTTTATTCACAAATATCCCCCTGTGCGATTATAAAATCACATTGTTCTATGTAACGTTTACTTTTGTTCTTCTTCCAATAAGAATTTTATCAATGTCATATTTTAAGTACCTGCTACAATGATCTCCTTCCCTCTGTATTTTTCCAGATTTTGCTTTATCATGTTGTCAAACTCTTCCTTTATTACAGGCACACAATGTTTTGACTGAATTTGATAATGGGTTGTTTTGGAAACAATCCCAATACCTAGAAACCTGAACAAGAGCCGAACTTTCTCATAGTTATTGCCACTAGTCAGTATTCCACATGACAACAGGAAGTCGCCCGCAAGCCTTCGTCTGATCCTAGGCTGGGACCTCCATGTTTTTATCGTATGCTCGTTACTGCATTTCTGAAAAAAAAAGCATGATTTGTTGGTGTAAATTTCTTTTAAATACAAATAGTCAATGTCAATTATGATCTTTATAGTGATACTTTTAGTTTTGTCAAAGTATGAATTATTTTAATTTTCAAGTGACAATGTTATGAGAAGAAATGAAAGTCAGGCCAAATAATGTTTTGGTAGTCTTGTTTTGTCCATAAATAAATCAAATCAATACATAATTAACAAAATAATGACAAACCAGGCAAAAATCAATCATAATTTTTTTAAGTCAAGGTTATTGTATATCAATGCCAAATACACATTTAAGAAAGTTTTGTCCAAGCATGAAGATTGCATTTATTATGGAAGCCCTTTGTAATGAAATTAGAATTAAAAATACTTATGACTTACCCAAGTGATCTTTGCTGATGTTCCTATCAATTTACAGGCTGGTTTGACTTCACCGGAACATGCTTTTCGGGTGCAAGTGGAGCTAATTTTCAGCTTTGAAAGTTCCAATAATTCGTTTGAGAAACAAATTGCCTTTTTCTCACGCACAAAGTCCCTTGTTTCTGACTCCTCGCTGTCGGTATCCACATCTGTGTCACTCTTATCACCACTCTGGTCATCATTAATGTTAAAAATAACTTCCCCACTGGTCACTACTTCCAAGTCTTCAATTTCTTCATCGTTGTTCTGTCTTATAAATTAGAAAAACATATCTTTAAATAATATCTTGCATATGTTAGCAAATCACTTCACACAGCTATCTGCTCTGCTATTTATGTATGTTTTCTAAATCATAAACAAAATGTAGGCTATTGAATTAAAGTATATGAGAAGTAAACAAATGCTACCATTCACAGCAGTAATATTAAAATTGAATATAGAAAACAGAGAAGGCAATGCTTTTTCATTAGAATGATTACTGTTTTATAACAAGTAATTCAATTGTATTTCATCAACTCTTGATAAACAAATAATTATTTATGTTTAAGAAGACCTAAATAACATGGTGTCAATCAAAATTTAAAAAATCCGTATTCCCAAGCAAAAACTTAATGTATTCGCTTAAAATGTGCTTATTAAAACTGATATAATAATGTATTTTAAGTCAGGAGTTAAAAGAAATCTTCACTTTTAAAAAATTCTTATGGTTAAAGTGATTTTTTTCAAAAAAGCAAGTGAAGCATGTGAACAAGAAGTGATTTTACACAATAATCAGAAGCTATGTGCTTGTAATACTTACACTAATAAAACTAAATATAATATACCTAATTGACATATCCAGTGTTTGCAGATATTCGTCATCAGTGTCATCATCAGTGAAAGATTCGTTGTCTTCATCATAGGCTTCCTCCTCTTCACTAAGAGTTGGATGATAACTTGTGTCCTTTTTCTTTGGGGTTTCTTCTGAGTAAGAAATCCTGTATACAAAATCATTATAAATTATAATGATATATGGGGGTTGTTATAGCAAATAAATTAAAAAGGCAAAAATAGATTTACACACATTTTCCTATTTTCGTTTTCAAAGCTTATGTCAATAAGTAGCCGAATTATGAATTTTTACCAATGCATTAAGTGAGTACATGTCATTCATCATAATAGAACTGAGTTAGCTCTGAATCTTGTTACAGTCACTTTTAAAATATTAACAAATCAACGATGCCACTCGCCAAACCAATCACATAAAACGAAAGAAAAAAAGTAATAAAAAAGCAAATAGCTTACTCCACAAAAGATCCTTGCATAACCTTGGCCCTTGCCTCATACTTTTCTACCAGACCACCTGCTTCTGTTTCAGATGAATCAGACCTAAAAAGGAACAATGCAGTACATATTTGCTAAATTGTCATTTTTTTAAATAAAAGGCAAATTATAAGAATGTGTTGGATTTCTTACAGTCAGAGACTAATCCATGATTGAAAAGGGTTTAAATGCTCATTTTTTGGCATCCAATTTACCCTAAAATGCATTGTACCTAGACATTTTCATTTTTTACTCTCCAATAGTTTATCATAGAACTGGGCTGATTTACATTGTATTTCATCTTGATTTCCCAAAATGCATTTTGAACAGTGAAAATTGTTAATGCCAGCCAATGCAAACATTATTTAAAGCAAGAAGCATACACTCAAATCAAAGAATGAAACTGCGAAAAAATCTGTCTGATATTGTACTTGAGTGAACTTTTTTGTTTGTTAGAAAAAAATTGTATGCATATTTCCCATTGGGAATGGACCTGTTTTTTACCCTTGGTGACACTGTGGAAAGGCATGTAATTATTATCAACCCTTTTATCAATATCAAATCCAGCATATTCAAGCTAGAAAATAATCATTGCTGTTACATGCAACTAATGCAACAATGTGGATGGTTTGAATATTTTATACAACAATACTAGTGGCACCCTTGCAGTAATTTAAGTGTATTTTGCTTCATCGCTTAACATAAATAACTGTGTCACAAATTAATCATATGGTTAACTTACTTTTCTGGTCCAGAAATATCTGATATCTTCAATTCTGGTAGATGACTTGGACCAGCAATGGGTGTTGACTGTAACAGCACAGCTGGATTTTTAATTGGAGTTTCATGTGGGGTCTCTGTTGTTGTGTGCCTAGCCTCACTGTAATAAAAAGTCCAAAACATTTCAAATTGGAAAGCTTTTTTAGTGTTGAACATTGTTGTTGTTGTACTGAGCATTCATTCATTATAAAAGACATACTGAATGAGAACCATTTAGTGACAAATAAGCAAAACTATTCGGGGCTTTCTAACAAACCATTCATAAATGTAGTCTAAAACATAGTACAAAATAAAATCCATACGGTTTCTGACTCGTTTTCATGTTCAAAGCATAAAATACAGATTGTTTACATTTTCAGCTACATGTATACAAATTTTCCCCACTGGGGGCCCCAATTAAAACTGGCGACAATATCGATAGCTTCTAAAGCTGTAAAGTTTGAAACAAAGATTCAAATCGACTAAAACCTTAATTGTTATTGTCATATTTCTTTCTTTAATCTTTGTTTTGACCAAAAGATTTCGTTATTAAGTAAAACATTTTTGGCATTTTGTAAATGAAATTCAAATTGAAACACCGAAATTACTCACCACAAATCGAGAAGGAATGTTGCCAGTTCATTATTTGTTTTGAAGTTTTCTCTCAGTTTTGCTGCCTGCCAACGATCAAACACATCTTTGTTTATCCTAACAACTTGCTGAGACTGCTCATACTTCTTCCTACTTTCTTTCTTTTTCTCTTTTTTCTCTTGATCTGTTTTACGTTTGCGAGGAAGCTTATCCATGTTTGTTTTGGTTCCGGTTTTAGTTACGCATGCGCGAGTCTCTGATTTACATATCAATTTGCATATCAAATTGGACGTATACGTCTACTTTGGATATGGCAATGAACTTAAACAGTTTTCGGCGGAAAAGCGACCGATTTTAACTGAATTTTTTTTAAAAGAGCAAGTTATATAGATCCCTTGGACAGATTATAGCATTTTATATTTTCTTATAGGATTTTCTACTTAAAAAATGGTCTGTAGCTTTAAGTAAAAAAGTTTACGGACGACGCACGACGGACAAAGGCCGGTCACAATAGCTCACCCTGAGCACTTTGTGCTCAGGTGAGCTAAAAAATTATGCCCCCATCGCTGAATGTTCACAATTTTTTTCGCTCGCTTCGCTTGTGAGTTTTGATAATTTATTTTAATAATAACACATGTGGCACAAACATTCATGTGGAAAATAAATAACTTATACATCAACCGTCAACACTTTCAATGATGAATTTTTATATATATCAATTTATTGTTTTCAATTGTCAGTGACAAAAACAGAAGTACAACAGTAAACATGACAAAAAATAAAGCATTTAGTGATTAACATCAATCAATTAAAAAGGCAAAACAAGACAAACCATTAATCTAATATAATAATGATGCTCTTACATAATATGTACTTTATCCTTTAAACCACAGAAAAAATCCTTTCACTCTGTATTCAACTGATTAACACAGACAACCATGGAGTTTGGGATCATGGGATGACTTATAAATAATAAGGACAACGTGTTATCAAAGATCAATAAGTAATCAGAAATCATGAACACTTGGCTGGCTGAAGGTAGACAACCACTTAACTGAGGTCACACTTTCTATTGTACAGATGGTCCATGATCAATTATTTAGAGGCATCAAATAAAAGTCTATTTGGCCTATATTCTGATATCACCATAGGTTAATAGTACTTTTCTTTCTCCTCATATACTCAGTAACTACTGCAGTGATATATTTTGGGCACATTTGGGGCAGAAATTTGACCCCATTCCCAATAACAAAAGTATATTAATTCCAAGTTTATACAGAACCTTTTCCACTGTTGAGTTTTACATGTGTTAATAAAATAATTCTTATATTGAATAGTTATGGAATAAAATTCCGTTACATATAAGGAATCTCCCCACAATTTATAAATTCAAAAAACAATTAAAGGAATACTTACATTCATTGTAAATAATTTATTCATTTCATTTGCATTGTTTTATAACTAGTCCATGCATTGTTTTCTTTATTGAGAGAATCAGATGTGTACATGTATACATTGTTACAAATTTTATTTTTATTGATTTAAAGGCAACATCAACCTTTATTACATATACGTTTGTACAATCATTTTCAATGAAGCATGGGTGCTTGTCAGATCATTATTATCGTTTTGCATTTACTCATTATACCATTACATAAAAATTGTCTTTCTTTTCTCATCGCCATGATGTTTTTTTTGTGTGTTTTTTTTCCCATTTAAATGTTTTGTTATTGTTGTTAATCATTATTTTGACGGCCACATTGAAAATATGGTATTTATACTTACTTTGTTTGTATGTTGTATCATTATGTGTTACCGTTATGAAATAAAGAATTTATTATTATTATTATTATTATTATTATAATTATTATTATAGTTATACAGTCGTTTTTTTCATTTAAAACATCAAGGTTAAGTTCATATTTTAAACACATGTCATAGATAAAGGGTAAAACATGCATTGTTGAATGTTTGCTCTGCAACTCCTAAGGCAAATATCATACACTTTCAAAGCATTACATGGATTAAATCTTCATACAGCCTGTTTGTTTCACAACACAGAACTGAATACAAAAATAATGACAAATTTATCTCTCACATAGTGACAATGATAAGACACGCATTTTTATAAAAGACAATGTTAATCCATTCATCAATAATGCCAGGATTATGGCAGGCTCACCTATATACAGTGAAACCTCTCTAAACCAAACCCCCTTCAGACCAAAGGAGATGTTCGGTTTACAGAGGTGTTTGGTTTTCAGGGGTTAATTTAGTAAGGAGCTGCACATTTGGGACTATGCTAAATGTTTGGTTTAGAGAGGTTTTTGGTTTACAGAGGGTTCGGTTTAGAGGGGTTTCACTATATGAGCAAGAACATAGATTCTACTTGCTGCATTTTTCTCTAATCTCCTAGGTCATCTTATCTGCACATTTATTGTTAAAGAGATTACCCAAGGGGTCTTTTATATCTCTGTTAAGTCACTAAGTCATGAAATGACACAAGTTGCATGAGAAAAGCATGGTGCAGGTGTCAGGTATGTTTGGCCATTTGGTAGATAAATGATGAAATACAGATATTGATTTAGAGTGCCACTCATACATTTTAACTATATTTGATCTGACATTAAAGTAACCAATAAACCTTACACCTGCTAGGAGAAGAGACCAGTAGGGGGGGGGGGGGGGGTGGCTTTTTGTTATAA
>Ga0224511_10000099_pt1 | contig 28350 bp, 27 predicted proteins | sample SF_May12_sed_USG_2_FD_169988 | JGI IMG/M metagenome (GOLD analysis project Ga0224511, IMG submission 169988) | Sediment microbial communities from San Francisco Bay, California, United States - SF_May12_sed_USGS_8_1 | ecosystem: Environmental > Aquatic > Marine > Sediment | place: USA...
TCAGTATCACGAAAGGCTGCGAGAGCTTCTTTATTTTCAAAAAAATAGATACCGCACACATCACCCGTTGCTTCATCTCTACCATAGATTTTCTGCAATAAACCTGGGACCTCAAGAAAACGCGGCTTGCGTTCGTTTAGCCGACGATCTAGTTCTCCAGGATCGAGATCAGATTTTATTCGCACATATAAAATAGCAGCCATATCGTTCCTCTCAAAATACTTACTTTATTGATTATTAATTCAATTTCGCTTTTCTACATAACATTAAAGTTCGGCCGCGCCGCTTTTTGGCGTCGACCGGGACGCCTTGTTAGAGCGATTGTACCTATACCAACCCAAATATGATCCGCTCACCCATGCAGCCAATAACACAAAAACTCGATCCCATGTAAGCGACGCCCCCATTCCATGCCCAGAACCAAACAGATAATAAGAATAGACAAGTGACACTAAAATACCGATTAATATAACAGTATATGTATTTAGGATGTTCAGTTTATTTAAAATCACAAAGATCGGGGTGAAAATTATGAGTCCTGTCACATAGCCAGCAACACTAAATATTGGTGTGAATAGCAAGAAATTTCCTTTCATAAAGCCAAGGTAGTGAGAATCTTCGTATGTAACAACTGTAGAAGCCGCGCCGAGCACCAAACCAACAACAAGGCTACCATAAAGTATGGATAACAGAATCCTTGGCAAATTCGTACTCCTCTTATTCGCTCTAACGTAAATAATTTCCGCGCTATTTCTTCGTCGGCTGGAGTGATTTGTTAAAACGATTTATTCAATACTTTTAGTCGTACTTGTTTTTCTATTTCTATTATACAAAACATAATCACACCTACTATTATAACCAGAAAACCATCAAATACATTTATTGCCTGGGTTTCAAATATAGTCTGAAGCCATGGCACATAGGTAATTGCAAACTGACCCAAAGTAACTGTAATAACTGCAGCCCATACAGCACGAGTACCAAGCACGGCTTTTCGGTTTAATGACGTACCGTACATATTTCGGATAAAGAAAAGGTGAAATATTTCTAGCACGACCAGTGTATTCATGGCTATGGTTCGCGCCAAAGCTTCGGAATATTCTTTCTTAATGGCATATTCATACATACCAAACACACAAATAATAAACAGCCCCGTAACCAGTGTGATATGCCACATTAAACCACCACTGAGCAGGGCTTCATTGCGTGGTCTTGGCGGCCTGTGCATTGTATTTTCTTCGGTGGGTTCAAAGGCCAACGCAATACCAAGGGTTACGGCAGTTATCATATTAATCCATAAAATCTGAACAGGCGTAATCGGCAGGCTCAATCCTGCCAACATGGCAAAGATAATTGTCATGGCTTCGCCGGCATTGGTTGGCAGCGTCCAGCTAAGAACTTTTTTAATATTATCATAGACGGTACGACCTTCTCGTACAGCCGCGACAATAGTAGAAAAATTATCGTCCGCTAATACGATTTCAGACGCTTCTTTTGCTGCTTCGCTTCCTGTCTTACCCATTGCAATCCCGACTCCGGCGCGTTTGAGTGCAGGAGTATCGTTAACGCCGTCTCCTGTCATGGCTACGGTCATTGCATTCGCCTGTAGTGCCATGACCAGGCGTAATTTATGTTCCGGGCTAGTACGTGCGAAGATACCAGTATCACATACTACAGATTTGAGTTGATCGTCGTCGAGCTTATCAAGTTCTTGGCCGGTTAATACCCTGTCACAATTTAGTAACCCCAGTTGTTTTCCAATTGCGGATGCAGTAACAGCATGATCACCCGTAATCATCTTTACATCAATTCCTGCATTATGGCACTTAGCTATTGACTCGATAGCTTCCGGACGCGGCGGATCGATTAAACCTGCCAAACCCAGGAATATTAATGAATCCCGCACATTGTTATATTCAAGCACGGTATGTTCTGGATTAACGGGTTTGGCAGCAAAGGCGAGTATCCGCCGTCCCTTAGATGCGATGAACGTTGCCTGTTCTTCCCAGTATACAGTATCTATTGGTGTGCTTTTATCGTCATTAACATACTGTTGCTGGCACATGGAAACGATGGTCTCGGGCGCGCCCTTTACAAAAATGTAAGCATGTCCTTCGTGATCATGGTTAAGCGTAGCCATGTATTTCTGCTTGCTATCAAATGGGATGACATCAGTTCGTGTCCATTGATTCCTTATCTTGCTACTATCAGTACCGACCTTTGATGCAAGGGCTAATAGTGCGATTTCCATTGGATCGCCATGCCCCGTCCAGGTGTCGTCTTGTCGAATCAGTTCCGCATCGTTGCAAAGTGCGGCTGCCTTGCCTAATTTTTGCAAAGAGGAATAGTTCTTTACGGTAATAACATTATTACCTGATTCAATGTCGCCAGATGGTTCGTATCCAACACCTTTAATCGTAAAGCACTCACTACTGGTTACCAGTATATCGACCATCATTTCATTGCGTGTAAGTGTACCTGTTTTGTCGGAACAGATAACGGAGACTGAGCCCAGGGTTTCAATCGCGGGGAGTCGGCGAACAATTGCATTATGTTGCGCCATCGCTTTCACTCCCACGGCCAGCGTAATGGTTAACACAGCAGGGAGTCCTTCAGGTATGGCCGCAACTGCAATGCCCACAACAGCCATAAATAGATCGGCAAAATCATGATGTAATACAAAATAACCAAAAAGTAACATGAGTACCGCAACGGCGAGTATAAATAGGGTAAGCCATCGCGCGAACACCGACATTTGTGACACTAAAGGTGTTTCCAGGGTCTGTACTTCGGAGAGCAAACCACCAATTCGTCCAATTTCAGTGTTTTTACCTGTAGCGATAACTACTCCCATACCTTGTCCACTGGTGACGGCTGTACCACTAAATGCGATACAGAAGCGATCGCCAAGCGGAGCATCAAGCGCAACCGGGATTGTCTGTTTTTCAACGGGAACTGATTCACCAGTTAGTATGGATTCCTGAATCTGCAAACTATGTGACTTGAGTAACCGTAGATCAGATGGCAATTTGTCGCCTGCCTCCAGTAAAACTATATCACCGGGTACAAGTTCCTCACCTGGTATGACCTTGCGTTTGCCATCTCGTATGACCGACGCACGCAGCGCCAACATGTGCCGAATCGCTTCCAGAGCCTTTTCTGCCTTACCTTCCTGATAGAAACCGATAGCGGCATTGATAATCACTACCGCAATAATGACACACGTATCGACTACATGACCGAGTAGCGCTGTAATTCCTGCCGCACCTATAAGGACATATATTAAGATATTATGGAAATGTGATAAGAAGCGCTGTAATAAACTTCGCTGTGCGGCTTCAGGCAGCTTGTTTGCGCCGTAAGTCTGTAACCGCAACTTAGCTTCATCTTCACTTAAACCATCAAGTGTCGATTCGAGAACGGCTAACGTTTCATCGGATGTTTGGTTGTGCCAGTCTTTAATTTGATGCATTGATTAAGGTGATTGTTTTGTTTTAACGTTTAAGTTAAAAGGCTCGACGCTTTATCGCGTCCTTTTTGAACGCCTTGTTAGCGCCAGTGGCAACACGAATTGCACCCGTTGTCACTGCTCCAAGCTGGTACGAATAGCTTTCATTTGTGACAAACTCAAGAAAGTTTTTCACGTGCAGGCAACCACATCAATATTGCGAGACCCACCACTGCGGAAAAAACGGATGCGAGAAATATTCCCAGCTTAGCGCTATCAATTAGGTTCTCGTTAAAAGCCAGATTTGCAATGAACAGCGCCATGGTGAAGCCGATTCCGGCGAGAAAGCTGCCGCCAGCCAGCAATCTCCAACTCAGTTCCGGAGGGAGAATCGCAATGTGTGAATGCACAGCCAGCCAACTGAACAACATAACACCTATGGGTTTACCCAGCACGAAGCCTAAGAATATCGCCACAGTAACCGAGCTGCCAAGGTCGCTTAAAGTGAGTGGTAAGCCAGCGTTGGCAAATGCGAACAGAGGCATAATGACAAAACCCACCCAAGGATGCAGCGTGATCTCCAGACGTTCCACTGGAGACAGTGTTTCACGCGCGGCAATTTCAGCCATCTGTAATGTCTGTCGATCCATCGTGTCTCTACTGCTTTCGTTGCGGGCTGGATGCGCAATAACCTGGCCCAATATCGAGTACAACCGCTCGTCACTGACCCATCGGCGTGCTGGAGTCATTAAACCGAGTATAACGCCAGTGATGGTGGCGTGGATCCCGGACGCATCGACTGCGAGCCAGATGAGCATACCCACCAATATGTAGAGTGGAAAGCCGCGAAAGCCAAGCATTGCCATCGCGCGTGTAAACAGCAGGCCAAGTGCAGCCACCGCCAACGGCCACCAGACAATATCGCTACTATAGCCAATCGCAACGACAAGTATGGCACCGATATCGTCAACAATCGCTAATGACAGCATAAATACCCGTAAGCTCTGAGGTATGCGGGTGCCAAGCAGCGCCAGACAACCAATAACAAACGCCGTGTCAGTTGCCATGACAGTACCCCATCCAGACTGACCGGGCTGCCCTGTTTGTAGTGCCAGATAGATCGCAGCAGGGACGATCATACCGCCGAGGGCGGCTGCTATGGATAGTGCGGCCATGCGAGGTTTGTTCATCTCTCCGAGAACCAACTCGCGCTTGAGCTCCAATGCGACAAGAAAGAAAAACAGCGTCATCAGGCCGTCGTTGATCCACTCGCGCAACGAACGGGCAAACTCGAGTGAGCCAACCTGGAGACCGATCTGTGTCTCCCAGGCATGGTCGAACGCGTCAGCCCAAGGCGAGTTGGACAGAACGAGTGCGGCAACGGTGAACAATAGAAGTATTGCCCCGCTAGCTGACTGAATGTGCAAGAAACGCACGAAGGGGTTCGTGAGCCGATCAACAAATTCCTTCGGCAGTCGAGTGGTTTCTGGATTTGCTTTCTGATCTGTAACCATAAAAAGTCGTTCCGACTGTCAAGCGCTAACGCCTTACTCAGCGAAAAACTTTCCGCGTAGCCGATAGGCAGAGCGGGTAGGTTTTCCTCTGAAGTTGATTGTTAGCATAATTTATTTCTTTATTCACTCTTACCACGAGTAAGCTTCTGATATGCGCCAAGACCGACCACGACCAGAACCGCAGCGACTAACAAAAATGTTGGGTAAATCAAATTAGTAATATCTTTTTTTCCAGCATCAAAAATAAATACCAGCGCTTCCAGACTTACGGCGATAGAAATAATGACAAGAAACTTTATTAGTGTCTCTCTCTGTTTAGCGGGTGTCTTAGAAGCGACCAATAGGGTCAGACTCGATTGATCAAAGCAGCGACCTACGAAAATACAGATCAATCGAGTCTGACCCTATTGCTCTTCATGATTATTTATTTGCTCTAACGTCCACAATAAGGGGCGCAAGCCGCAACGCGGCGCAGCGTCCCAGCGAGTGAAGCGAACGACTTGATTGTGTTGTTAGGCATCTGATATTTTGACACGCTTATTTCTCTTTTTGTATTTGCTCTGATAAATCCGACGCTGCTTAGTTACTTCATATAGAATGATACCAGATGTTGTGCCAAGATTTAGACTCTCAATCATGCCAAACATTGGGATGCTTACACACATTTCGCAATGTTCTACGGCTAGATCACTTATGCCTCTACTTTCATTTCCAAACCAAACCGCCAGTTTGGCATAGAGGGTATAGTCGGCTTCGTCCAATATAGCATTTTCCTTCCCCTTTACATGAGGTGAAGTGACAACTGAGGTGAAGTTATTCTTTTCTAAATGCTCAATACAATCTTCAGTGCTATCAAATCTTTTGACAAAACTCCATTTGATCGCCGATACAGATGTCTTAGAAAGGGATCTCTTTTCACGCATATCTTGCCAGTCTTCTGGCAAGGCTTTCCTGGGGTCAACGATATAAGTTTTTTCTACCCCAAGAGCATTTACATTTCTAATGATCGTTCCGATATTTTTTATATCGCTAGGATTTTCGATGACCGCGATAAGGTTTTTACACCGGTAATTCTTTATTTCGTCAGCGCGCTTTCGGACTGAGGTTTTACTTTTCTTTTCTTTTTCCATAGGTATATACCGCTCTGGTTCAGATGCCTAACGATATAACTCAGGCGCGCTGCTTTTCAGCGTCGCTTGAAGTGCGTTGTTAGGCGTTTATTCTGATAAGTCAATTTCATCTTTTAGAGCATCTAGAAGATAATTATTTAAATATGCTGTTTTACGATTGTATTTCTTGTCTATTCTAACTAATAAACCCGCTGCCCCAAGTTTTTTTAAATATGTATGAGCTGTAGAAATACTCCCAGCTACTCCATGTTCTACCAAATTATTTGCGAATATAATTGGACCACTGAAAAGAACATTCACTAGATCTTGTGAATACATTTTTACGTCCAATTCTCTAATTTTATGTTTAACTTCTGACATAGCTCTGCGTACCTCTAGTGCACGTACTGTTGATCTTAAAGAAGCACGATGGACTAATTGTACAAACCACATCAAATACGGAAGAAAATCATTCGTTTCATGTGTGCTTTGTAACAGCGTGTAATACATCTCTCTATTTTTTAGGATATCACCTGATAAAAAGAGTACTGGGACGTCAAGTAATTTTTGTTCCACCAAATAAAGAACAACCATTATTCTACCGGTTCTTCCATTACCATCGGTAAATGGATGAATTGATTCAAATTGATAGTGCGCTATAGCAGCTTTAATTATTGGATGCACATCATCTTCGGAATTCATCCAATTAAATAAATTGCCCAATAAATCTCTTAATAAATTTTCCCCATCAGGTGGGGTATAAACAATTCTTCCAGAGCTATGTGTTAATGCCGTACCCGGAACTTTTCTGACCTGCACAGGTTTATCACGAATAATTGAACATATTTCTTCCATTACGTTTGTGCAAAGTGGTTTATCCGACAGCCAGCCATGACGCATAGCTTCAGCATAACGGCGAACTTCTTTTGTCATAGGGTCAGGTGCTTTCTGCGGTGATTCTGAACCAAACAATTTATTATCAGTTGTAACAATCTGCTCTATTTCTGAGGATGCTTTTGCTTCTAGTAAAATAACACTTTCGTACAGTGCGGCCTGATTTGGTAGGTGCTCGGCTGTAGCTGAGAGCTTGGCTAGCGCCTCTGATGCTGGTACCAACGCCTTGAATAGCTCGATGGATTCAAGAGCTTGCACCGGTGGCAATAGTGGCAAATCATAGTAGGGCTTATCTGGGTTGAACATAAGGAACTTGCGGATCCGTTACAATTTTCGCAAGTATACTCCTCGTACTTGCGAAAAATCAACAAAACCTGTAAGTACATCGGCGATATTTGCTAAATTGCCATATTCTTAATAAGGTTATACGCCTTTTTACGCCTAACGTGGTTTTAACCGGCGCGGGCCAGAACACTTCAGGAAACAGTGCGCCGTATCACCGCGTCCGGTTGAAAACATAGTTATAAGGCTACCTGATCATGAGTTTATATATGGCGATAGGCGTTAGACAAAGGGCCAAGAACCAGCCGCCATACGATAGGCATTTTTCGCGATGATAATTGCCTTTCTCGGTAAAGAAGTAAGGTATAAAGAGGTAGATTGGAATGAGTAGCCCCCACCAACGCCTCCAATTGAAATGGATGAGGGATCCAATGAAATGTCGAACCATCATGAACCATAGGTAGAATCCCACCATAAAGATCGGCAGGCCGATGATAGCAATGATGATGTCGAGGAGTCTTTCAGACATCTGATAGTGGCGCCTTATAACGTCTTGCTCAGTGGAAAACTACCCGTGTAGCCGATAGGCGGAGCGGGTTGGTTTTCCACTGGAGCTGATTGTTATGCATTTAAGTTGCCCTTCTAGCCTAAAGCTTTCCGCTCAGCCCTTTTTAGTTCAAACCTTACATCTAGTACTTTATTATGTAATTGTTTTGCTTTTTCTGAAATGTCTAAGATCTTTTTTAATTCATTTTTCATTAAATCTTCATCCTCTAACTCACCAAGGGTAAATAAGAATGACTGATGTGCAATATAGTTTCTTTCTTGCGTGATGTCTCTCAGCTCTTTATGTAATTTAGAGTCACTATTGATTTTTACAAAATTATTTATAAGTGAACCTAGAGGAAGTTTAGATATGTCTTTTGCTTTATAATTTACTGGAAAAAATGGTGCTAATTTATTCTCTGCTATTTTTACTGCCGAAAATATGCACTCTTTTAGCGCTTCTTCAATGAATTGAAATCGCTCTAAGGCTTGCATTATTCCTGCTTGGTAATCTTCACTTGCGCCCAAGTATATTGCCTCATTCTTTTATTTTTATTGCATAACGTTTAAGTTAACCCTGCGGCGCGTTGTCTGCGCAGTCAGGGTTGAACGAGTTGTTAGCCTCTTTACTTAGTTGAATGAAACGCTTTCGTTTAACCCAAAATAAAATAGCACCCAAAGGTATAGATGCTGAAATAACCCATGGTGCATGCGGACTAGCCGCTACAGCAGCAGCACCCAAAAGATGGGCGCTTATTAATTGAATTGCGTATTGTCCGGTTGTCCAATTGATTTGGATTGCACTTACGCCTAAAAGAATAAAAATTACCCATAACCATTTTCTTTTTTGTATTGGTGTACGGATACAGAAATAGGTTGATATTAAAATAAATACCGGTACAGCAACGGCCATTACAAGAACCAAGTAATGCAGAAGGGATTTATTTGATAGGTTAAATGCGTGAATTTCTTTTTGTGACATCTCGGTTTGATATACATTCAGTCCTATAACTTCATATTTGTCCCCCACTTTGCGAAAGGCTGCGTTTGCTAGATTCCAACCTTCTGAAAAATGGTACTCGAATGAAAAATTACCCTGCCACACCCCATTAAAGACATTTACCTGAGATCCAATAATTTCTGTTGATATTAGCTCTCCACCTCTAAAGTAATCAGCCAATTGAATTAGCAGTGCGTCTGTTACCTGTGGTTTTAATTCATCGCTAAGCTTACTTTTTATATATTCAAAGTTCTTTTCTCTTAATTTAGTTAAATAATCCTCAGCCATTTTTGCTTCTTCTTTCGGGACAAGCTTGTCCATCATGTCCTGGTATGTGCATGAGGTTAATACAAAAAGGCTAAAAATAACGTTAACCGATAATGTGATGAACTTCTTCATGGTTTCTTCATTGTCCTTATGAGGCTAACGTTTCGCATAAAGGGCCGCGCGCAGTTTGCGCGGTCCCAGCCCGCTGGTTTTGCGGGCGATTTTGATGCGGTTGTTAGGCATTTTTATGGATATGATTCAACAATACTAATAACGTTACCGTTTAAATCTACTTTTGCTTTAACCCAGTTAACAACTACACCACCAAAAGCATTTTTACCCCTGAAAGTAGTCTTAACAATAAGATAGCTACCTCTATCCCAATATACTGTTTCGACATGATCATAACTATCAGGGTCATTCATGGTTTTTTTGATAAGCCGTTCTAGCCCTCTATGAGAACCATCCCAGGCACTAAACAGACTCTCAATCTTTTTCTTTCGCTCTGCAGCTATTCTTGCCTTTTCTTTCGCCTCAGAGACTTTGGCATTATAGAAATTAAGTTTCTCTTTATACTGCTTATTCTCTGGATGTAAATTAGCTAGTTGTTGATACAAACTTTTATTTTTTTCATATTGTTTAGCTGGCACTGATTTTAATTCATCTAATAGTTTCTTTGTTTTTTCTACTTTTTGTATTTCGGCTAGTTCTTTTTTCGCTTGGGCGTTCATTTGCGCAAGCTCTTTGTCTCCAGCGGCTAGGTATTTATTTGATTGTGAAATAGCCGATTTATAATCTTTTGATGAGAGCGCAGACTTAACTGAAGAAATAATTGTTTCACGATTGGCATTGAAGTAATTAATATTTTCTTGTCGGATTTGCGCAATTTTTTCTTCTTTTTGTTTTGCTTCAAGAGCTGCTTGTTCCTGTGCATTTCTTTCTTGCGACTGACCTGCAAAGATACCGAAGGCTATAAATAATACAAAAATAGAGATAGCTCTGGCTTTTACCGGAAATTCTTTGTTTGTTTTGGAATAGATGAAATTTCTAATGGGGGGGAGTAAGAGAACAGAGATAACAAGCAGACAAAGCCCTCCCAAAGGGTTATCTACGAGAGAAACCACGCCTGCCAATAGGAACAGGACACCAAATCCCCAATTAAGTGCTAAATACACATACTTCATTATTTTCTCCTTTTCTGGCACATCACCCTTTAATGCCTAACGATTTGCTAAGTGGCGCGAGCCGCCCCGCGGCGAAGCGTCCAAGTGAGCGATAGCGAACGACTTGAGCAACTTGTTATACCATTCTCTAAGTTAGATTTTGATCAACAAACATCATTGCGAATTGCTCACCCTCTAATACTTGTCCATTGTCTTTTGCTATTTTTTGGTTTTTATTCCACATATCAATGATCAGTGATGGCATATTCTCTGGTAAGTCCATAACCTTTCGTATGATTTCTTTCCAGCTACCTTGTGATTTATAGGTTGCTTGTAAATTAGGTGTCATTTTAATAAGAGTTTCTTCATCTTTATCGCTTAATTGCCCAATAGCGTCGAGAACATAAAGTTCGAGCAATCTTAAGAATGGTTTTCCAGTATATCTCTCAGTCATTGCGTTTCTCTTTGTTGGTATAACGGTTGAGCTAAGGGGCGCGCTTTAGCGCGTCCCGGTTCTTGAGCGATTTGTTATAAGGAATTTTCTGCTTGTAGTTCGCGCTTCCATAAAGTGCAATTCCTTATTATCAAAACTCCAAATATCGTACCAATTGGAAATACAAGCAACAGTAGTACGCCAAACACAAAAGCGCCGTCTTTTGCCCACAGCTTTTCGTTTTTTGCCCCTTTCTCCAAAAGGTATGCAATGAGTATAAATGGAATATATGCAATTAGACCGACTGGGTTTATTCCATTAGCACCAAGCAAATACGAAACACCGATAACTACACCTATAGCAATATATAACCACTTCATGAACCAGAATATCTTTGCTAGTTGCTTACTTCCTTGAACTTGATTTTCATCGTACATTTTATTTCCTTATAACGATTAAGTTGTGGGGCGCAAGCGCGTTAGCGCACAGCGTCCCACACGAACGCCTTGTTAGCCCTTTTTATAAATTACTCTTTCCCAAATTACACTTTGAACAAAGAGTTTGTAGATTTTCCATAATTGTTTTTCCTCCTTTGCTCCACGGGACAATATGATCCACATGAAGAACAACAGAAGGATCTTTTGCTGGGCTGGCGCCACAGTGTTTACAAGAGAAATTATCTCTTTGCATTACTCTAAATCTTAGCCTTAACGAAGGATCTCGCCCCGTTTTTCTTTCTGTTTTTTCTTGCTCTTCAACCTCTGGGGCTGTCAATTCTTCACCATTAGCCCAAACTACAAAATTCTGTAAAGCATTTGTCCAGTTATTAAATCTACGGTTATAGGGGCTTTGTGAGTATTTTGAGAGGGGATTAGTTAAATCTGACCTCCGTGGCTGACGGCCTAGATGCTCCCAAAGCTCTAGAATATTAGTAAAAAGTTCTTCATCAGTTACATTTATAACATTAGAGGCTTTGAGCCCCGCCGCTTCAAGCGCCTTATTCCAAGACCCAAATTTTCTACTAGCGGTACTTACATCAAACTTCCCTTTTTCAGCATAAATACGCTGTGTAATTTTCTCGCTACCCAATTCGTCCGATACACGTCGCAAATCCTCCAGTATCTCATCTTCACTGACTGGTGCGTTTGGTGCTTTAACGAAAGTAAATTGATTATCCATATGTTCTTGTAGGGCTAACAGTTGATTAAGAAGCCAAGGCTTCATTTGTTTGTGTCTTGGTCTCTATATTAAATGACTAAGCCTCTGAGTGGAAACGATTAAATGAATTTGTATTAGAGATGGCTCATGATGATATACCGCCATGGCTTCGTTTGTTTGTGCCTTGGCGTCGTTATTTTTTGATAGTCGCCTGATTGATAAAGATTTTTTAAAACTGCATTAGGGTTTGCTGATGGTATTAATAGGACCGGGAGTTGAATTTTCTCGACTACTGTATATAATCACAGTACTGCCAAGGAGGGCCATACCATGGACTACGAACGACCACCGCGCCTGTTGGAGCAACTTAGGTTCGCGATCCGCATACGGCATTACAGTCTCTTTACGGAGAAGGCCTATGTCTATTGGGTTCGGTTTTATGTCCGCTATCACAAGATGCAACATCCCAATAATTTAAGCGAATCTCATGTGGAACAATTTTTGGGATTTTTAGCGGAGAAACGCAAGGTTTCCTCTTCCACCCAGAATCAGGCGCTGAATGCCCTAGTATTTTTATATAAACATGTGCTCAATAAACCTCTTGGTGAATTTTCCGCTCCCCGCGCCAAGCGACCTCGCAAACTTCCCGTAGTATTAAGCCAAAGCGAGATTGAGAACATATTCAAATACCTGGCCAACCGCGAGCGTCTTGTTGTACGGTTACTTTATGGCACCGGCATGCGTTTAATGGAAGCACTACGATTGCGGATTCAGGATGTGGACTTTGACCGCAATCTAATACTAATACGGGACGGTAAGGGCAAGAAAGATAGAGTTACGCTGCTACCGAAGACGCTTACGCCGGATTTACACAAGGCGGTACATAACGCACTGGCGGTTCATAAACTGGATGTCTCACAGGGATTTGGCGAAGCATCTCTTCCTTATGCCCTGGCCAAAAAATACCCTAAAGCGCCCTGGCTTCCCGGGTGGCAGTATGTTTTTCCCGCAAGCAAGCGCGGGGTCGATCCTGTCTCTGGAAAGATCAAGCGCCATCACATCCATCATACCGCGCTGCAAAAGAACTTTCGTCGCGCGGTTCTGGCGGCAGGCATACGCAAACCCGCACATTTGCATACCTTGCGCCATTCCTTTGCCACGCACCTATTGGAAAGTGGATATGACATACGCACGATTCAGGAGTTATTGGGCCACGCCGATGTAAGAACCACTGAGATTTACACGCATGTTCTTAACCGCGGCGGCCGGGGAGTAATCAGTCCAGTTGACCGGTTAGAGTCACTTTGCGGTGCCAACACGCACGGTTAGAAAAGATAAAGTTTACTTCGCCTGCGCGATAAGATCGTGATCTGTCGCGCCGGTAATAGTCACTTCCAGAAAATCACCCGGCTGCACTTCGGTTTCCAATCCATCGATGATAACGGCGCCGTCCACTTCCGGGGCGTCTGCCCTGGAGCGCGCCAGCAGCAAACCCTCTTCGCTGTAGCCGTCGATAATAACGGTTGTGGTTTGGCCGATCTTTGCCTGGAGTTTGGCGGCACTGATGGCGGCCTGTTTTTCCATAAACTGTTGCAGGCGTTCCTGCTTGATGTCTTCCGGTACCGGGTTGGGTAAATCGTTGGCTTTGGCCCCTTCCACCGGCGAATAGGCGAAGGCACCGACACGGTCCAGTTGTGCCCTATCCAGAAAGGCCAGCAATTCCTGAAAGTCTGCCTCCGTCTCGCCGGGAAAGCCAACGATAAACGTGCTGCGCAATGCGATATCGGGGCAAATCTTTCGCCAGTTTTCTATACGCTGTAACACGTTTTCGGCATTGGCCGGGCGCTTCATGGCTTTGAGTATGCCTGGGCTGGCGTGCTGAAAAGGAATATCGAGGTACGGCAGGATTTTTCCCTCGGCCATCAATGGTAACAACTCGTCTACGTGCGGGTACGGGTATACATAATGCAAACGTACCCAGGCACCCAACTCACCGAGGGCGGTGGCAAGTTCGGTCATGCGGGTTTTTACCGGCCGGCCATTCCAGAAACCGGTTTTGTATTTGATGTCCACGCCGTAGGCGCTGGTGTCTTGTGAGATAACCAGCAATTCTTTCACACCTGCATTGACCAGACCCTCGGCCTCACTTAACACCTCCCCCACGTCCCGGCTCACCAGATCACCGCGCAGTGCCGGGATAATGCAAAAGCTGCAACGGTGATTACAGCCCTCGGAAATTTTCAAATAGGCATAATGTCCGGGTGTGAGCTTGATACCTTGTTTGGGGATTAAATCGAATCTTGGATCATGCGCCGGCGGCAAATGGGCATGCACGGCCGTCATCACTTCGTGCATGGCGTGGGGGCCTGTCACTGCCAGCACATCCGGGAATTGCTCGCGCACAATATTGCCGCGGGCACCGAGACAACCGGTAACGATCACATTGCCGTTTTCGGCCATGGCTTCTTCGATGGCATCCAGGGATTCTTCTACTGCATCTTCAATAAAGCCGCAGGTGTTAATCACCACCACGTCCGCTTCATTGTAGTGTTGCACAACATCGTAACCTTCGGCACGTAATTGCGAGAGAATACGCTCCGAATCCACCAGTGCCTTGGGGCAACCGAGACTGACAAAGCCGACGCGGGGAGTGGCCGCGCCCTTGCCACGGCCGTTCACATTTTTACTGGAAGCCATGAACAAAAACTACTGCATCTTGAGATAGGCAAAGCCCTTGGATTGCAGTTCCGCCAGACGTACAACACCGGACGGCACCAGCGTGATACCGGGCAGGAGTTTCTTTTGGCTGAGATTGACGCTGGTGAGCGTGATATTGCATAACTCCAGTTTCACGTCCTGCACTTCCCGGGCGCTGGTGAGGCGCTCCATTAACACTTTCTTTTGCGCTTTCAGTTTCTCGTCTTCGGCAAACGGCGTGCCCTTGAGCGGGTCGTCTGTCAGAAAACGAATGCCCTCTCCGAGAAACACGATGCGCACGTCGTATTCCATGAGCGATTCCTGGTAGGTGTTGACCATATTATTGATGCTCACCAGAGTGGCGCCCAGCCGGTCCGGGTCGGCAAAGTCCACGTGGTATACCACTTTGGCCACCGGTTCGTCGGCAACGGCAAAAGCCGCCACACCTGACAGCATTAAAAGCGCCATGGCGCCGGCCATAAACTGTTTCAATCCTCTACCCGTTGTTCGTGTCATCTTGACCTCCTTCCGTTATCGCGGAATTGCTTGCCTTTACCACTTGCTTCACTGCATTCAAACGCGCCTGACGAATTCGTTCACCGACCAGCGCACCCTGTTCGCCGTTAATGCCGGCCACCTTGGCGATCTCCGTTGTGTCCACGGCGGCGGCAGCCTTGTAGGCCTGCCGAAATCCCTCGGCCTGCGCATAAGACTCGGACTCCTTGCCTTTTCTGCCGCGGGAGTCGGCCTCGCACGTCAGCAAAAACTGTTGAAAGCGTTCCGGTTTACGGAAGGCGTCCAGTGCCTCCAGCGTTTTCAGAACCGTTTGCGGCGTCAGTTCGTCAAAGCGATGGCAGTGGGTGTGATAACGGGCAGCGATAACCGCCAAGTCACGGTAATCATTGGGGATACGAAATCGCTGGCACAAGGCCTTGACCAGTTCGGCGCCCCGTTCTTCGTGATCAATGTGCTTGGGCCACTCGGCTTCCGGCGTTGTACCCTTGCCCAGATCATGCACCAGTGCGGCAAATCGCACCTGTTTGTCCTGTGTTAATGCCGTTGCCTGATCCAATACCATCATGCAATGGACGCCCGTGTCCACTTCCGGGTGATGGGCCTCCGGTTGCGGCACACCGTACAGGGCATCGATTTCCGGGAACAGGCGAGCCAGGGCACCGCAGGCGCGCAACACCTTGAAGAACCGGGAAGGTGCCGGCTCCCCTAACGCCCCTTCCAGCTCTGCCCAGACACGCTCGGGCACCAGGTAATCCACTTCACCGTTTTCCACCATTTGTTTCATGAGCTTGTGGGTGCTGTGGGCAACACGGAATCCCCATTTGTCGAAACGGGCGGCAAAGCGGGCCACGCGCAGCACCCGCACCGGGTCCTCGACAAAGGCCGGTGACACGTGGCGCAGATAACCTTCCTGCAGGTCCTTCTGGCCATGAAAAGGATCGATGAGCGTACCGTCCTCGGCCTCGGCCATGGCGTTAATGGTCAGATCGCGGCGTTGCAGGTCTTGCTCCAGGGTGACATCCGGTGAAGAGTAGACGGTAAAACCTTTGTAACCCTTACCGGATTTACGCTCGGTACGCGCCAGGGCGTATTCCTCTTTGGTTTCCGGATGCAGAAAAACAGGAAAGTCGGCGCCCACGGGTTTAAACCCCTTGGCCTCCATGTCTTCCGGGGTGGCGCCCACGACCACGTAATCCCGGTCCTTGACCGGGAGCTTTAACAGCTTGTCGCGTACGGCGCCGCCCACCAGATAGATTTCCATTGGCTAATCCTAATGTGGCATAGTCAAAAGACCAAGGACTAATACACACAACGATGCCGTCTTCTTACCGCTTTTGCCGTTTCACTGCTTTTTTGCTTGTCTTTTTACTGAGCGGTTGCGGCAATCTTTCTTATTACGCCCAGTCTGTTGGCGGCCAGTGGCAAGTGTGGCGCGCGCAACAGGACATCGACGCCATACTCGCCGATCCGGATAGCACACCGGTACTCAAGGAAAAACTGCGAACCATTCTGGAGATCCGGCGTTTTGCCAGTGAGCAACTGTCCCTGCCGGACAATGACAGTTACCGCAGTTACGCCGACCTCAAACGCCCCTATGTGGTCTGGAATGTGTTTGCGGCACCGGAACTTTCGGTAACACCGGAACAATGGTGTTTTCTGTTTGCCGGTTGCGTCAGTTATCGCGGCTATTTCTCAAAACAAGATGCGGAAGACTTCGCCAGCGAATTAAAAACAAACAACCGGGATGTGTACGTGGCGGGTATCGCCGCCTATTCGACATTGGGCTGGTTTGATGATCCTGTACTGAATACGGTGATGCATCGCTCCAGCACTGATCTTGCCGCGCTTATTTTTCATGAACTGTCACATCAGAAACTTTATATCAAAGGCGACACCACCTTTAACGAGTCCTTTGCCACTGCCGTGGAGATGCTGGGAACCCGGTACTGGCTTGAAGTTAACAATGATCCGCAGGAGTACGGCGCTTATCTGAAACGTAAGCAACGTCATGATGATTTTATCCAGCTGGTAACGCAGTCCCGCGAAAAATTACAGCAACTTTATGCCAGCAGCGAAACTGATGAAGCCAAGCGGGATGGGAAGCAGAAGACGCTACAGAAATTGAAACAGGACTATGCACGGCTGAAACAACACTGGGATGGCGATAATCGCTATGATGCCTGGTTTACCACAGATTTGAATAACGCCAAGCTTGCCTCGGTTGCCGCCTACCATACGTGGGTGCCGGCATTTCTGGCTATATTTGAGCAGTCGGGAAAAGACTGGCTAATTTTTTATCAGCAGGTGGAAAAACTGGGCAAGCTCGATAAAACGCAACGAACCGCCGAGCTCAAGAAGTTAACTCCTCCGACGCAATAAAAATTCTATTGCGCCCTACGCACGATTTCGATTCACAGCGCGACAAAAAACTACGGCGGATTTGCTCGCGCTCATCCGCCGTGGGTAAGATTGGTTAAGTGATCTCTGTGTAAACGTTTAACTTGCGTACCTGGCCTGCATGCTTTGCCATTGATGACGCGCATGCATATGACTCCAGGTTTTGTCATTAATGGGGCGCAACACCAGGGGCAAGCCTTTCAGTTTTTTCCCGTTAAGCGCGCTGATGGCGATATGGGCCTGGATGCCATCCTCCAGATCAATAATGGCATAACCTCTTGAGCCGGGTTTATTGGGATCCGCAGCACGCATGAATAAAATCTTTCCCAGACCCTGGCCCTCGAACAATAAATGTATCTCCGCCTCGTTGACGCTGGCTGATAAATTTCCCACATATAAATTCATAAAACCTCCCTGACTTCACTGGCAAAACACAATCTATGGACTTCCAGTATCGACCCCACGACCGGGCAACACAACGCACCGACCCTTCCACTTGTCCGGATGATTTGGCCTGCCGTCTTTTTACGAATGGGGAACAATGAAAAGTGCTGACAAACGGCACTTAATTTTCTGAGTAAACCTTAGGGGCTTTATTGAGGTTGCTAGGAACGCCGGGCCCAGTGGCGAAAACCGGAATAGCTGTCGCTCACTGACGGCCCGAGATACGTTGGCACAACACTCTCCAATGTTGCCGGTGTGATACCGAAATCCTTGGGGAATCCCCGCGAACACACGCTATCCACTTGCAGGGATTTGTAATTATCCAGCGAAAATGGTTTGCCCGGCACGAACTCCAGGGCCATTGCCTGCAACCAGGAAAGCTGCTTATTCAATTTAATAATTCGGGTGTTTAAACCGAGTTGCGCGGCAATGTAGGAAACCAGTTCATGCAGTTGATAGGTCCTGGGGCCACACAGTTCATACACCTGACCATAGGTATAACGATCGTCCATTGATGTGACAATAGCCGCCGCGACGTCCTCCACGTAGACAGGTTGAAATCTGCTATCGGCGCAGGCCAAAGCAAACACCCAGGGCGAAAGTTTTAACAAACCGGCAAAGCGATTAATAAAACTATCGTGTGGCCCGAAAATCACTGAAGACCTGAAGCTGGTGGCATGAAATCCGGGTATACCGGAATGCAATGCCAAATATTCACCGCGGGCCTTGGTACGCAAATAATGACTGGGCGCCCACTCCGACGCACCCAAAGCACACATATGCAATAAACGCTTTACGCCGGATTTCTTGCAGGCCTCAACGACATGCGCCACATGGTGCACATGAGCATCGGCAAAACCTTTACCCCGGTGGCCCCGTTCATTCAGGATGCCCACAAGATTAACCACTGTGTCAGATTTTTCGAACTCTCTGGCAAGCAATGCGACATCTCGCGGATCACCCTGGACCACATCAACACCTGGCAATACCAGTAAATCACGATGTCGCTCGCGGCGGCGGGAAATCACGCGCACCACATGGCCATGCTCGGCCAGTCGCCTGACCACGCTATGGCCGACAAAGCCGGTGCCGCCAAGAACTGTAACGTGATGCTGTGTCATATCAGAGATTCGCTATGAAAATTACCATTAATGGTTGGTAAGGCCTGTTTTTTGTACAGTTCAGGCCAGGCAAAGTCAAGTCTGAACAAGCCTATAACAGACCCGCGCAGTAACTATATTCTTTCGACAATTGCCGAGGAGTAATTCAGACAGCGACGAAATTAGCGCGATTCTTCCGGCGTGACATCAGGCATACGGACTCGAAGCGATTTGGGCTGTTCACCCAAACGGTGATCGTATACTGCCGTAAAGCTCATCACATTTTTTACGTAGTCACGAGTTTCATTATAGGGAATGGTTTCTACCCAAACATCGGCAGGTAACGTTTCCTGATCCGGCAACCACTTTTTCACGCGGTGAGGGCCTGCATTATAGGAAGCAGTGGCAAGCATCTGGCTGCCGTCATTACGCTCCAGGACTGTCTTTAAATAATTGGTGCCCAGCAACACATTATTTCTTATATTAAGAATCGTTGAGTTGTTGCGTATGGGCATTTTTAATCTGCGCCCTACCTGACGCCCCGTTGCCGGCATTAACTGCATCAAGCCCAATGCGCCCGCGCTGGAACGGGCGTCAGTAATAAATGCACTTTCCTGGCGTATCACACCGTAAATCCAGCTGGCCTCAATACCTGTACGCTCTGCGTAATCCTCCACCACATCGCGATACAAAACCGGGAAACGTAAATCCAGATCATCCACATGATCTGACTTGGTAACCGTATAGATTGCCCTGTCGTGCCAACCCCAATGACGCGCCACCACCGCAGCCACCTGCAATTCCCGATTGTTCATTCGGCGCAACACCCAGTTCCATTGGCGCCGGGCACGTACAATATCACCCAGCGCATAGAGCTCATGGGCTGAAAGGATACCGGGGCGTGCCAACAAATCGGTTAATTCATCAGGTGTGGCCTCGATACTTTCATGTTGCATGGCGTAGTCTTGATCCAATCGGTCAGCTGCCATAAAACCGTAGTAACCGCGCTCTGTCGCCACTGTTTTGAGTATATTCATGGCTGCTTTCTTGTCGCCGGTTTCTTCCAGCACACGCGCGCGCCAGTAGCGCCAGCGGGAGGTACTCTGCTCAGGCTCCGGCAGCGCCGAAATAAACTGGCCGGCAGTCGGCCAATCCTGCGATCTTAAAGCGGCCTTGACTCGCCATATTCTGGTTTTTTCATCATCGGCAGCGACAGAGACTGCGGCAAGCCAATGGAGAGCATCCGGCAAATGTTTTTGCGCGGCCAGTATGCCAAGCTTTCCGAAAACATAATTTTCGTCTTCGCCGAAAAACTGAAACCGGTCTTTCAGATCACGCCAACGATCCATGGCCACTTCTGGATCATTGTAGGCCAGGCGCACAACACCGTGTTTCACGATCATTCGTGCCACGGGAGTGGAGACATCATAGTCGATATTTTTTAATTCACGATCGGGATGCCAATGCACCGCCTCCCAACGGCGCATCCATATTCGCTCTTTGGTGGGCAGGCGTTCCGCCAGTTGTCTGGCCAGGCTGATCTGGCGACGCTCCATGGCCAGCTTGATGCGTTCCCACACCAACTCCTGGGTCATGTGTCCGGCCTTGTGCCAGGAATCAAATACCTGATTACACACGGAAGGCAGGCGCTTGCCGGTCAACCATAGCTTTTCCACTTCCGCCATTAACGGTGCCTGATCTTCACTCGTGCGAATCAAGTGACGCAGGCGATAACAGGTTAACTTGGGATCATCGTCAACGTTGTTGTATACCAACATAAAGGTTTCCCAGTCGTCCTTGCGTGCAAGCTGATACAACCATTGGGTGCGCAGGTTTTCACCGACAGGTGCATGGGTATTCTGACGAATAAACGTAAACAGGGTCTGGTAGGGAATACGGGAAAGATTGGCCTTCAAGTATTCGTACTGGGCGTAATTTTGCAGGACATAACCATCCAGCTCACTATATAGCTTACGAAATTTACTGTAATTACCTGCCTTAACCGCTCTCATGGCCTCGCGATAACTGGCCCGCTGGCTGTCAATATCAGCTTCCCGGGCGTCAGACTCCATAACAGCCTCAGATTCAGCGGTGACTTCATTGTCCTGCTTCGCGGACAAGCCGGAAGGCAGCAATAACGCGACGGCAAAAAACAAGGCGAACAGTTGATGATTTGTTGTCATGGCACTAAGTATAGGTAACTATCTTGGTTAGTCTAATTGAAAATAACCGGGAAAATGATGAATGGCCATTGAGACGCGCAATCCGGTAACCGGAGAATTACTGAAAGAGTTTCGAAGCTGGAACAGCACCGAACTGGATTCCGTACTAAACGACGTCGCCCAGGCAACGCCACTCTGGCAGAAAACAACACTTGATCAACGGGCGCAACACTTACGCGCGGCAGCATCGCTGTTACGCAAAAACCAGGAGCAATATGCCCAGCTAATCACCATGGAAATGGGAAAAGTCATCGCTGAAGCCAGGGCGGAAGTGGAGAAATGCGCCACGGGTTGCGACTACTACGCAGACAACGCCGCCGAATTTTTAAAAGATGACATGATCGAATCCGATGCAGGACGTAGTTATGTTGCCTGCTTACCTCTGGGGACAATCCTGGCAATCATGCCCTGGAATTTTCCTTTCTGGCAGGTGTTTCGTTTTGCTGCACCCGGACTCATGGCGGGCAATACTGTCGTACTGAAACACGCCTCTAACACGCCGCAATGTGCGCTCGCCATCGAACAACTGTTTCTTCAGGCCGGTTTGCTCAAAAACGTTTTTCGCACGCTCTTGATTTCCGCAGAACAAACCCGGTCCGTGATTGAAGATCGCAGAATCCATGCCGTTACCCTTACCGGCAGTGAGACTGCCGGGCGGCGAGTGGCCTCCGTTGCCGGCGCCTGTATTAAAAAGACGGTGCTGGAACTGGGTGGGTCCGATGCCTTTGTGGTGCTGGAAGACGCCGATCTGGATGAAGCAGCAAAGGTGGCTGTGAAGTCGCGATTTTTAAACAGCGGTCAAAGCTGCATTGCTGCCAAACGCATTATATTGGTTGAGGCAATCGCCGACGCATTTGTTGAACGTTTTGTTAAATTAGTCCGGGCGCTGAAACCGGGCAACCCCCTGGATTCTGACCACCACATAGGTCCCCTGGCGCGTCACGATCTGCGGGACACGCTCCATGAGCAAGTCAGGGACTCCATCACACAGGGCGCGACACCAGTCCTGGGATGCAAAGTGATTGATGGGCCCGGTACGTTTTATGAAATTTCCATTCTTGATAATGTGCTCCCCGGAATGCGCGCCTATGATGAAGAGCTCTTTGGCCCCGTGGCCTGTATTGTTCGGGTGAAAAATGAGCAAGAGGCGTTACAAATGGCCAATCTCCATAAATATGGTCTAGGCGCTTCAGTCTGGACGCGGGACGTCGCACGCGGTGAACGTTTTGCGCGGGACATGCAATCCGGGGCAAGTTTTGTTAACGGTCTGGTGAAAAGTGATGCGCGCCTGCCTTTTGGCGGCATCAAGGGCTCGGGCTATGGCAGAGAGCTGTCTCGTCATGGCATTCACGAGTTTGTGAATCTTAAAACCATCTGGATTAAATAAAGCCACCACCCAATACCAATGGAACTGTTTATTCAATACCTGGTACTGGGCGCCTTTGCCGGCACATTAGCGGGACTGCTCGGGGTGGGTGGTGGATTGGTGATCGTACCGGTGCTGGTTACCATCCTGAACCAGCAGCAGGTAACACCCGATATCGTCGTACACATCGCCATCGGCAGCTCACTGGCCACCATTGTCGCCACGTCACTCAGCTCGATTTATGCCCACCATAAACGTGGCGCCGTGTTGTGGCCGGTGTTTTGGCAACTGACGCCAGGGATAGTTATTGGCGCACTGATAGGCGCGCTATTGGCCGACGCCATGCCCGCAGATATTCTGCGCAAGGTTTTCGCTTTATTTGAGTTCGCTGTTGCCGCGCAGTTATTGTTTGGTCGTCTGCCGTCAGCTCATAGAGTATTGCCTTCGACGTTGGTCTTGTCCGGTGTTGGCGCAATCATCGGGGCGGTTTCCAGTGTCGTAGGCATTGGCGGCGGCACCATGACTGTACCGTTTCTTATCTGGTGCAATACTGTGGCCCAAAAAGCGGTTGCCACCTCCGCAGCCTGTGGCCTGCCCATCGCAATTGCCGGGGCCATCGGCTTTGCTTTTACCGGCTGGCACACACCTGGCTTGCCACAATGGAGTACCGGTTATCTTTATTGGCCGGCAATAATTAGTATTGTACTTGCCAGCAGTTTGTTTGCACCCGTAGGCGCACATATTGCCCACAAATTACCGGCAGCCAAACTTAAAAAGATGTTTGGCCTGTTTTTGGTTATGTTGGGATTAAAAATGTTGCTGTACTAAACTGTGCTATGCATTAGTTTCAGCACACCGAACGAATCTTACTGTTGAGAGCAACGGCAAAACCAAGATCTTGCTAAGCAGGCTTATTATAACTGCGCCAAATCAACCAGATGCCAAACAAAATCATGGGCAAAGAAAGAAGCTGGCCCATGGTAAACCAGTTAAATGCCAGATACCCGATATGAACATCGGGCTGCCGGGCAAATTCAACAAGAAAACGAAAAACGCCGTAACCGCACAAAAATAAGCCGGAACGGAAACCAATGGGTCTCGCCTTATTGGAGAATACCCACAAGATAACAAAGAGGGCAACGCCCTCTAATGTTGCTTCATACAGTTGCGATGGATGGCGCGGTAGCGGACCACCGGTTTTAAAAATCATTCCCCATGGCCCGTCGGTTACACGGCCCCACAACTCCTGATTAATAAAATTGCCAATACGCCCGAAAAACAAGCCAATGGGCGTTAATACGGCGGCAAAATCGGTAACTGCAAAAAATGTTCGCTGCGTATGACGACCGTATAACCACATGGCGCTAATAGCACCCAACAGGCCGCCGTGAAACGACATACCGCCGGCCCAGATATAAAATATTTCGATGGGATTGGAGAGATAATGACCCAGGTTATAAAAAAGAATATAACCAATACGCCCGCCCAGGATGGCGCCAATGGCGAAATAAAATACCAGATCGGAAATCTCCTGCTTTTCCCAGCCGGCCTCCTGCCGTCCGGCACGATAACCGCCCACTAACCAGGCGCCGGCAAAACCAAACAGATACATGAGGCCGTACCAATGGACTTTGAGTGGACCGATGCCGAAAGCCACCGGGTCAATAGCAGGTGCATTAATCATAGACAGGCTTGGCTGCTGGTTCGGATAACAATGTACTAGGGAATATACTGAATCAGGGACGAAGCATCCCAGATTAAGACATGATTGTCACCATACGTTGCTTCAAATGTCGGCGCGACAGACTGGATGGGTTGCCACCGGCCTGTATAGCTGATGATCACACCATTGGGATAATACCCTGCCCAGGCATCCACCTCTTCTTCTGATACAAGAGAAAAGGGTTTTTGCAGAGCACCGGTAAAATGAAATTGCCCATGATAGCGACCCACATGAGCAATGGGGCGGTCGCCTGCCTCAACAGCGGCCAGGTAGCGAGTCACTTCTGAGACATCACCCCTGTCTTTGTACAACCAACCGGCGCCCAATATTGAAAAGATCACCAACATAATACTGGTCACGGCAATACTCATAATTCTTTGGCGCAGCTTTATGGAAGGCGCCCAGGCAAAGGCGATCCCTATAACAGATACACATATTCCGATGATGGGGTTCAGCTTCCACAGGAACTCCGGAAACAGTTCTGTTCGTGGCAACTGTGGCAATACCGCCAGCAAGCCGCCGATGGCCATTAATGGAAAACCCATGCTCGCCCAGATACTGTCTTCACCGTGATCTTTGAGATCATCATTTAACATCAGGTATGCTATGACCAGTGCGTAAAAAGGAAATAAGGGTAATAACAATTGCGGTTGGCGCACATTTAACGACATCAGCAAAACAATCACCGATGCCGCCAGTACCAGACTAAACATCAGACCACTGTCTCTGGCATGGGAACGCAAATGATATAAGCGCATCCATGGCAAGGGCCAAATGGACCAGGGGAATAACACCATCGGCAAAAATACCAGATAACCTAACCGGGGCTGAGCAGCATCAAATAAAGCAACCGGCTGCGGTATTAAATGGTGCTGCAACCACGTCATCACCCAGGGCCAACCCCGGGCATCCGCCACAGGCACAAACCAACAAAACAATATGGCGACACCAATGCCCATGGCCAGCGCAATGTGCTGGTACCAGATCCCTAAATAAACCTTGCTCCCCTTTCCTACCCATAGCGGTGCCAGTAGCGCAACCGGTAATACGATCCAGAAAACAATCATGCCATTGCTAAGTGCGCCCAGGCCCAACGCAAGACCAAGAAATAATCCTGCCACCCGGCTGCCACGGCATCCCATCAGTGCCAGACACCATAGGGAGATGGTGACAAAAAATACCAGCGCCATATCGGTCATCATGAGCGTTGAATAAAAGGCCCAGGCGCTGATACCGAGCAATATTAAAGGCGCATATCGTCCGACCTCAATTTGTTGGGGCCAGAACAATCGCGCCACCCAACTTAACACCAGCAGTGTTCCCAAACTAAACAGGGCCGGCAACATATGCGGCCACCAGTTATTAAAACCGAAAGCCAGCCACCCCAGTTGGGTAAGCCACAACATTAAGGGCGGAATATCCGGGTATGGCTGGCCATTGAAAACGGGTACGAGATATTCCGGGGTTGTCCACATCTCCCAGGCAACTGCCAGAAAGGCGGTTTCATCAGCAATCCAGGCGGAATGGGAAAGCAGGCCCGCAACAGCAACCAGGGCCCACAAACCTAACCACTTGGAAGCAAAGCGCAGTGCTTCCATCCAGGCATTCAGTTTAGTGTTTTTGGGTTTGCGTCGGGATTGTTCGGGTCCCATGCCGACGCCGCCACTGAGCTCGACTTCCTCAACAATTGTCTGATCCAGGGCAATGGTCTGATGGTCCTTGCCTACCGGAGCTTTTTCCCGCGAACCGGATTTTGGTCTTTTTTGTTTTTTGCCGAACAGTCCGAACATCCAGGTCACTTCCGTTATATTTTAAGATGAATACCGATAATGGTAGCCTAATCTGGCACAGGTGCTACCAGGGGCATGGACAACAGAATAAATTCGGCTGCGATCAGCGCGCTCCCATATATAAGGTATAGCCGTAGAGGGCGGCGTAGACTGCAAGCATGGAAAGCAGGTTCCAATGACCATTATTACTCACCATCACTTGCCAACTGAAGAATCTCACGTCCTTATTGAGCAAGCGGGACAAGGATGGCAGAAATCGGTTGGTGTCCTGACAAAAACGGATATAGGGTTCGCCAATAAGCTCCTGCAGATGTTTTTCCTCACGTTTGACCCGATTCACCATGTAGAAATAATAAAGTACCGTGTAACCCACGACGACATAGATGTTGCCAAACAAAATAACGAATCCCAGAACCAGGAAATAGCGGCCCAGGTACATGGGATTTCTCACCATGACATAAGGCCCGCGCGCTGTCAGTTCACGATTTTTTACCAGCGAGGCAAATGACCATAACTGGATGGCTTCGCCAAAAAGCGAAACAAGAAATGCCGCCAGCATTAACTCGGAATGCATGGTCTTGAGCAGCACCAGCACCAGCACCAATGCCAATACGTATCTGACTTTGAGAAACAATTTCCTAAGAGCGGGTTGGTTAAAAATATTATGAATAGACTGAAGCACGCGTTAATCCTGGTTCATGAATGGAGTGGTGAGATTATACTGACGGGCCCGGTGGTTCCCAATGCCTTGGGATGCTTTTTACTTGATTAGGGGTAAAAATACCATTCCCCAGACAAATACCGCCAACAGAATAGTCAAGAGAACTGCCGCCGAACCCAGGTCCTTGGCCCGGCCAGCCAGTTCATGGTGCTCCCGTCCCACACGATCCACGATGGCCTCAAGACCGGAGTTTAAGAGCTCGACGATTAACACCAGCACCAGACTCCCGATTAGCAATAGACGCTCTGTGTTCGTTGGCCCAAAGACATAGCCAGTAGGCGCCAGGACAATAAACAATGCCAATTCCTGACGAAATGCCCCTTCGTGGTGCCAGGCCGCCCTCAGCCCATTGAATGAGTAGCCGGTGGCTCTGATAATCCGCTTGAAGTCCAGGAGTGTGGTGGCGCTCTTTTTCATGATGTGCTGTTTATCTTGTTTTCCTGTTCAAAAGCAAGGAATAAAAACGGCGGCATATTTTTGTCAGTCACAAGATCCACCTCCGGTTGCCCTATTCCAGGAAACAGTCTATTCCTAATTAATGTAATAGAAAAATAATCTAACATCGTCAGGTTTGAGTTTGCCTGCAATCCGATTATCATCAGAGCACACATGGATTCCAACGTTCTGCAAAACGGTTATCAGCTGGGAGAATACGCCATTGAGTCCGTGTTGGGCAAAGGCGGATTCGGCATCACCTATCTGGCGCGGGATACCAAACTTGGTGCCCGTGTCGCGATCAAGGAATATTTCCCCCAGGGCCTGGCTGTTAGAAATCAGCAACTAGCAATTGTTTCCAAACCCGGCAACGCAACCAAAGATTATCAATGGGGCTTACAACAGTTTCTGAAAGAAGCACAGGCACTGGCCCGTTTCAAACATAATCACATTGTCAGGGTTTTGCGCTTTCTCGAGCTAAATGGTACGGCCTACATGATCATGGAGTATGAACAGGGCCAGGGGCTGCAGGATTACATGAAAGAAAATGGCCAGCTTGATGAGAAAATGCTGTTACAAATTTTTGTACCGGTACTTAATGGCCTGCAAGCCGTTCACAGCGCCGGACTGTTGCATCTTGATATCAAACCGGACAACATTTACCTGCGTGCCGATGGCCAGCCCATGCTCATTGATTTCGGTTCCGCCCGACAGACTGCCCGTGGGCCTGATGCCGAAGAACGCATTGCCCTGACCCCGGCCTATGCCGCCATTGAGCAATATCCCGACAAAGGAAAGCAGGGTCCGTGGACTGACATCTATTCCATTGGCGCGAGTCTTTATCACTGCATCAGCGGCAAACAACCGGTGGATGCCCTGCGCCGCTATCAATCACTATTAAAGTACAAAGCCGATCCTCTAACGCCCGCCTCTAAACTTGAGCAAAGTGGTTATTCGGAATATCTGCGAGAGTGCGTGGACTGGGCAATGCAAATCTATCCTTCTCACAGACCCAAGGGCGCCATTGAGTTGCAGGAAGGCTTGATGGGCAAGGGCAGGCCCAATAAAAAATCACAACCGATTATCGCGCCAAAAGCAAAACCACAACAGCCCGAGCCCGAACCT
>Ga0224511_10000100_pt1 | contig 28248 bp, 19 predicted proteins | sample SF_May12_sed_USG_2_FD_169988 | JGI IMG/M metagenome (GOLD analysis project Ga0224511, IMG submission 169988) | Sediment microbial communities from San Francisco Bay, California, United States - SF_May12_sed_USGS_8_1 | ecosystem: Environmental > Aquatic > Marine > Sediment | place: USA...
AGTGCATTGCTATATAGATTTTTTGTTCGCCACAGACCAGGTTTGTCTAGAGGCATCCCACAATCATCAGACTGAAGGTTTTTTTTCTAAGTGGGAGCCACTCTGCTCTTAACCACTGTTTCAGCTGTGGTTCTAGCCTTTGGTCCTCCTAGACATGTGTACAAGGCGGCGCATGCGGTCTGCCATGGAAAATCCCTTGAAATGCTATACCACGACCGGGAATTGAGAGGGCAGACAGATACATCCATTATCCCATTGAGCTAAAAAGATTACCATTTTCTGTTTGGCAGCAAGCCGACTGGCAGTGAAGGCAGGAGGGTCTGCCTCCTCCTCTAGGTCTATTTTGTGAAATTCGTCTATAGTCAGATTGCTGGATGGAGTTTCTTCCAATTCTATCAGCCTGAATAGAAGAGAGAAGCTCATGGGGGCCTCTATTATCAGGTAGAGATAGCAGGATACCTCAACAGATCCATCACAAAATTTCAAGCTCTTACTGCTCCAGCAAGTCTCGGCCTTAGGAGAGCCATTAAATAAAGTGGTCAAGCGCCAAAGTAGAATAAAAAAGGGTCTGTTGACATCTAGCTCACAAGGGCTCCATTAGCCACATGGGAGTTATGTCAGTCTCCCGGTGGCTTTATTACAGAATAGGCTAGAGCAGTGTTACCCAACCTTTTCAGGATTGGGGCCACTTTCGGAAAGTAAGGCTCATACCTGGGGCCACCTATGAACCGTGTCTCGGCAAAGTCAGTTCCTGCATATATTATGGCAATCTATGAGATGTTTGAATGTTCATAAGATTTAAAGCAGGTTTGCACTCCATTGCAGTGGGTCAGAGGGCTTTACAGTCTTTCGCATTACTTTCCAATGGCCGGGGATCTTTAGGTCAGTGCTTGGGCCACAGGTTGGGCAGCTCTGGACTAGTGAATGGAATAGTATAACATTAAACATTCAACACAACGGATGTGTAACAAAACATTCATTCCGTTTTTGTATGCTGTTTTTGTTGTTCATACCTTTTTCGTAAAGTATGCTCGCAGACTTTCACAATACCAATTATGTCCTTCTTTGTTCGGCAGAAATTATGGATCCTCGAGGCGACGAGCAAAGCGGCCCCGCAGAGACCGGAAGGTCGTCGGCCGGTAGCCATCCAATCGCGCTTCATTCGGCCAACCAGACGTAAAGCAGTCATGCACACTGCGTGTTCCTTGTCACCAAACTCCAGCTTATGAGCAAATCTCGGTATAAGCAGTGACGGGTCTAAAACACGGTCAAACTGTCAATACTGATGAATTGGGATTCCTTGTTCTGACGATGAAACGAACTATGAAGCTTTGCGTAATCGGGAAGAAAATTACAATTTTGCAGGTTGGCCATACTTATCAGAGAGATCAGGGTTAATAGAACAGGGCCCTTGCCAACAGTATACTAGAAAGGATATTTAAGTACCGAGATTAGTATCCATGGTTCTTGGTTTGCCGCGTAGAGCTGATACTCGATGGGTGGACCCCCTTTATTTGACGTTGCGATCCAATCAGATATATTACGTCATGTATAGTGATTTGCTCAACAGTACTTACCTATAGCTGGTACATTGATGCACAGTAGTCGAGCTAATGCCAAATAAGTTTTACCCAGAGTATATACATTTATCTGTAGGACATCACTGAAATCCAGCAACATATCTATACAAGCGGCTCAGGAACAAATACATGGCTTTGAGAGGAATTGGTCAATTGGTTAAGGTTTGTCTTGACTGATCCATGATGCATGTTAATGTGAAATGGTGAATCTGGTGCAGTCCTGCATCTGTAAATGCTGAATCTGGTGCAGTGCTGCATCTGTAAATGCTGAATCTGGTGCAGTCCTGCATCTGTAAACGCGATTTTTTCTGAGGCCTTCAATCACCGTATATTCTTGCAATGACGATTTTATGAATGCCCGCGGCCATCGTGCAACGATCGACATTAAATGATAGGGGACAATTGTAGTCATTGGGTAGACCCCAACTAACAAACACTGGCTCTGTTTTATAGACTTCTTTGCAAAGAGTTACCCTCCATGGCACACTGAGAAAGGATACGAGGCGTGCCTTCGGTTCGACATACAAGGTACAAACAGGCAGCTATGACGTGGGCAGACTTTCGGCCTCGCGTTAACCTCCGTGAGACCGCCATTTTGAAAAAGTTGTATGCTGTGTCAACACAGTGCTGATTCAACTTCAACATAGCGGCTAGATCAACAATCTTCTTGCGACCTAAAAGAATAAAATAGCCAACAGAAAAGCTAAGTTAATGGATTTCCAAATTCAATGGGTGCATTTCAACAGAATATCATTAGCATACAGGTAGTCGACTTTTTCTAATTCATCCACACTGCCTAACCAATACATATGCAAACATTTTTTGTCCACTCAAGATTACTTCAAAAGACTGAGACAATTAAATGGATGTTTTGCTAGAAATCTTTGTGAGAATAAATGACCTCATTGTGCTGTGAACAAAAAAATTCTCTTTGAGATGAGTAGATGTTTGATCAGTACATCATTTAGCTATTTATTGCTTTACTGGGGGAGGGGGGCACTTGCCCTGCCTGTTTAACCAACACCTAAGCTTGAGGGTCGTTGGGTCGGGCGGTATAAACTAGAAATTAGATGATGAGCTTATTCTCACAGTGGGCGCTCAGCTTAACTAGGGCTGGATATCAAGATCTTTCAGTCGCGAGCCAAGCGCTCTAGTCTTTGAGCTATCTCGCTGGTATGGAAATACTCTATACTATTTACATACCTTTCTGCAGTGTTATCGCTCGTGATTCCTTGGCCATACCCGGATGAAAGGTACCGGAGCTCAGTGCCATACTCGGCGCTGATCCACCTAAATTACATTGACACATGTTACAAAGTATATACAGAATATTTAGTGACACACGGGTATACCCCATTCATCACTCACAGTATATTCAGTATAAAAAGGTTGTGTGAGGAAGAAGACTCGATTTTATACGGTCAGGCGTGTAACTGAGGGCCAACGTTGAAGAGAGCCAGGTGCTCATTCCCTGTTGGATGAATAGAGGGAGTTTTGAAAAATCCCACAAACAAGCTGCTTTGACCTCAACACCTTCAGCGGCAGTGACAGGCGGTTTATCATTCAAACACAGTACCTTCCTATATTATAAAAATGAAATGCTCGGTTAACCACCCCCAATGAATTTTTTTATTAATCTTGCTCACAAAGTGCTGCAAAGACCAGTAAGGTATTGTAAACAATATTACACGAAAAGAACATTACATGGGGTATTGAAACAAACAATCTGTTTCCTACCTTCGGAGCTTATAAACTGGCCGATGACACTGCTGGCCCCACCGGCGCCCTCTGCAAACTGGACCTCGCTGACAATAATAGTGTCTTCCAGGACACTACCACAACCCGTACAGACAGCATCACCGCGAGCCGGATCTTTGTCAACATCTGTGCCCCCGCAGTGGGGGCAAACCAAAGTGGACGAAGACATTACTCCAGCGTCTACACAATTAACCTGTAAAGGAAAGGATGCAGTGAGCTGAGAAGTTCCATCACACTAGCTGCCCTGAATTTACTACCGATAATTGAGATAAGCAGCCTGAATGGAGAAGGATCAGCTATGGCCTTTGAGTGTAGGCCTACAGGCATATCGCTCAATTTTTTTGTAAACAAAAATTGTAATAAAGTTTCCGTTCTAACATACACACAATTTGGTGACCTTAGATCCCGGTTAGCAGGTCACTCTCTTTTCAGAACAGTGTGTAGCTGTGGCTGCGAGGGGATGCCGGTTGGACAACAGCTCGAATCGGTAAGATCATCTTTGCCAGTGGACTGTCTCGACACACTGCTGGAACTGTTAGTTTATCAAAAGTAATAGCCCAGTCCAGCACTAGGAACAAAGCCCAGTTGAAAAGAGAAACCAAGAGTGAAATCAAGATTTCTTAGCTAGGGGATAGTGATTTTCTAGCCAGTAATAGCTCATAATTTTAGGGTGGCGATATAGCTCAATGGGTAGAAGGCTTGGCACAAAATCAAAAGTATGTAGGTTCAAATCGGACGGGTGCCCTTTAAGATTTTGAACTCCTTGCACAATTCCCAGCTCCTACTACACCAAAACAAGTCTCGGACTGTCCGCTAAATAGGATGGCCTAGCTCACGCTAAAAGGGATTATGTCATGGCCAAAAGTGTCTTTACTTGTTTTCAGATTTTGAAGCCTACCATGAACAAATGTGCCCTATACCCAGCTCAAATGGAAGCTTAGATATAGCCCTATGCAATGCGCATACTTAGAGCCCTCAGTGACGCACTTTTCAGACCGACGACGCAACAGAATTGGCCTCGAGATAGGAAATTAACACAGAGCTTTTTGCGTTGATTTCTCGGCTTACGCGCTGATGATTGGAAAATCCTCTTACAGGTGCACACTAGACTTGTAGTTACACAAGTCTATATAGAGAAAATACAGAAATAGGGTTTCAGAGTGCAGTTTTTCACCTGTTAGCGAGCGTTAGTGCCATTATTGCAAAATGATAGAGGCCAGATGGCAACGGCCTCTATTTAGGGCTAGGAAAAACCGGCAAAGCACTTCTTATAACTTAAGGTTTCTCCAATCTTACGTTCAATTTTAAGTTCTAGTCGATGTTATAAGGGGATGAAGACCATTAGGTTACTACGTTTTAGTTATTAGATCCCATTTTATTTCTATTTGGGCCATTTGGACCGTAGTTATTCGAGTGACCGATATTCGTTTTGTGGAAAAATATGACCCGCTATCGCTGCAATGGATGCCTCCCTTTAAGAATGGGGAACACAACTCCGAAAGTGCGTATACCATCGACCGTGTCATAACCCTTTAAAACGATAAAAAGGTCTGCGCTGGATTTTAAATTGGGACGGAGTCAGTTAATCACAGGCTTGTAATTGTACTGGAATTGACCTATTAATTGATTTACAAACGACCACGATCAATGCTTAAGCTGGTGGTAAACAGTGGCATATACTATTATGCAATGATACATAACTTCTCTAGTGACTCAGTGGGACAGTGAGTGACTTGTGGGTGAGCAAATAACTGTACTCAGCCGATCAAGTCATTGGGCTTGGCGAGTCGGTAAGAGACTACGAGTAAGTCACTGTATTCACTGTATCACTGGAAACAACCCATCAGCTATTATAATACTTTTTTAACTGATTTATTGATAGTAAGCCACATTAGCCTAGGCATTAAAGTTTAGGAACTTCACATTTCACTGACTCTTCTGTCTTCGCCTCAGCCCTCAGTCTCGGACTACTCAGTACTCAGTCAGCCTACTGGTTAGTTTGCGAATTGCGATCAAAATCCTAATCAAATGTCGATATTTGACTGGGGAAGTCATTGACCAATAAAAAAATGCATGATTGAATTGATTCACTCAATGACTCCTTCGTTATCCAGTCATTGACTAAGCAAATGTAAGTGTAAGTCAGTGACTGAGAGAACCACTGAATGACTGAGTTGACCAGAAGAATCGCGCGCATGATGACGATAGGAGTTAGGACAACAAACTAAAGTTTCAAGGGTTTCTAATGGTAATCATATCGACGGCCTTGTTCGAAGCGATTAGTTGTATTTACGGTATGATGCTGCTAAAATAAAACAAAACATTGCTAACCCTTGAACGAATTGACAAATAAAGGTGTAGAACTTCACACTCACAGAACTCACAGTCACAGACACGGTTTCAAAGTTTACCACACCAACCTGACAGGAACAACATACGGCGAGATGAGTTAGAATCGCTGTTTCTAAGAGGGTTGACATTCACCGCGTATAGATCAAAGCATCTGACGGGTTCGCGTACCAATGTTAGGCTAGCTCCGATATAAACACAATGAGGAAGCTTCAGAGATCATAAAAAACTAGGAGGTCGTTTCAATCATAGCCGTGTGTGTGTTTTCAGCCTTTGCCTGCCTCCCGTGTGTTGTATGACAAAATAATCGCCATGGTGGCGTCGTTTGTTGAATCATTCTGGGTAGGTTGACTTTGACATCTGTAGTATAGCCAGAAGGACTGGTTCACTCACTCACTCACTAACTGAGTCAGTGACTCAGTCAGTGTCACCCACCGGGCAGTGACGCCCGCAGTTCCTAGTGAGAAACTCTGACTCTGTGCCGCGTAGTACCCAGTACCCGTCAGCCGCCCACTGTCAGTCACTCAAGTTAGTGGCTATGGGAGTTGTGACTCAACAGTCACTCTGTTCGATTGAATTTGAACCACTCTTGTTGCTTATTCAACTACTGGTATTAACTAAGTTAACTGATGAATTGATCACCGCCAACAGCACATCGTGATCAATTAAAATTGTTGTAGCCTTAGGAGTTAGGTAGTAAAATTTAGAAAAAGGACAAATAACAAATTACCGGCATAAAACTCAAAAGATATGCGTTATACTTACAGTTATTGGATTATTCTTTTTAGTGGCCAATTCACCAGTCCAACTTGCTCAGTCATTAGCTTAATTTAATTCTAGACTACGGACTTTGTATCCAGCGCTGGATTTGACACACTAGTTCGACGGTTAAAGGACGGCAGAAAAACCTGCAAGGAAGTTGAAGACTTTTTAACTCAGAGGTAATATTCTCACACTTTCTTGTGGCCGAACTCAGTTTCTTCTTACACCTAGTTCAGCTATGCTTAACACTATGAACTGTCTAGTTGATTGTTTTAAATTACAATATGCACCGTACGGCCATATTCATTGCAACAGTAAAAAGCCTTTTTAGCAGCAGAATTTGCACCACGCCTCACTAATGCCACCGAATATGAACTCTTACACCTGTAGACTGAAGTGACTGATGGGATAGCTGTGTCGTATAACCAATGACAACACATATTCTAGTTATTGTGTCGTTGTTAGTACACTCACATAGGGTTGCTAATGTAGCGTGAACTTAGCATAGAGAAGGTAATCATTAGGAGCTATGAGATACCCTCTATCCCTGAGTCGATCATGATTTTCAGGTCTAAGATAGAAGATGAGTACGCCAAAAATCTTCTAAAACTTGCGAGGACTTCAATTGGATCGCTGGAAATAGGGTAAGCTAATTTTTGCATAACTTTATCCACTGATGGCCCTGTGTGGGTAAGTCGAGGATTGAGTCAGTAGGTTGGTCCTAATGGCGACAGCAGTAGTGGACAGTTGCACATGTAGACCATCACGGACATGGCGCATTTTTTTTAGATCGTTACAGCTCGTGCATGCAGAATCACTTTGCCTATTGTTGCAAACAAATCAACTTCGAGCAGAAAAGTGTTACTGAATTTTCAAGACCTCTCTCAATGTTTGATATTTGTATGAAACGGTTTAGATTTGGATGAGTTTGCCTGGGGTTCGAACCAATCAGTGTTCATTTTCAGGTCTCTTAGTCAGAGTATCATGGCCGTGAGAAGTCAGGTGGAAGCCACAGCCAGATTTCATCAGGAGATGAGTTTGTCTTTACAAGACCAAGCATTCAGACTATTAAAAGTAGGGGATGCCCAGTCAGCTACTCGAAAACAGGTAGGATAATAAGCACACATTTATGCTTATACCAAAAGAGATTCTTATCACGATACTTGCAAATATCTAATGTAGCAATCTTTAGTCATAATACTACGACATATGCAATATGTCCGATAGATAGCTACTCATAAGTCAATTTAAATGTTCACCGGCGAGAGCTTGATCATGGTTTGGCACTAGTCTAGTTGACTCATTTTAGTCTATGAACTATCCTGATCTATCTACCCAACTTTTTCCCAATTTATCTCAGTGAGAAGGACTTCCTGTGTGCTGGTCCGGCGCATATACTATCCAAGACGGTTTATGGATTATGGAAAGTTATGTTGGCCTTACTGACTCTAGTTTTGTAATTATTGTCGGAAAGCATTTCTTGGTGATTGAATATTATTTTATTTTCCACACATCATACCAGAGTAACCCCTCGCTCAAAATAACCCAGCAGAAGAACTGAAATCCATAAAAAAAACTAGTGGTATATCTGATGGTTTTATTTTTTTCTACTCGGGCAGTTGGCCATTTTATAATTTAACAAACCTCCTAAACATGAGGCTTGTTGGGTCGGTAGACGCTAAAAATTATATGAGAAGCTCAGCATCACTAGTGCTCGAACCCAGGAACCTGCGATAGTCTTAATCCAAATGATCTAGCCATTGACTGAATGAGCTATCTTTGAATAGCAATTCGATTCAAGTAAACTACTCTGTAAGCGCGCTTTGAACGCCTGCTTTATGTTAATAGCTGGAAGACAATGTGAGAAAACACCACGAATCCAAGAAATCCTTCCATACCAAGACATCTCTAGTAAGTACCAATGAGAAAGCCATCCGCTTAACTGTTGTATCCAGGGCTGTCTGCATGATTGTGCGTATTGCCATATCTTGTTCAGTCTCTCTGCAAAATTTCAAATTCTGATCATATTAGGTTGGTTTCACAAAAACCGGATTTGTGGGTTCGAAGATAAGTTTGTATCACTATACATCACAATGATCACAAAGTTGATTACACCACCAAGGCTACCCGTCTAGTTGCAAGCCTCCAATTCAATGAAAACTGTGGGAGCACAATATAAACTGAAATTATTAAGATCAGATTGTTTTCATCTACATGGATATCACCGCTGATCCCAAAGCCATCGGCTTGTTTGCATGATGATCCATTCCATGGTTCACCCTATAGAGAATGTAGTATAGATGGGCATCGCAATCTAAATTCACCGAGGGTGAAATTATGACAAACTCGTGGCCAAGCTGGGAATCAAATCGGGCCCAGCACACTGTCCACCTCTTTATCCCTAAAACTAAATCCCTGTATATTTATCAAGAAATGTAAATGTCACCAACCAGCAGTGTGTGTGGTCATTCAGTTTTTTAGGGTTTGCCAATGTAGGGAATATTTCTGTGCATCATATATCCATAATATGTGCATTCGCGTGCTCGGTTTTTTCACGACCGAAATGGATTTTGGTCGCGAAACCTGCTAGACTGTTCAAGAGCATGACCGAAAAACGTGATTTAAAAAAGCATCTTTCACTTTCAGTCGTGGTCTGCGACCGAAAGCACGCGAACAGAATTCCAGGACCGAAAATAGGCATTAGTGTAGTAGTTTCGGCAAATAACAAGATTACCGCAAAGAGACTTGGTTACTACGTTGGGATAACGAATCGCGGACGATTGTTCGGGTCTAACCAATGAGGTGAAGTTGAGAGAGGATAACTCTGATCCGATCGAAATCCTTCCCGAACTCAACTGCGCTTCTTCACGGCGACCGTGTGTTCGCATGCTCGCAACCAAAATCTTTTCAAAAATTTCGGTCGCGACCCCCTGAATGCACCTAATGAATTCCTCTCACATAAGCTCCTCATCAAGTCTCTCTCACTGCAATTGCTATCTGAGCAGGTGTACCACTATGACAGTGGTTCTTATCTGGTACATAGTTTTATGATTAGTACCAATATCAATCTTGCATTTTGATTGCAGAGCCAAGCCACCTATCACAAGAAATGCCAAGCTTTTGATTTGGCACAGCACACTTTTAATCAGGAAAAAGGCAATCTTGTACAGGGCACAGCCAAAGAACAGAGAGAATTGGAAAAGGTTAGTCATACTAATATAACTAGGGTAAGATAAGACAATCTTGTTTTGCATGGATACCATCACAAAGCCAACGGTTTGTTTTTACAATGGTTTATGGTTTGCCCCATAGATTTTGCGCTCTAAGGCTACGGAAAATATAAATGCACGTACCCGAGTCCGTGTTCGTAACCAGTCAAAAGCAGTGAAATCTTGAATTTAGTCAGGTGGGGGTTTCCTCTATTTAACATTGCGATCCGAAGCAACGAGCGAGAAAGCAGAAAGTGACACGCAAGCTGGGAATCCAACGTGGGTTACGTGGTCCCAAAGCTGGATTCACTACCCACCTTTTCCCCTTCTAGTTCTAACTTCTGATGTTCTCCTAGGTTACATCAGAGTCCTGCTATCTAGATGTGATGAAATGTCACAGTTTCTTAGTTGTCAACGACTAAATATTTTGTTGCTGCTTTTGACTTTCCGACTTTTGACATGTCATCACTTAACACTGTAAGTGGGGAAGTCGTCCGGTAGTCGCCAGCAGCAGGGAAGCAGCAACTTTACACAGATCAGTGAAATTGCACTGACTTGTTGCTCTGTTTTTACACTTGGGGAGGGTGCATTGTCATTGTTCATTGGTCCATTGGTCTATTTGACTTGACTACTTTTATGGCTGTCGTCAATAAAAATGACCCAATAGAACTTGTAGATTTTGATCACCCTGGATTGTTACACGGTGTTAGTTAGCAGTTTGAATTTGGAGCATTGTGAAAGTACTCTGCGGGTCAGTTCTAAGCCACCTTGTGGTTAATTATCTACAAGCTACTGTCAGAACTTCAGATCATACTTTGGTAATTGTTCTCTGGTGATTCTTATCGTCATCATCACTGAGGGCCCGCAGCTAAATTCTTTTTAGTGCTGATAACTCTATGACCTGTCAGCTCGCACCAAGTAAAAAGCCTGTTCGCCAGCTCATCTATGGATAGAATTTACTATAATATACTAATCTATTTAGGATGATAGCAACCCTTTCCATGTGTGTTCTGTTTTTTACTTGCAGTTGGAAAATAAGATGGCGAAAGCAAAGGAGGAGAAGCTGAAGGCTGACGACGCATATAAGGTTAGTACTAAGCAGTTGATAGAGAGGTTAAGATGCGAATGGTATGCCAAAACGGTTTGCTTTAACCGTCAGCCCAAGGTAACCGTTATGCGTAGAGAGATTAAGACAGCAAGTTCCAGCATAACGGTCAACAATAACCTTTGAGAAATGATGAGAATCCAACGGCTACAATGATCAAAACGACGTCGCTGTCTCGTTTTCGCACACTTACTATAGTTACCACAGCTTAGAGCCCTGGGAGTTCTGCGATAGAGCCCTTCGAAGAAGACTTCCGCAGTTCTAGTACTCGGAGCACTCGTTGAGAAACTAAAACTTCGAACAAGACGTCCGGGTCGGTTTCACCGAGATCCACGCCAATTAGAACAAGATAACAATAATGGGACCTGTAACCGTTTAGAGAATCCTACCGGTTTTGCTAATGGTTAGGAGTCGCATGGGAAATCCTTTTGGTCACATGACAGGCACATTTCCCTTACGGACATCGTGCGAAAAGGTATCCGTTGCCGGTACCCGTTTACATCTTGACCTCTCTAATATGTGCCATTTAGTGTAAGTTTGAATCCCAGAAAATGTGATGATCGTGATAAAAAGGACATCTAGCCTTATTTCACTTTCAATCTGTCATGAAGTTTCCCGCTAGATGGCCTAGTGCTCTAGTCATTTTCCTAATACTGAACGACCGCTGAGAGAACCCAGAACAAGACAGTTAATGGAGCAGAAAGACAAAACTGATGACACCTCCATCCCTATTCCACTGACAAGTGGCAATAAAGAAATTATCCTACTCATATATTCGTGCTATCGAGAACTTGTGGCAGACAGGCGAGGTTGGTATTTTTTCCGCTGTAGATCAGGTTTGATCCGTAGGCATATCATGATCCTTATATGATTCAAGCCGTTTTTCTAAGAGGGTGCTACTCCACTCCTGATATTACAGAACCTAGTGAAGACATTGGAGCAGGCACGAGTGTCATGGGAAGAGGAGTTCTCACATTCCTGTGTGGAGTTTCAGAGGCTCGAGGAAGAGAGAATCGACTTTGTACGTAATGAATTATGGGTCCTTATCAACACAGACTCTGTCACCTGCGCTGACCAAGATAACGTAAGTGAATATTGGGGTTCTTCCTCGCTGCCTTCATGATGAAGGCAGTCAACATCATATAAACCCAACATACGAGTATGATACTAACTATTTAATATTTTGGCATGCAGGAGAATGAAATGGCCAGACAGGTGATGGAGAAATGTGATGTAGATAGTGACATTCAGTTATTTATCCGGGAAAAAGGCTTAGGTTCTACTAGGCCTGGTGAGTATAATGAGATTATGAACCCATATTTGGTCTGACCCGTTTCAAACTAAAAAGCATTAGGGAGTGTGGGATAGTTCAGTGTAAGATCTTGGGTTCAAGCCCTGGCAGCGCCAAGCTTTGGGTATAAATATGAGCGTCTCATATGAATTTTTCCTAGCTCGTATCGCTCCAACAGAAACCTCAGGCTTTTAGAAGGTCTACTAAATATGATGATGCGCATGGTGACCATCTGAATTAACCAATAATGGCCTGGCCTCAATCAACCTTTATTTATTTAATTGTAGTAATTCTTTTTTCAGCACCCATTGTTTATGAATGTTTAGACAAACTACCAACCAAGCCACCACTTTTGCACACACGACCACTTTCTGGGAAGTCCTCGAATGCGACCTTCTACAACGAGTCTGATTCTAGCCATGATGAAGGTAAGCCACACATTTTGGTTCCTAAAAACTCATCATTTGCCCCTGTTTGATACCGCAAGGTGCTATATCTCTCCTTACTACCATTATCATTGCGTATATATTCCTCCCCACACTTTACTGGGCTGCAAGGGGTTTCTATCTCTCATCATGAGCGTCAGGTTTAGAAGATGCACTAAATACAATGTTGTATCAGTGACGTGTGTCACTGTATGTATTATTGGTTATAGTTGAATCATCAGCTCAACCGGGTTCGTACAAGCACAAGTAGTAACTAGTCCCGAACTAATAATCTTTTTTTCATCAACATATATTTCATTATTACATTAATTCTTAACCCCCATTTCTTTTTATGGTATGTTATAATTATAATAATAGAATAATATCCAGTGCTTTATTATTTTTTATGTTATATACGATAATTCTTTAATTTTCACGCTTCTACTTTCACTCCAATAGGTAGAGAGGACGAAGCTCAATCAGAATTCTCCTACTCGCACAAGTAACCGCTCATACCTTAATGTATCAAACTAACCACTATATAACCACCATATACTAATCCATCTGACCACTTATGCTGTATTCTAACCAATAAGCAGCTGCTTACAGCTGAACAAAACATATTTAACTTTGAGTGAGGCAAGGCTGAATTGAGTACATGTCATGTTCACTCACTAATCTCAAAGGTAACTGTAAAGCATGGCCATGCAGAAAAATGGATTCGAATCGCGATGCCCACCCATTAAGTACCAACTCTATAGGGCAAAACAAGCTCATATTCAATGTGATCATGCGACAAATTGCTGACAGGTTAGAGCAACTCCGCATCCCCCATCGCTGTAACTCTAATTGCATGACACACTGGCACTAAGACAAGTACAGTAAGCTCAGATATTGGGTGAATGTTTTCAAAACACCATAAGGTACATCTGTACTTACATTTCCTTGTTAGAGACGAGATTTATCCCCGCTTTTCATACACATATCTCAATCCATGCAACAGGACGTATTGACAAAGAAATATAGCATATTATCTGGTAGTAGCCTAGTAGGTTATAGAGTATCTGCGTAGTACATGTATAATAAAAACCAGTCATGCCAGCATTTCATATAGCAAGCCAGTCTAGGGTCATAACGGTCAGTGGGACAACAACGATTGAAGAAAGGCGGGAGAACAACCAGTGAAATTGGAGACCTTATGCACGAAACGAGCATGGTTGCGGGATTTGGGGCTACCTCTGGATTAGAAAGTTTTCTGAACTTTAGAAAAGCTTTAGTCGTTCACTCATTGTATACTCGTAAGCAACCTTGCGATATGCTGGTCTTTGACCAATGTTATTGCTCGTACTAAGGTGACCCTTTGTCTTCTGTAAGTTTTTTTCTAATGCTCCGCTACAACTTAACAGTTTAATCTGCCATTCACCTATCACAGTGCGGATTGAGAAACTCCACTACACATGACCAAAAAATCGTAAAAGTTTTTAGTATTTCAGCGTTTTCGGAGCTAGTTGTCCCGGGTTTTGATTTATGACTCAAGCAGATTCATTTTGCTCCACAGACCCTAGTAGCTTTCGTGAACTTGCCAATGACGTCAGTACAAGGAAACGCTGGGCTTATGAATTTATTGCAATTTGGCACCCTAGTAGACATAAAACCGATCTTATAACTCATATGTTCATTATTTCACTGGGTGATAATCGCTGTCAGTCGCAGTGCCTCAAAGACCGCAACTAATGAAGCTGGATTTAAATAGTACCAAAGCCTGTATACAGATCGAGAGGTGTGCATCATGCATGTAGCTTCTCAGGGGCTGTTGATATCAGTGCAAGTTCAGGTGTTCGTCCTCGCAGTCACCACACTGTAGCGGTATAGCCAATCCTCTTATTATGGCAAACACCTCATCCTTATACAGTATTACATGGGATAATTCAATTTTTTCAACATATGGCTCGAAACCATAAGATCCCGGGTTCAAGCCCTCGTTATGACAGGATCTTACGGCGAATGCAAAGTCAATCAGCCATCAGGTGAAGACTACCTGATGTCTAGGTCTAAAACTTAACACATTCATTTCCATACGTATCCTATCCCATCTAAGAATGCGAACCACTGGGCATGAAGCTTTTATTCACTGAATGCACAAATGATTCCCTAAATTTACACCGTATATACAGGTATCTACATCATGACCTGATCACCTTAGAGGTAATATAGCCCCGTGGTGCTATGCATAGCTAAATAAATCTGGAGGTGTAAGCAATGCATGCTCTCTAACATTGCTAAGGTATCTGATATTTTTAGGTAGCGACTGTGGTTGGCTAAATAGTAATTGAGACTGTGGTTGGCTAAATAGTAATTGATGAAGGAACTGTGGGGAAACCATGCAAAAACCTACAGGCTCTGTTTAGTTTACAGTTTGCTCGGGGATTTGTGTTGTTCTGTGATTGACGGACAGTTTTCTGTAGAGCCCTCAAATCTTTATTTATTATGTTGTAACCTTTGTTGTAGTTGATCCTGGCGATCCGACCTATGCTGCCATTGCTCTTCACTGATGCCCCAGCAGCTGCACTTTACCAACTAGTCATGAAGGCTCCACCATTCACCTAACCCCACCCTACACAATCACACCTGCTGTTCCGGAAACCTCTACCTGATGTAGGAAGCTTGTGCATCAGCTCATCCATTTTACTTTATGCTATTTTGCAACAGGACATTATTTCATCAGAGTCTAACTCTTATTTACTCACAAAAATTATAGCTGATGTGCTGTTGCCTCATAACTATTTTTTTACCTTTTGGCTACACAAAATATCACAATAAGCAAAAGCTTGCTCTAGCAGTGCACTTAAAAATGATTAAAATCATGATTAACACCAGCGCTCCTACTCGACTACGCATTTTGTACCATATATATGGGCAGTGATCCAGAAGTGTCTCAAAAAAGCATGGGTGATTATTTAGCTTCCAACTACCAGTCCTTTAGATTTGAGAAAGTCTTTAGCTTCTTCCATCTCCTCTTTGAGACTCTCTGCGGCTTCATCACAGTTGGTAAAAGTTAAGGTTCTATAAATTACGATCGTGGCTGATACAGCTGCGAATACAATGAGAGTGTAGATTGGTAAAAGCTGTATATGCCTTTCGGTAAGTCCCGGTATCACCACTCGTTCATCTAACAATACATACCTAAAGTATAAAACAATCCAGGTCTACAAAGTAACTAATCACCCCACTCAATATTCAGTCTACTCCCCTCAATGCCACCGACTTGGTGGTGAATGCGCGATTGAATAATTCAACACACCGAGGCTTAGTCAATGTGCACATGAGTGGTTGCGGGTGTAACGGACGCACTCACCGAATCACTACACTCAGTCAGTAGTCAACATAGACTACACTCTACACTAGTCAACCATGACGGAGTGGCGAGACTGAGAGAGACAACCATTCAATCAATCAGCAAAAGATTGAATTATCATATGAAATGAATTAAATGAATTGGTCTGAAGGCCTCAGTCAGTTAAGCGGTTAAGTTAAGGCAGTCAATGGACACTAACCCACTCCCAGGAGTCAGTGTAAGTGTTACTGTTAGTCAGTGGCGCACTGACTGAGACTGAGTCGCTCACTCAGTGACTGAGTGTGACGAGTGGCCTGTCATGAATGATCATGGTGTGATGAATAATATAATAAATAATACAATAACAATTAACATACGTGATACGATTTTAGATCACTCAGTCAGTCACTGTCTGTCAGACTCGGTGTCGGTGACGAGTGAGCAAGTAACTAACTTCTAACTCTAAGTTCAAACTTAGAAGTTAGTTAAAACTTAAAGTTCAGTTGTCTTTTGAGATGACATCCATCCATGATCCAGTTCCACTCTTACTCTACTTGACTCAATCAGTCAATGACTGGGAGTGAGAGTGGCGCCTGTACCCCTCCAGAAGCCTCACCACATAGCCAACAATATCATAAGCAGTGTGAGCCATTGTTGTAGCTTCGTCATCTTCAAATGGATGTGTAGGCTGCAGCTCGTATGATCGGTATGATGTAAGTGTAACTCAACTGCAGCTTATTACGAGTAAATGACAGGAAACCGCTGGAAAAAAACCAACTCTGGGCTATGACACAGCGAGCGGACTCGGAAATATCGCATCTGTGTGTACATCGCGAGAGCCGATTAGTCTGCTTCAACAATCAATACGAGTAGGGCTGCCGGAGACAGTGGTTATAATTCGTATTATTTGATTGGTTGACGACGCGAGGGTCGTTAGTGAGCCTCCTAGTCCAAAAGATCGTTTCAAAGTTCCACTCCGGGTTCGTACTTGGTTTACACCGTTTTTCATTTTTTTCTCAAAATTCAGCCAAACATGTTTTCTCTCGACTCAAGAGCTTAGATTGTGTGAATTCACCAAGAAGAATTTACTGACAAGAAGAAACATTTCATTGCCATAAGCTGTACCATTCGTCATTACTTCGTAGTTCGTATGATTTCAACCAGTGTTATAAATATATCTTGAGTCGACTTAGGTCTTAATAAGTTAATAGTTAATAACTAATTTCTAAGTAGTACTGTTAACTTTACTAACTTCTAAGTAAGTTAGTAACGTAAGTAGTACTACTACTAGTACTAGTAGTAGGTTTAAGTAGTAACTTGTAAGTTAAATTTAAAGTTAAACTAACTCATTTGTTACTAACTTACTCACTCACAGTCACATCACAATTCACACTCAGTGAACTCACCGACTCAGTGAGCAAGTTATTAGACTTAGAAGTTAGTTATATTTGTAATTTCAATTCTAGTTATTGCTACTCATAGATGATATAACTTACTAATTTAGATCTAGAAATAGGAGTAGGAGGGTCCTACTTCTATTTTACTACTTCTCTGAGTCTGAAGTTCTTTCACTCAGCCATTGACTTGAGTGATTGACTCAATCAGCCAGTGAATCTGAACGAATCACTCAATCAGTCAGTCACTCTCCAGTGACTAGTACTAGTAGTAGCAGCAGCAGCAGCGGCAGCAGTTGTACTTCAATGCTTAGTCTTGAGTTGACGGGTGTTTGTTGTACTAGCCAAGTCAGTTACAGGGTCAGCCTCTCACTTACAATACATTGCTCAGTCATTTATTCAACCAGTCACTGCAGTCGACGAACAACTGACTTACTTACTAGAACTATCACGACCAGCACAGACAATCTACTTGATAATGATTGAGTGTGGGTGTGATTGCAATGGAATAGTCATACACGATACTGTCATAGTAGTCATAGTCAGCCTCAGTGGCTGCTTGACTCGCTGAGTCATAGGATCAATCAACTACCCACTCTGCTGACTATGTGAGTGATGTGATCATCGCATGCCTCAGTTAGTGAATCAACCACTGACGTCTGGCGATGACTATGAGTATGACATTGCATGCCATTCCATTGACAATCGCACTCACTTATCGAGGAGAGTCAGGAGTACTAGTACCCAATGTATTAGTGTTGCACACTGACATTGTCCTGTGTGAGCGAATGATCTAAAACAAATCCGGTCACAAGTCACAGACTCAATTTCACTGTACAGTGTACAATAGCGCCAATGCATCACTGTCTCTGTATATGTTTTATAGCTTGGTATTTTACAGATGGTAGGCTGTGGCAGAGATCTTATCTTAGATCATTGATTTGCCTGCATATGCAATCTGTTATTTTAATCGCAGAAGCCGTGAGATATGGGATTACCAGCAGCACTTCTGGCCCGATTGAAGAAAAGAGGAATTGTACAACAGGATGCTCCCAACCAGGTAGAAATGATTCATTTCTCTAAGATCAGTCATGGTCATATATCAGTTTTAAAACTATCCCCAATTCCATAATGTTTAGTACCTTGTTCAGCATTACATCTGCGCTAGAAAATGCCCTGATGTTCTTTTAAATCGACATACAAATTGCAATTATTATGTATGCTGAAAGGCAATTTTTCACTTCATAATCATTGTTTTGTTGTGAAATATTTTAGACAGAGGAAGTGTTTGCAGAGGACTATGATGAGAACAAGGAGCGCGAGCCATCTGTCGCTACAGACGATTTCTCTGTTAAGGTCAGTGCCGCACATCAAAACCCTATTATTCTTCTCCCCGGGTACTTGATCAGAGTGGTTAATAGATATAAAGTCAATGGACTAACATGTCAACACCCGAGCTCCAACAAGTGACATCTGACAGGCAATGGTGGCGACATATTGCGAATCACGTTGTCCTCAGCCCTCCCCTATGACTACAGCAGTCACGGGTTTGATGATGATAATGGTATAGCGAACGTCCTAATTTTGGAGACTTGTTCACGGATGGTATGAGCTAGGGGCTCACGCCCATAGCAGAGACCTGGGATGAACAGAAATGTACAAATGTTGAAGTTGTGTGAAACATACACTGTGTTTCTACTAGAGGGCCCTTTCCAGTAAAAGGCCGCTTGTTTACTATCAAATACCTTGTGTGCAAGATCATTGAAATATGGTCTCACGGATGAGGTTTTCTGTCAACCAGTCCTCTTTCTCCTTAGGCTTCTCTCGGTAGCACCTCCTGCAATAATTTATTTTATTGTATTGGTTTTTGCGTAGTGTATTATAGACACTGAATCAATTGATCATTTCTGTGTAGTTTTTTTATTACAGCTCATTCATGAAATAGCTATGTGCCCTAACACAGTGAACACATATCACGAATGCAATGATTTCTGCGTGTCAAATTGGGGAGCCAAGGATTTCTCTCAGCAGCCCAATGACGACAGGAAACGCATTAGAATGCTAAAGAAGTATCCGCTGCCATCCGGCTGGGTGGAGGTTGGCGACCCGGAGTCTGGTCGCTGTTACTACTGGAATAAAGAATCTGATAAGGTAAGTTTTATTACCTAGGTACTCCATGCGGTGTACATGTTTGTAAATCAGCTTTAGGAATACCACTGTAGTAAAGAATCTGATAAGGTAAGTTTCAGGACTTGGGTACTTCATGCCATGTAAATGTAGATCAGTTTTAGGAATACTACTAGAATAAAAGATCCAACAAGGTACATAGGTGAACCATTCCATGTACATGTAAATCCATTATTGCTACTCCATTCCTTCACAGGAATTTTATAACACAGAGTTTCTATGCTAGGGGATTTAGAGAGTTGGGTATGCATACATTGGTGGTCATCCACTGCTAGGGTTATCAGCTAGAAATCATGGGTCAGGCGTTGTTTCAGAGCATTCTGCAAGACAACTCCCGATGATCCGCTTCAACAGCTTTGCGTTGCCTCTACGCACTGGGCATACCGTGTCCCTCGTCGCGCGATGGAATTAGCAGCCCGCTTTTTAGAAACCGCCAGTTTCACATTGTTGAAGCATTCAAATGCACAATCCACACCAATTTTCAGGTCGCTGTGCAACAGTCTGGTCCATCTCCAGCAACCTACTTGCACAACTCGCACAACGCAACCATATTATTGCTACGGTCTGAGAGTCCAGAGATTGTGATTATATACATCTGACTCTAGCCAAACTGGGCATTCATGGGATACTTTGCGGATGCAACAGAATATCATCGGGAGAACTTTGAGCAGTCGCGGTTTGGGGTGGTCATAAGATGTGCTCTGCTCTTTGAAATAATTGGGTATTACTGGACTCCTCTATCGAATACATTGACTGTTTGGGTCATGTTTTGTCACATTCTCACCCAGGTATCATGGCTTCCTCCGCAACACCCCAGAGCGAAGATTACAGTTTCTGCTGAAAAACTAATGGCCACCATGAAAGCAGCACCCAAAGCAGAAGTCACAGGTAAGTTTATTGTTCATTGTTTTATCTCTTCTGAGGTTTTTTATGCCAGAACTGCCCAACCTGTGGCCCCCGGCCCCTACAACAACTCAAAGTGCCAAAGCGCCTTTTGAAAAATATTTCACAATACTATAGAAAACCCTCTGACCCACTATAATGGGGTGTTCAGCTGCTATAAATCTTATTAACACTCAAAAAATCTCATAGATTGCTATAACACATGCAGCAACTGACTCTCCGAGACATTTGCGGCCCTAGCTATTAGCCTATGTTTCGGAAGTGGTCCTAATCCTGAAAAGTTTGGGCAGGCCTGTTTTACGCCATACCTATATATATTCATAGATATAAATCACTCTCCCCCACCTTCTCTGAACCAGACAGCCTGATAGGTGCCAAGAATAGACACAGTACTTAATCACTAACCAACCACTGCAGTTGCACTAATATTCTCATGATGTCCGGTGAACATGATGACCTTGATAATTATGGTTTATAGACCAACTGGGCACAAAGAGGAAACCCGTCAATATTTCAATAAAGGAAGTACCGGACAAAAATAGGAAACGAAAACGGCCGGAAATGGATGATGCGCTTGACCCAATGGATCCTGCGGCGTATTCTGAGGTAAAAAGTGTAACCCTTGACCCTGTCATTTCAAAAATTACGGGAGAAGTAGTGGCTTAGTGGGTAGCGCATTCGTCTTTGAATCAGGTGACCCGGGTTAAATTCCATGTTTATGAGTCACTTTGTGTCCCCCACCCACCCCTCGATCCGAATCGCGCCCTTAAATAAAAAAGGCCTATCCATTGAATACCAATCTTATTGAGCACCTTGGAAACAAGCCATTGGCTTAGTGATACCATCCATGTAAAAATATGTTACTTCTCAATGAGAGTTTTCTCACACTGCTGATACTCTGACCAATCCACTTCGGATGACCACCAGCCTTTTATACAGATTAGGTCGGAATTGGTTGTATTAAAATGATATTTGTGTTCTATTTATTTTCATTGTAACATCAGAAAGTTATTTCGATATTCTTGTGAGAAAACCTCATGAAAATGTTTGAAATAAAACAACAAAACTATCGTTTTCATCTTTATGGATAGCATCACTATAACCCATCCCAGGATAGTTCACGGTGTTTCCATAGAAAAATACACTCGATGACTGAATCTCCTTTATTAAGCACCGCAATCCAAATGTGGTAGGAGTGAAGGACAAAACAGTGCCCAAACCAGCAATTGGACCAGGAACTGTGGATTGTGTCATCCACTAAACCAGCGCTTCATCCCTATTCATTCCCTAATTGTAGGTTGAGCGGGGTAGCTGGAGTACAGGATTAAAGGAAGATACAAAGACAGGAGTTGATTCAACGGCAACCGGTCCATTGTTTCAGCAGAGACCTTACCCAAGTCCAGGTGACATTCTCAGGGCCCAGGCAGCCAGCCAGCAGAACTAGTACAACCTATCAGAAACAAGAAGAGAATCTGTAGTGATTTTATACAGTGGCGTATCACTGGTTTGTACGCCATCTGACTGAAATATATGATTCTTATAGAGACAATGTATATAATTCTTTTAATATCTGTATGAAGAGTGAACAACATACGCAACCTTCAGCACATTCAAATGTATATAGAAAGCCATTAAAAAGAATGTAACACTACACTTTTAAAAGTTGAAAATGGTTGATCCATATAAATCACGTCTTACGTATTACACCAATGAAAGCATTGCCTTTCATAAGGCATCGCTTGGATGGTTGAAAAAATCTTGCATGGAGCTGCAATGGGCCCTAGGGCATGAATGAAGGAATGGGCCAGCACTTTGAAGTAAAACTGGTCATGGACTAGCCTTTAGCCTCAAGAAACGGGCACGTCTCGGGGCCAGGATAGCTCAGTTGGTAAAAATCTCGAAATGGTAATCCCAGGTTCGACTGCCGACTGGGGTGTTTTTTCGGTATGGGCCTTTAGCAAGCCTCTCACTCCAAATTGCCAGCGTGGCTTCAGAACACCATGGAGGTCCCAACCAGGGGATAATTAGGGTCAAGGTTACTCCATGATTGTTAAAAATCCACCTCCCTTTTCGATAAAAGTAGCCGGGTTTCAGCGGGTGATGTGTAAACTGACTGCAAGATGACTGAACCCCCAACCTGGAGCGTTGATACTGAGCCGCACGTGGTGCTCCATGCTAAGCTGTAACTGGTGAAAAACAAGTATCTAATCCGGCAGCTTTGCCATACATGATAAAAAGGTACAGCTCTTAGCACAGGATATAGTTAACTTTTACATCCAAAGAATAACGAAGGTAATTGATTTAATCAGACCAATAGACCCGAAAAATCACAGCCACCATTGGCCGAGTCTGTGAAATAAGAATGTTGGCATTTTATAATTCTTCTTCCATGCAGTTGTGAGGCTACACATGCACATCATTTCAAGAAGAGAAAACATTGACGCCATCTAATCTTCCTCATATCGTTGCCATAATATTTTAATAGCAGCGAAGATTACAGCCATCCAGACTATGGTTAAGACAGTCCATAGTATCCTGTTCTGTAGTACATTATCTACAGATAAAACAATACCCGCATTCAATTGTTGGGTCCCAGTGATTGTGTCGATAGCCAGGTTGATAAAGTACTATAGACACCTTAAAAAGGTTAAGGTTTGCCCTTAGCCAATGGTTATGTGGGGAAGACGCTGAAGAGAAACAACTTGTACCGAAGACGGTGTCAAATGAGGCGGGGTGCCACTCCTCTTCCTCAACACCTTCACCCTTCATCCTCCCGAGCTCTCAAAGAGCCGGGTACCCATTTACTGTTGAGCGAATGGAGAGTTTGAAAAATTTAATGGAGGATAATAACTCTATAGGACTCAAACCTTGAGGTATTTTGCGACAGTCACTACCAGTAATGCCACTCAGCATCTCAAAAACTTGACTTTTCGCTGCGCAGGACAGCGTCAATAATTATGTTATTATTGCTCACCACACAAGTCATGCATGCAAGATTAAATTAGTAATATCCACCAGGTAACAAAAGAATCTAGAAGTCTGTGGTATTTCCTTCCACTAGCACACAATATTAACCTACATGCCTTTGTACTCATCTGGATCATCATCCATATCTACAAAATGAAAAGTCTCTCGGTCTGTTTTGAACAGTTTTTGTTCATTTGGTTAATGCGAGGCTGTAATCGTAATGAAAACATCAAGTTCAGTCGACAAACAAATCTGCACTATCATCGGTCATCACCCAATCTGACGCATCGCACCGTAACATTATTTCTTGCGGTACATGCAAGAACGCATAAACAACCCAATGAGGGTGTTGTCATTCCGCTAAGGCGGTTGCTGCTATCATGCAATTTAATAAATAATAGCAATTCACTGCCTCTCGCACTGCAACAACCATTGGGGTTGGGTAGGCGTTGCAGAAACTGGCTATGTTTAGGGCCAGCTTCGTTCTACCAGAGCATCCGCTGATTCAATGTGAAGCGCAAGCTATTGAGCGGATGATCCTGGGAGGTTGGGAGTCACTCAACCTGACTCATCTGCTTACACGTCACACGCCAAGAATCCAACTACCCTTCGAGCAGAAAGAGGTGGATCTTTGACAACCATGGACGGAGTGATCTTGACCCTTATCCACGAGTTAAGACCTTCATTATTTTTAGTATGATGATCCAAAGCAATGCTAGTCATTTAGAGTGAGAGGCCTGCTAGAAGTCCATATCATTAAATCATGTAAACTCTCCGCAACTCACTCTGATATCTCATAGAAGAAATGAAAGCACTGCCGATGTAAATCGTGTCATTGACTAAAGCCAATGAATGTGGTTGATGAATTTTACAGATTTTTTTCTGAAGTAGCTTAGGATCCTCTAGTTTGAATATCTGTGGACCGGTTTGACTTATGCAGATTGTCTCCACCTGAAAATTAGGTTGTATGTAAAAGTAGAATCGCCACAAGGACTAAATTCACAGTGAGGACAACAAACAATGAACAAGGTGCTGCCTGCCTTCTGAATTATGCAACTAGGATCAAGCCTGTGCTGCAGTCTGGGCCTGGGCTCAACTCCTGGTAACTAGGATAGTTTGTATAAACTCTATACACCTCTCGTTGCTGCAAAAATGTAAACAAATCTTAAATATTTTACTATTTCTACAAGGTAGTGTGAAGTTTTTGTTTACCATATTTTGTTTGAGATCCACAAGTCTGAGCCTCCTTAATCGAGGACTCGCCACCAGAATGTGTGAGTCTGTAAGTCTGAGGAAACTCTGTGCATGAAACAAACTGGCAACGGAGAAGTTGCCATCTACTGTGGATGACATTAGCTGCTGGTTGTATCTAAAACCCAAACAAAAGATGTACACTGGCTGATTCGCATCCGTCAGTCTAGGGAGACCATGGTACACCTTTTAGTGAAGCTCCCATTGCATTGACGTCGTGAAAGTTGACAATGCTCAGGGCCAACTCCAACTATACAAGATACCTGCTGGCTCAGTGTGAAGCAGTTTTGTACAAGACTAAACGAATAATCCTGGAAAATTGGGGGTGTTATTGAAACCCTAGCCATTGCTATCATTTTCCACATGATTCTAAAATACAAGCAATCGTTCCCGTGCATTTTTAAGCTGTCCCGTTTGTCATATTAGGTTAACAAGAAGAGAGGCCCATCGGTCGTCTCAATTCGTTATTGGTGCAGTTTTCCATCAAGTCAGTACTTGATATGCATAAATTTACAAATATGCACACGTTTGATCAAAACTGTTTAGTTGGTACAGCTCAATTGGCATGTACACAGTCACAATGTTTTGCGACTGTTGCTCAAAACTATAAAATACATGACTCTCTTCAATTTTATCATATAGCAGTAGCTCGATGTTCTCAAACTGCAACGGGTATGGGTTGTTAGTTGTTATATAAGACAGGATTGTGTCATGCAGTAGCATACTGTGCTAAGCTTCTGTGTTATAATCATACTAAGTTTGGTAACATACTAGAGAATCAACAAAAAACTCGCTGTTGTTTTACAGTTCACTCGAGTCAACACAGAGTAAGAATCGCCCATATGAGCAGTGATACCAATATGAAATGTCCAATCCTTATATAGACTATGTGTTGTAGTGCCAATCATGTCTATAACTGGTATGCCCATGGTTGACACATGGTTGCCATGTGCTATTGAATGCCAGATTGACCCTTGACCCTAAGATCGACCAATCAGGAATTAGCGCAAGTTCCGGAAAGTATACTCAAAATAGTGAACAGGCACTTAAAGAAAAAAGCGAAGCAAAAATGGACATGGAGATCACCAAGTGGTGAGGTGCTTATGAAATAGATTTTATCCCGACTTCTCAGAATGTTTTCACGAGAGATGTACAAATCATAAACAAGGTAGGGATTGGGAGTGATCATCGATTGGTACGAGCCAAGGTACAACTGAACACACATTTAGCTAGAATCAAACCGGTAAAATCAAACTGCAAAGTGGCTGACATGAACAAACTAAAGGAATGTAGAGATGAATAGAACATGGAGCTTGGCAATAGGTTTGACATTTTAGTAAACGACAACATTGATCTAGAAGCATAAAACAACAATATCACTGCAAGCATTATTGACTCTAGCTCAAAAGTTGCCAAAATACCACAGCAACCGAAAGAAGACAAGATTACAACAGCAACAAAGGTCCTGATTCAAAAGCGAAACGAAATGACATCATCAGCAACTAATTGGGATGCTAAACAAAAGATACAATATTCAGGATTATGCAAGACAGTGAGAAAAAAGATTCAACAAGACATCAAGAATCATAACGATGAAATTAATAAAAACATTGTACAAAAATCTAAGAGGTGCAAAAGAGTTGAAAAGCTCCGAACCTCTGGAGTACCAATACAATAGTCCCCAAAAGACCCGATGGCTCTTCGTGTCGAGATAGAAATGAAATGTTGGAAGTTGCAACAAACTTCTATAGTGCACTCTATTCATCAAAGGACCATGTAGTCCAGCAAAAGTTTCAAGAAATAGCCATCGATATACCTTATATTACCGAAAACCAAGTCCATAAAGCAATCAAAGAGTTAAAAGCCCGGGACCGGAGAAGATCAGTAATGAACTCTTGAAGTACGCCGCTAACATTTTGGAACAACCCCTATCAAAGCTTTTCAACAATGCTTAACAAACACCAATGTACCAAAAACTTCGAAAATGCGCTTATCATCCTAATCTTTAAAAAGGGAGGCCCTAGTGACCTTAGAAACTACAGACCAATCAGTCTTCTATCCCACTAGAGAATGAAAGGTCCTATGGGTTTAAAATTGCAGACAATTACTTAAACAACCTAAGATTTGCTGTTGATATCGTCGTGATAGCAAAAGATCCACAAGAGTTGCAAGACACGGTGAAGGAACTATATACAGAAAGTGAAAGAATAGGTTTAAAAATGAATATAACAAAAATTAAGACACCGTTCGCTAACACAACAACACAATCAAATATCGTGGTAGACAAGGAAAGCCTAGACCAAGTAGACCAGTACACATACCTTGGCCAAAACAAACATGCAAATGGGGGCCAAGAAAAAGAAGTACAACGTCGAGTAGCAGTGACATGGGGAAAATTCGGAAAACTCAGTCAATATCTCCAAACTCGAAAATTCCCATTCGCCTTAAGATTTTCATGCAAAGTGCTATGCCAACACTCCTATATGCAGCAGAAACATGGACGCTCACAAAAAACACTGGGCTGTAAGATTAGATCCACTTAAATCAAAATGGAAAGGAAAATGCTAAGAGTGACATAGAGGGATAAAATAACAAATAACACGATAGAAGAGAAAACAAAGCTTCCGGGACGCGTTGCAAATGCTAAAGTCATCAAAATGGAAGTGGGATGGGCATGCAGCAAAAGCTACAGATAATTGGGCAATCGACGACCCATTAAAATTGGGAACCATCGGTAAAAAGAAAAAGAGGGCGTCCTAGGACCAGATGGAAAGACGACATTGTAGCTGTAGCCAGTAGAAGGTGGATAGACATGGCGAAAGATCGACAGAAGTGGTCATCTCAGAGGGAGGCCTTTGCCCAGCAGTGGGAAAGAGACGGCTGAGGAAGATGATGATAAAGGATCAGGATGTCAATTTTGGCTAAAACTGATATTCTGTCCAATGGTAAAGCCGTTGGCCAATAAGATTCCTGCCTGAAGTTGATGGACCAATCATGTTCGAGAATTTTGATTTGTTATGCCTACTGCCATATCACAGCTCATCTTCTAAGCATTAGAAACGTACTGTGACGTCACATAGTGGGCTACGCAGTACAGTTTCTGAATCAGGGGGAGAAGGGCTACCACTTCAGGGTGCAATCGAATGCTGTCACCGGGCACGATATGCCATCGTTGAATTGAATTTTTCCGTTTTCTTAAAAAGGAGTCCCAAAGACAAAGAGAGTTTCCAATTTGAACAAAAACCAAGAGCCACCACTACAATAAACAGAGAATACGCAACGCTGGCCATAAGGCCATCTTACTTACTCAGAACTTCCCAAGATATATTGGGCTTGTCCGGTCTGTACGTTTGCCTCCACCAAGCCATAGCGGGAGAGCAGCAGAAAAGTATTCTCCCCATATTTTAGAATATCCTGAAAGCTGTAAAAATCTTCACCCTGTTCGGTGAAATCGAGGACAATTACAACTGTTTGCGCCTCAATATCAATCCTTCTGATCCTTGGCATTTGGTATTCTGATACGTAGATGGCGACTGTTGTTCCATTAATCTCCTCGGTAAGCAATCCTGTAATATGGAAATCAGCCCATTGCCACAAAAAAACACCATAAACCATTCACGTGCCCAGGCATGCCCCGGCACCCACACACCCATGCCCCGCTCCACATACAGTTATCCCGCTCCACATACAGTTATCCCGCTCCACATACAGTTATCCCGCTCCACATACAGTT
>Ga0224511_10000101_pt1 | contig 28246 bp, 27 predicted proteins | sample SF_May12_sed_USG_2_FD_169988 | JGI IMG/M metagenome (GOLD analysis project Ga0224511, IMG submission 169988) | Sediment microbial communities from San Francisco Bay, California, United States - SF_May12_sed_USGS_8_1 | ecosystem: Environmental > Aquatic > Marine > Sediment | place: USA...
GTCCGTGGTTCGAGTCCGCGCCGGGGAGCCATTTTCCTATCTTTCAGAAATTCGTCTTTTTTCCGTCCCCGATCGGGCGCGCAGGCCCATTCGCCTTTTCAATACTTGAGATACTGCTGTGCAGCACTTACAGTGCTGACCTGAGTACCTTAACTTACGGGCAGGAGCAGCGATCATGATAGGAAAGAAAAACATAGTTTTTGGCTTTATTTACCTGGTTTTCACTGCCGCACTAGGGCCATTAATGATTGTTAAGTATTTCGGTGATGTGGCGGATGCAGAGGTGGTGAAGCAACAGAAAGTCGGTGAATTGCAACAGGTTGTGCAAGATGGGTATGAGAAAGACATGGAACCCATGACACCGGACCAGATCGCCAGAATGAATACTCAGGCCATCTTGTCGCTTTCAGCCAAACTCAACACCCGATCCGCCATCGATACAATTAAAGGCGGCCCCCACGCCCATGGCAATCTTGAAGCTTTATTGAATATTGCTGTAGGTTTACTACTTTGTTTTTTAGCAATCAATCGTGCCTTCAAACAATTAATCAGTTGGGTCTTTATCTTGGGCACAGTATTTCATTCGGGACTTTTGTATCTGACTTCCGGGTTAAATCTTGAGTGGGCCAATACCTTATTAGCCAGTCCCTTCTCCTATATCGGTCCAGTTATGATTTTGCTTGGTCTTGGCTTGGCAGGTATTGCCTCTATGCTTGGATTCCGCGGTACAATCGAGCCTGACTATTAGCGTATATCAGTCGAGGCTATTGGTTTGTCTCCATGACAACGAACGCCACGGCATTATCGTCTTCATCGGAAAGGCTTAAATGTACGGAAGTGATTTTTTTATCCATCATGTATTGGCGGGCAAATCCGGAAAATTCAAATATTGGCTTACCCAGTTTGTCGTGATTAATACTTATTTGTTTCAATTGAAGTCCATTTTGAAAACCAAGTCCCAAAGCCTTTGCTGCGGCTTCTTTTGCAGCAAATCTCTTGGCGAGATAATTGGCCTTTTTGGAATAACCGCGAAATTTAGCCAGCTCCTCGTCAGTAAGTATGCGCGCCGCAAATTTGTCGCCAAATCTCTCCAGGTTCTTTTGCATTCTTGCTACGCGAACGATATCTGTGCCTATCCCATAAATCATTTCGCTGAGGCTTCCTGAATAAGTTCTTTCATTTCTTTTATGGCGTCATGTAACCCGCTAAAAATAGCTCTGGAAATTATTGAGTGGCCAATATTAAGTTCGCTAATGCCGGGTATTGCGACAATATCCATGACGTTATGATAGTGCAGCCCATGCCCTGCGTTGACCTGAAGTCCAAGCTCCAGCCCTTTTACGACTGATTGCTGGATACGTAAAAACTCGCGGCGCTTTTCTGCGTCAGTTCTTGCATCGGCAAAATGTCCGGTGTGAATCTCGATCGCGGGTGCGCCACACTCTTTAGCAGCAATAATTTGTTTTTGATCAGCATCAATAAACAGAGATACCCGTACTCCCGCATCTGCCAGACTCTCGCATGCCTGCTTTATTGATGAGACCTGATTTACCACGTCGAGACCACCCTCCGTGGTTAACTCCTCACGACGCTCAGGTACAAGGCAGCAATCCGATGGCTGGATACGACGGGCGATCGCAATCATTTCTTCGGTGACCGCCATTTCCAGATTCATGCGTGTTTGCAGTGTTTGCTTAATAATTTCGACGTCACGGTCCTGGATGTGCCTGCGATCTTCTCTCAAATGCAGGGTGATTGCATCGGCTCCGGCCTGCTCCGCCATAATGGCTGCTTGAACCGGATCAGGATAAAGCGTACCCCGCGCCTGCCTCAGGGTCGCCACATGATCGATATTGACGCCTAGTCTAACCATTAAGAATCTCTCTGGAATCTGGTTTTACTTTTTTATCTCTCAGGGATTTGAGTAAGTGCCGACTATGGATCGGCTTTCCGCCGGTATGGTGTAAAATCAGTTCTCGCATCAGATGTTTTATTTCAATTTTCGTATTCTCGCCATCAATTGTTTCATTGGCCAACGCTAAAAGACTTTTTCCTTTTAGGCGGATGCTGCCTGAGTTAGCACTAATGGTATTACTAATATCGAGCGGAACCGGTCCCTTATCCGGTATGTAAACGTAATCAGATTCGGGATCAATTGGCCTGTTATTTGCAATATTATGGTCTAATACCAGACCATAACCCATGTCTGAAAACAATCGTTTCTCGAATATACGTAAAGCCCACTCCCTGGCTGATCCTCGTAGATCTACAAGAGCCTTGCCATAATTGTCATACAGTGCCTCATGAGGGTCGAACCGGTGAAGCATGTTTAATATCAATTCGTTCAAATAAAATCCACAAAAAAGCGCTTCTCCATCCAGGGGTACTTCTGCCCGCTCCGATTCGCATTGAGTAATCGTAACAAGTTCGCCTTTACCGGACCAACCAACAATAATAGGCTGAAACAACGAAAATAGTGAGCCTTGTTTCGACTGCTTTTTTCTGGCCCCCTTTGCAACTGCGCCAATGCGCCCGTAATGTCTGGTAAATAGTTCTACCAACAGACTGGTCTCTCCGTAATTCCTGGAATGTAAAACATAGGCAGCTTCCTGGGTGACTCGCATTATTAATCTTCCCCGAATCCCAGTGTACGCAACGCCCTGTCACTGTCGCGCCAGTTTTCTCTCACTTTCACCCACAGATTAAGGTATACCTTTGAGCCAAACAGCTTCTCCATTTCCTTTCTGGCTTCTGTACCGATTCTTTTCAGCTTCTCGCCATTCTTGCCTATTAAAATACCCTTTTGTCCCGATTTTTCCACCCAGATAACGGCTTCAACGCGAATGATATTCTTTTCCAGTTTAAAGGTTTCGATTCCAACAGCGACAGCATGGGGTACTTCCTGACCAATGATATGAAAAATTTGTTCCCGAATCAGTTCAGCTGCCATAAATTTGTCACTGCGGTCGCTAACCTGATCCTCTGGAAATAATTTATCTTGTTCGGGAAGAAAGGATAGCAATATATTTTCCAATTCCTCAACGTTAATTCGCTTCTTGGCGGACAAAGGTATTATTTCTGTAAAAACAACACCTTCTTTTTTATTGGATTCCTGGATTAATGGCATAAGATATTCTTTGCTCTCCAATGTATCCAGTTTGTTAATCGCCAACACAATGGGGGTCTTGTGACCGCGCAATATCTCTAAGACCTGCTCGTCGGACTCTGTCCATCCTTTCGCGGTAATCATGAATACAATACAATCAACTCCATACAGGCTCCCGATCGCACTCTTGTTCATTACCTTATTGAGTTTTCTGCCGGTTGAGGGATGAATTCCCGGCGTGTCTACGTAGACTATTTGATAGCGATCAGATGTCTTGATACCAAGAATCCGCTGCTGTGTCGTTTGGGGGCGCCGGGAAGTAATGCTGATCTTTTGTCCAACCAGTACGTTGACTAATGTTGATTTGCCGACATTGGGTCTACCAACTACGGCAACAATTCCGCTACGATAAGCGTTTTGCATTATTTGATTTGGTTAGCAGATCATAAGCCTTTGACGCTGCATCTTGTTCTGCGGCCCTACGGCTCTTTGCTTCGCCTCGTATTTTGTCGCTGATGCCAGGAATGTGACATTCCACCAGAAAGTGCTGATCGTGAGCAACACCGGATACTTTAACTGTTTCGTATTCCGGTAGTGCCTGCATGTGTTTTTGCAAATACTCCTGCAGCAGTGTTTTCGGGTCTTTTTCGATACGTTCTGGAGATAGAGTTTCCAATGTTTCACTATAGAGCCCAAGAATCACATTTCGGGTGCTTTCTATACCGCTGTCCAGATAAACCGCTCCGAATAAGGCTTCCACGGCATCGGCAAGAATGGAATCCCGGTTATGACCGCCACTTTTTAATTCACCGCTGCCGAGTTTCAGGTAGTCACCCAGCCTTATTTTACGACCCAATTTTGCCAACGTTTCTTTTCGAACTAACGATGCCCGTAAGCGGGTCAACTTTCCCTCTGTGAAACTGGGATATTTTCTATACAACTCCGCAGATATGGTAAAACCGAGAACGCTATCACCCAGAAACTCCAATCGTTCATAGTTTTTACTGCTTTTGCTTCGATGAGTCAGTCCGCGTTCCAGCAGCGTCAAATCACTAAATTCATAATTCAGCGCCGCAAATAACTCCCGGTAGTTACTCTCCGACAAACCGGCCAATCTCCGCCGAATGATCAAACTCTATCAGAACAAACACGTTTCCGAAAACAGGAGTAATACTATCGTAGCTGATACGGACAATACGCTTGCCGCCTTGTGGCTCGAAAGACAGCGCTTTTCTTAGATCCACATGCCTGTCAATATCATCAATCATGAAACGCTTTTCCAAAGACTCCCTTATCCCGGAATTGGTCATTTCTGCCGAGCTAGCTTCCTTGGCTAATCTATTAAGTGCGCTGTCCACATTCATGTCTGTCATATATACAGGGAACAGTTTTACTGCCAATAATGTAAAAAAACCGCCAAGTACCGCCATAGCCAGCAATACCCACATGCTCATGCCTTGTTGTTTATCTATGTTCATTTACCATTCTCCAGTACCGTTGACTTATCAGGTTTAAGTATAGCAGCGCCTAGTTTATCGAATTTCCTATACGATTCCACAGGATACGATCCCAGTCCAGGGTTAAGTCCCAGCTAAACCAGATCATAAATGCCCGACCTACCAGGTTCTTGTCCGGGACGTAAAGCCAGTACCTGCTATCATTACTTCTGTCCCGGTTATCGCCCATGACAAAATAGTTATCCGGCGGTACCAGAAATTCGACTGGCTCGTGTGCCTGCGAGTCGCTTAACAAGATATCGTGTTTTACACCATCCAGATCCTCGGAAAGACGGTGGAACTGCGAGGCCTCCCCTCGTAACGTATAAATACTACTAAGACCTATATCAGATTGCTCCATTTTTTTACCATTAACAAAAAGCGTTTTATCACGATAGGTGATGCGGTCACCGGGCAACCCAACCAGGCGCTTAATATAGTTCACTGAGGGATTATGTGGATAACGAAATACCACAACGTCTCCCCTCTTGGGTACATCGATGGCAATAATTTTCTTGTTTACAACCGGTAATCGAATGCCATAGGCATATTTATTAACAAGGATAAAATCCCCAACAAGCAAGTTGGGCAACATAGATCCGGAGGGGATTCTGAATGGCTCGACTAAAAAAGATCTGAGTAAAAATACCGCCAGTATTACAGGAAAGAAAGCCCGGGCGTATTCCACCATCACGGGTTCTTTCCGGATTTGCAGAACACTTTCCTCCGAGCCGCCGGCTTCTTTTAATGCGCGCGCTTTCTGTTCACGGTTATTGGCGTTAAACAATTTATCAAACAGCCAAATGGCACCGGTAACCAGTAAAGCCAGAAACATAATCAGAGCAAAATCCATTGTTATTTCTCGTCTACTCGTAAAACTGCCAAAAATGCTTCCTGCGGAATTTCCACAGACCCTACTTGCTTCATTCGCTTCTTGCCAGCCTTCTGCTTTTCCAGCAATTTGCGCTTACGTGTGATATCACCGCCATAACATTTGGCTGTCACGTTTTTCCTTAATGCCTTGACTGTTTCTCTGGCAATAACCTTACTTCCAATCGCCGCCTGTATAGCGACATCAAACATCTGCCTTGGAATGATCTCTCTGAGTTTCTTTATTACTTCTCTTCCCCGGTATTGACTCTGGTCTTTATGGATAATAACAGACAGCGCATCAACTTTTTCTCCGTTAATTAATATGTCAAGCCTGCAAAGATCAGACGCACGAAACTCCAGAAATTCATAATCAAGGGATGCGAACCCCCGGCTCACCGATTTAAGTCTATCGAAAAAATCCAGCACTACTTCATTCAACGGAAGTTCATAGGATAACATCACTTGTTTACCTATATATTGCATGTTGCGTTGCAGCCCTCTTTTTTCCACACAGAGACCGATCACTGAGCCGACATAATCCTGTGGTGCCAGTATTGTTGCTACAATAATTGGTTCGCGAATCTCCTGAATTGTAGCGACGGGCGGCAGTTTTGTGGGATTCTCTACCTGGAGTGTCTCGCCTTTTGTTGTTACCACTTCATACACTACTGTTGGTGCAGTAGTAATTAAGTCGATGTTGTATTCCCTTTCAAGCCGCTCCTGGATAATTTCCATATGCAGCATACCAAGAAAACCACAACGGAACCCGAAGCCCAGCGCCTCGGAAGTTTCGGGTTCATAATTTAATGATGCATCATTCAGTCTCAACTTTTCCAGGGCGTCCCGAAATTCATCGTAATCAGAAGAATCAACCGGGTAAAGACCAGCGAAAACCCTTGGTTTAATTTCCTTAAACCCGGGAAGCGCACTTTTCGCCTGAGCGCCGGCATGGGTAATGGTGTCTCCTACCCGGGCGCTGCGAACCTCTTTTATGCCGGCGATAACATATCCAACTTCGCCAGCAGAAAGTTGAGGAACTGACAGGCGCTTTGGAGTAAATACCCCAACCTCATCTGCAATGTATTCCCTTCCAGTAGCCATCAGCCGGATCTTCTCCTTTGGCTTAAGTGTTCCGTTCATTATTCTTACCAGCGACACTGTGCCGAGGTAGTTATCAAACCAGGAGTCTATAATCAGCGCCTGCAACGGTGCTTTCGCATCACCCTTGGGCGCAGGCACGCGCTTGATTATAGCTTCTAAAATATCCTCAACGCCAAGGCCCGATTTAGCACTAGCTTCTATAGCACCGCTTGCATCTATTCCAATAATTTCTTCGATTTCGGCCTTAACTCTGTCAGGTTCTGCCGCTGGCAAGTCAATTTTGTTTAATACCGGAATAATTTCCAGGTCGAGCTCCGCCGCTGTATAGCAATTCGCGACGGTTTGGGCCTGTACTCCCTGTGCCGCATCCACAATTAATAATGCGCCCTCACAGGCGGTCAAAGATCGCGATACCTCATAGGAAAAATCCACATGCCCTGGAGTGTCAATCAGATTTAGCTTGTAGGTCGACCCGTCTCTAGCTTTGTACTTCAAAGCCACGCTTTGTGCCTTGATAGTAATCCCCCGTTCTCGCTCTATTTCCATTGAGTCCAGAACCTGGGCCTCCATTTCCCTTAACTCAAGTCCGCCGCAAATCTGGATAAATCGGTCAGCCAGGGTCGATTTGCCGTGATCAATATGTGCAATAATAGAAAAATTACGAATGAGTTGCTGATTCTGATTGTCCATACGACGTTTGCGAGGGGATCCCCTGTACAAGAAAAGGCGCCAGCAGCGCCTTCACTAAAATAATTACGGTTGAGCGGTTCAAGTCGGCGGAATCATAGCCGATTTTCGGGGTAATGCGAAATATTCTCTTTTTAGGGCGCCATCTCTGGGAAACAGTAGCACCCAATACCGTATCGATACCCTGATAACAGATCATTCTGTCATGGTTATTGAGCTCCCGATCATTTCAACAGTTTCAGCGGGCACCTCCCCGACCACGGTTACCTGGTAGCCCTCAACCATAGCTCGATAGGCATGAACAGCACCCATTTGGTTGGCCCCCTGGGACATCGAAGCGCTATCGCCATGCCCTCTCTCAATGAAAACAGACACAGCGGCCAAACCATCTGAATACACCAGATGGATCATCGGCTCACCCTTGGTCGGTTTAAACCGATTAAGACTCGCTGTGAGATTAAATCCTTTGGGTAACCTTTGTGCACGCCAATTACTCTGAGACAGTTCTTTTTTCGGTGAGCCTGGCTCCTTATGCCAAACCATTTTGCTATTGTCGAAACTGGGTTCAAAATCAGAGTCACTTAAAGATTTGTTGATCTCGATATCGGTAAACATGAACTGTTCCAAACTTTCACCTTGCTGATTAACAAGATCAGCCTTAAGCAGCAATCCCGTTTTGGTATCAGCCCATAGCCGGTATCCGTAACGATACCGGTCTTGCGGTCGGATTAATATTAGCTGTGCGCTCCGATTGGCTATTCGGCTTATTTTGCCGGTCTTGATCAGATAACTTTCATTTAGTCGTTCCATGCTAGAGGGTAGAAGTCCGGGAAATTTCTTTGCCTGGGGGTTGCGGGAAGAAACCATTACAGAATCTTCATCCGGTAGATAGCACCGCACCATGTCGTTGTTACGAATAATTTCTCTTGGCGCACCGTTCAATGAAACCAAACGTTCTCTCACCCCATTATTATTCGCCTGGTGTGTGATGCGCATGGCCTCCAACTGGTTGCCATGCTGGTAAACAAATTTACCATCATAGTTCATATTCTTAGCGGCAAGACTCATTTTCATTAGCCAGTCTTGCGCGGACTCCTGAGCGAATCCGGCAGTACTAAAAAAAGTGAGCAAAAAAGGAATTGTCGATAATAGACAGTTTCTGATTTTCATTTTTCGTTATCGTAACCGACAACTCTTCCATAAGACATCATTCCTCTGAAATTCGTCGCCGGACTAAACTCATTGTGTTCTACAAGATACATGTTAAGTGTGCTTTCGAGATCAGGTTGCCTCTTATCCCATTGCGTTGCACCGACACGAACCGGATCATTCTTGACCGCTGATGAATCTATTGCTATCTGCTGCGCTGAAGGATTCTCATTAACTTCCTTGGGCCTCAGGCTAACAATAGATACTGCCGCAACCGAGGCTGCGATTGCCAGGCTGCCTACAAGCCTCGTTATTTTTTGTGCAGTTATCTTGTTTTTTCTGGGCACCAGGATCACCGGTTCCTTATCGATTTTTTGTAAAATACGATTAGCCAATCCCGGCAGCACCAATCCTTCAAGTTCATTTCGAATTACAGCGCGGGCGGTATGATATCGCTCCCACGTACTACAAAGTTCCGGGTCAGCCGAAATTTCCTGAAACAGACTCTCCTGGTCGTTTTCATCAAGCTCGCCATCCAGTAATGCAGATAATTTTTCTTTCATATGTTTTCTCTCAGTTTAACTTTCCAGCAAAGGTTTAAGCTGATTATCAATAGCCTCTCTTGCCCGGAAAATCCTTGACCGGACTGTACCAATAGGACAATCCATCACCTGGGCGATTTCTTCATAACTGAGCCCTTCCAGTTCTCTCAAGGTGATCGCCACTCTTAAGTCTTCCGGCAGGCCTTTAATAGTGTTTCGTACCGTGTTAACCACTTCGTCACTTAATAAATTTTCTTCAGGTGTCGCGATATCTTTCATATTTCCGCCAAGATCCATATTTTCCGCGTCCGTTGCCTCAACATCAGTATTGGGAGGTCTGCGGCTTTGTGATACCAGAAAGTTTTTTGCCGTATTTACCGCAATCCTGTACAGCCAAGTATAAAAAGCGCTATCGCCGCGGAAATTCCTGAGCGCCCTATATGCCTTAATAAAGGCCTCCTGGGTAACGTCCTCGACTTCGCTGCGATCGTACACATAACGCGAAATCAGGTTTGATACCCGCTGCTGATATTTACGGACAAGCAGGTCATAGGCAGTTTTGTCACCCTGCTGGACACGCTTTACCAGTATTTCGTCAGCCTGGCGCTCAGCCATTACCGCGCCTTTTGCTGCGAGACGCAGTAACGCTTAATTTCATACACAAATAGACAGGGTTGGGACGAAAAAGTTCTGCTCAATGGCGGCGAATCTGGGCAGCCGACATAAACGGCTCCTTTATAATATTTATTGGTGGTCACAATCAATGTGTTACGATAGATTTCAGATGTGCTTTTGTACTTCAATCAGGGTCTTATGGCAAACCAGTATAACTCAGATGTCCTCATTATAGGTGCCGGCGCGGCCGGACTTAGCCTGGCACTGCAATTGGCCCCAATAGCGAAAATTTCCCTGGTGGCCAAAGACGCCTTGACGGAAGGCTCCAGTCTTTACGCCCAAGGAGGTATTGCGGCGGTATTAAATGACGACCAGGATTCCTTCGAATCCCACATTGACGACACGCTTAACGCTGGTGCCGGGTTATGTCGGCGGGAGACAGTGGCGTTTGTCATCAAGCATGCCCCGGAGGCCATACGCTGGCTGGTGGATCAAGGGGTTTCTTTCAGCTGCGAACTGGAATCCGGCGGCTCACCTTCCTACCACCTGACTCAGGAGGGCGGGCACAGCCATCGACGGGTAATCCATGCAGCAGATGCAACAGGTCGGGCCATCGAACAGACCCTGGAAACCCAGGTAAAACGCCACAAAAATATCCATATCTTTGAAGATCATATTGCCGTTGACCTGATTACCCGTTCTGGATCCGACTCCGATAACGAAACCCGCTGCTTTGGTGCCTATATCCTGGATAAACGCTCGGGACATGTAAACCTATTCCAGGCCAGATTTGTAATATTGGCCACCGGCGGAGCATCCAAGGTCTATCTTTACACCAGCAATCCGGATACTTCGACAGGAGACGGCATTGCCATGGCCTGGCGTGCTGGTTGCCGCGTGGCGAACATGGAATTTGTCCAGTTTCACCCCACTTGTCTTTATCATCCCAAGGCGAAGTCCTTTCTGATATCGGAAGCTGTGCGTGGAGAAGGCGGCAAGTTGTCATTACCGTCCGGTGTTCCTTTTATGCAAAAGCACGATAACCGCGTCGAATTGGCCCCGAGAGATATTGTGGCCCGCGCCATAGATTATGAAATGAAAAAACACGGACTGGATCACGTAAATCTCGATATCAGTCACAAGTCTAGTGAATTTATTACCTCTCATTTCCCGACAATTTACCGGCGTTGTCTGGAATTGGGATATGACATGACCAGGGGTCCGATACCCGTTGTGCCCGCTGCCCACTACACCTGCGGAGGGATTGTAACTAGCTTGCAGGCGCGAACGGATATCCAGGGACTGTACGCAGTTGGCGAATGCGCCTTCACCGGTTTGCATGGCGCTAACCGTCTTGCCAGTAATTCTTTATTGGAGTGCATTGTCTTTGCCCATGCGGCAGCGAAAGATATTTCAGAAAAACTCAATGAAAAAGTCGTACCAGTTCCGCCCTTGCCCCTCTGGGACGAAAGCCGTGTAACGGATCCCGACGAACAGGTAGTGGTATCTCACAATTGGGACGAGCTAAGGCGTTTTATGTGGGACTACGTGGGTATTGTTCGCACAACCAAGCGTTTAATGCGGGCTCGCCATCGCATTGAGTTACTGAAAGATGAAATTCGAGAATATTATAGCAACTTCAAGATTACCAATGATCTCGTCGAATTACGTAATTTGGTACTGGTAGCGGAATTGATTATTCGCAGCGCTTTATCTAGAAAAGAAAGCCGCGGCCTCCATTACACCAGAGATTATCCAAACCTTGACACTCAACACCCCCCGATCGACACTATTCTCGCTCCGGGTGATCTGACTGAAAATGCAACGCCTCGCGTTATTACGGGCTAAGACCGACCCGGAGTTAACCGGTGGTTCCCATATCAGATAACCTCAACCAAACGCGGAATTGATGGTAACAGGATGGATCTACCGCATCCCGCGAAACAACAAGATTAACCGGTTTGGGTTTTGTAGCAGGTTTTACTTTCGCCAGCACCAACCAGTGCCAGTCGACAAAGGTTATCCATTCAATGTCCAGCCACTCCGGAAGGTTACTAATCTGGATCTGTGAGGGTTTGCCCTGGCCGCAGCGAACGCTGCGAATGCTGAGACGGCTTTGACGGGTTCCGTAACACCCAACATACCAAATCCCAGAGACCAACAGGCCGCAGGTTCCTGCAATCCGAGCCAGCAATGGTAACGGCAATTGCCACAGGATCAGGGCCGAGCTTGTGTGCAGCACGATCACAAACGCTGTGATCGATATGGAATTATTTATTCTTATTATCATATATTTATTGCATTATGCTAATAATATACTCGAGATTTTTATCGGGGCAGAATTCGGTTTTATTAATATAAGCCAGCAATAGATTGTCGGGGGTTTCCAGTAAGCGTTGAAAATCTTGCTGCTGCGAGGGCGACAACTGGCCATAGCGGGTCTCAAGAAAGCGATCCAGTATCAGGTCCAGCTCCAGGAACCCTCTCCGGCAGCGCCAACGTAACCGGGATATTTCGTCCAGCGCGCTAATCACAACACCTACACGACTCTTCTGGCCAACAACTGTTTAATCAGGCCAATGGCTTTGGTGGGATTCAGTCCTTTGGGGCAAACGTCAGTACAGTTCATAATGGTGTGACATCGATAAAGCCTGTAAGGGTCTTCCAGATCATCCAGGCGCTCCCCGGTCGCCTGATCGCGACTGTCCGCCAAAAAACGCCACGCCTGCAACAGTGCCGCCGGACCCAGAAACCGATCCGGATTCCACCAAAATGAAGGGCACGAAGTTGAGCAACAGGCACACAGAATACATTCCGTTAAGCCCTCAAGCTGTTCGTGTTCCTCCGGTGTCTGGGTGTACTCAATCTCCGGTTCCGGGTCATGGTGAATCAACCACGGTTTAACGGTTTTGTATTGCTTATAAAACTGAGACAGGTCAACAATCAAATCCCGTATTACTGGCAGACCAGGCAATGGCCGAATCTCAATTGGTTGAGAAAGAGATGAAAGCGGCGTGATACAGGCCAGGCCATTGCGTCCATTAATATTCATGCCGTCCGAGCCGCACACGCCCTCTCGGCATGAGCGCCTGAACGTCAAGGTGTCGTCCTGTTGTTTTATCAGTAACAAGGCATCCAGCAGCATGGTGGCATTGCAATCCTCCGGTAACTCATAGGCCTGCATAAATGCTTTTGAATCCGTTTCCGGGTTAAACCGATAAATGGAAAACTTGATGGGCATGGTTGTTACCTCACCCTTCTCTCTATGCACTCATAGAATCTGCTCATTAGTAAACGCGCTCCTTCGGCGGAAACGGTTCAACCGTAAGCGGTTTCATTCGCACCGGTTTATAATCCAGTTGATAACCCTCTTTGAGAAATAGGGAGTGCTTGAGCCAATTAATATCATCACGGTCAGGATAATCCAGGCGAGAATGCGCACCCCGGCTTTCAGTTCGAGCGGCGGCGGAAACTACCGTTGCCAGGGCACAGTCGATGAGGTTTTCGAGTTCCAGCGCCTCAATGCGAGCGGTGTTAAATATCCTGCTGTGATCCTTTAGCACAGCATTCCGCGAGCGCTCTTCCAGCTCTCTGACCTTATCAATGCCTTCATCCAATACGTCCTGTGTACGAAATACGCTGCAGTATTTTTCCATGGTTCTTTGCAGCTCGTCTCTGATTTTGTCTACCGACTCACCAGTGCCCTTCTTGTCCCACCGTGCCAGCCTGGTCATGGCCTTGTCGATACCCCCTTCCTTGACCGGTTGGTGATAGCGGTTCTCCGCCAGATGATCCAGTATGTGGTTTCCGGCAGCCCGACCGAAAACAACGATATCCAGCAGTGAGTTTCCGCCAAGGCGATTAGCGCCGTGCACCGACACACAAGCGCATTCGCCTACGGCATACAGGCCAGGTATGGGCTCTTCCGGACCATGTTGAATGGGCATTACTACCTGGCCATGGCGGTTAGTTGGAATGCCTCCCATAGTGTAATGGGCTGTTGGCGCAACGGGCATGGGCTTTTCGATCGGGTCGACATTGGCAAAACGCATGGCCAGTTCACGGATTCCGGGCAAACGCTTTTTAATGAGGTCCGCTCCCAGATGATCCACTTTTAGTAATACGTGGTCTTTTTCCTTGCCACAACCTCGACCCTCCCGAATCTCCACTGCAATCGCTCGGCTCACTACATCGCGGCTTGCCAAATCCCTGGCATGAGGCGCATAACGTTCCATGAAACGCTCGCCTTCGCTATTTACCAGATAGCCGCCCTCGCCGCGCACGCCTTCCGAAATCAGCACACCGACGCCACCAGCAATACCTGTAGGATGAAATTGAAAGAATTCCATATCTTGCGCCGGAATACCTGCACGCAATGCCATGGCAATTCCGTCGCCGGTATTAATCATGGCGTTGGTGCTGGTACGGAACATGCGCCCTGCTCCACCTGTTGCTAATAGTGTTGTTTTTGCTTCAATGAGTAATGGTTCGCCGGTTTCAATATCCAGAACCAATGCACCCTGGGCAATACCATCATCACTGACAATCAAGTCAACAACAAAAAATTCATCAAAGAAATGGGTTTTTGCTTTTAGATTCTGTTGATATAAAGAATGCAGTATGGCATGGCCTGTTCTATCCGCTGCTGCGCAGGTGCGCGCCGCCTGCTCGCCACCAAAATTCTGGCTTTGACCACCAAAACGACGCTGATAGATGCGACCATTATCCAGACGACTAAACGGAACACCGTAATGTTCCAGCTCAATTACCAGTCTTGATGCCGCCCGGCACATGTATTCGATGGCGTCCTGGTCACCAAGATAGTCGCTGCCCTTAACCGTGTCATACATGTGCCAGTGCCAGTTGTCGGGCAGAACATTACCCAGGGCCGCATTCATGCCGCCTTGGGCAGCCACCGTATGCGAGCGCGTGGGGAATACTTTTGAAACAACCGCCACGTGGGCATCGGCCTGTGCCAACTGCAGGGCGGCGCGCAGTCCTCCGCCGCCAGCACCTATAACAAGACAGTCAAATCGTCTTCGGGCGATTTTCACGATGCCTCCACTGCAATCAGAATCTGGGTTATCCAGAATAACAATACCACCAGTCCGGCACCCACTGCCGAGGTAGCAAAGAACCGTAACCAGAACGCATGCAAATAATCCATGAACACGCTTCGAATTCCAATCCATGCATGCACTAAAGCGCTGAGGAATGCCAGGCCAAGCGTTGTTTTTACATACCCATTGCTAATCCACATGTACCAGCTGGAATAATCTGATAACACTGCGGAATTTAAAAAGAGCGCCAGGTAGATACTATAAGCCGCCAGATACAAGCCGCTAAGACGCTGTAGCAACCATTCTCCAAGCCCGGTATGGGCGCTACCTGTTCGTGCTATATTTACCACCAGTTCACTCCGGCTAATATCAGGATCGCCAACGTAACAACAAAACTGAGCCACGCACTGCGCCGCGCATTGATACGACTAACTCCAATATCGAGATCGAGCAACAAATGGCGAATACCCGAAACCAAATGCTGAGCATAAATCGCCAGAACCAATAACAGGCCGATTTTTATCCAGGAACCGGAAAAATGTTGACTCACTTGCAGAAATTGTTCTTCTCCTGCCAGAGACAATTGCAAGAGATAGATGGTCCAGGGTAGTGCTAAAACAAGAAGTACACCGGTCACCCGATGCAGGATTGAGACGATGCCACCAATAGGAAGCGATATCTTGAATAAATTCAGATAAACAGGTCTATTATTATTTTTCATTTAATCAGCCATTAAGGTAATTGCCGATCTACCCTCAATATCGAACGTTTAATTTATTGCTTGATATCTTGAAATGATACGTTAATTGTCCACATAAGTGACCATAGCATCTGCCGGTCCGCTTCGGTTATGCTTACCTTTTGGTAAGCAATCGATAAAATAGCAGGTATTATGGCAACAGCCTCTTAAGGAGGCTTTGATTAAGGCCCTTAAGCTAATGGTAGTGTGAAAGGAAAGCATTGTGAACAAGAACTGGCAAAACTTCATGGTCGCCTCGGGCGCATTCATCGAAAACGGCGTGATTGCACATTTCGGCAATCTTGCCACTGAAATTGAGGCCATGGCCAACAACAATTGCATGGCTGACCTGTCTCACTATTCGGTTATGGAGGTAAGCGGTGATGATGCAACTGAATTTCTTCAGGGCCAGCTAACCAATGACATCAAACAGATAGATGCCAAACATAGCCAGCTGAGTGCCTACTGTACCCCCAAGGGCAGAATTCTATCGATTTTCCGACTGTGGAAAAGGGATGATAGTTATCTGCTCACTCTGCCATCTGAATCCAAAGAAGCCCTAATTTCCAGACTTCGTATGTATGTATTGCGCAGTAAAGTGATTTTCAAGGAATCGGAGCTGGTACACATTGGCCTTGCAGGCCCCGACATCCCGGCACTATTAAGAAACCGATTCGAACAACTGCCTCAATCGGCGGATGAAAGTATGGCCCAAGACGATATAACCATTACCCGGATTGCCGGTATCGGCCCTCGATTTGAAGTTATTGGAAAGGAGGCTGGAATAACCGCCCTGTGGGAATCACTGAAACCCGAGGTCACGCAGGTTGGCTCACATGCCTGGGCCTGGGGGGATATTGTTTCGGGTGTTCCTATAATAACGGCAGAGTCTTCAGAGGCATTCGTGCCTCAAATGGTCAATTTGGAACTCCTAAACGGAGTCAATTTTAAAAAGGGTTGTTACCCGGGACAGGAGATCGTTGCCAGAACAAAATACCTGGGAAAGCTAAAACAACGCATGTTTCATGGGCGAGTCAGCGCCGATGCGCTTCCGACACCTGGTACCTCCCTTTATGCGCCGGAGTTTAACGATCAACCCGCAGGCAAGGTCATGCATGCTGAACGCGCACCCGACGGCAAAATCGATCTGTTGGTGGTAGCTCAGATAAATAGTGTAAGGCATGGCGATATGTCACTGGGAAGTATCACCGGGCCCGGCATAGAGTTTGTGAAATTACCTTACGTTATCCCAGAGCTTGAGGAAGACACACCGTCCTGAGTCAAAGTACTGTGGACTGCCGTTAGCAGGATTTTTATTTAGGCTTCGATCGCGAGGGTCGATCTTCGTTGTCGGATGGTTGAATCAAATGAAAAAAGGTTTCATCTTTTTTAATCATGCCTAGCTCCGAGCGGCTGCGTTCTTCGATCGCCGCCAGTCCTTGTTTCAGATCCGCGACTTCGGCAGCCAACGCCTGATTTCTGTCCGCCAGGCGCTTATTTTCGTCGCGCTGTAACTGTATCTCGCGCTTGAGTTGCCAAATATTAAAGACGCTACTGTCACCGAACCATAGGGGGTACTGAAGAATAATTAAAAGGACTATCAGCCCATAGAGCACAGTCCTTTCCAGATTAAATTTCATTTAGCCCGTTTGTCGACCTGCCCCGGACGGATTGCGCAACGCTGAGAACGCATCGTACCCTGCATATACCGCAGAAGCGCCAAGCGCTTCTTCTATTCTCAATAACTGGTTATATTTCGCGATTCGATCCGACCGAGAGAGAGAGCCTGTTTTGATCTGACCGCTACCGGTTGCAACAGCAATGTCGGCAATACAGGTATCTTCAGTTTCACCGGAGCGATGTGAAATGACAGAGGTGTAGCCAGCCTGTTTGGCCATGGCAATGGCTTCCAGTGTTTCTGTCAAGGTGCCGATCTGGTTTACCTTGATCAGAATTGAATTGGCGATTCCTTTCTTGATGCCTTCGCTTAATATCCGTGTGTTTGTAACAAACAAATCGTCTCCAACCAACTGCACTTGACCGCCCAGTTTTTTGGTAAGGATATCCCAGCCACTCCAATCATTTTCTCCCATACCATCTTCAATGGTAATAATGGGATACTTGTCCACCCAGGAGCTCAGAAAGTCTGTCATGCCCTGAGAATCCAGAGTAACGCCTTCGGAGGTTAAATGATATTTCCCGTCTTTATAGAATTCCGAACTGGCTGCATCAATACCAATGTATATATCAACGCCAGGTCGGTAACCCGCGGCCTCTATGCCTTGAAGGATTATTTTGATGGCGGACTCATTGGAATCGAGATCTGGCGCAAAACCACCCTCGTCACCCACTGCTGTATTTAATTTTTGTTTCTGCAGCACCTTCTTGAGCGCATGAAAAACTTCCGTCCCCCAGCGTAGCGCCTCAGAAAAAGACGGTGCACCCACAGGCAGAATCATAAATTCCTGAATATCTACACTATTGTCGGCATGAGCACCGCCATTAATTATGTTCATCATAGGGACCGGCATACGGAAGTTTTCCTGCTTCCCCAGATATTGGTACAAAGCCTTACCCGTCTGATTGGCAGCGGCTTGGGCCGTTGCCAGGGAAACTGCCAGTATGGCATTGGCCCCCAGACGATGCTTGGTGTCAGTTCCGTCCAGCGCAATCATTGTTCGATCAATGCCTGCCTGGTCCGAAGCGCTCATACCAAGTATTGCCTCACGAATCTCTCCATTGACATTGGCGACCGCTTTCGTAACGCCCTTTCCGTTGTAACGTTTTTTATCGCCGTCACGTAATTCCACGGCCTCGCGCTCACCCGTTGATGCACCTGAAGGAACGGAGGCCCGGCCAAATGCACCTGACACCAGTGTAACCTCCGCCTCAACGGTCGGGTTACCGCGTGAATCCAGAATTTCTCTTGCATGTACTTCTACTATCTTTGTCATTTTTCTGTCTTTTATCTAATTTTGCATTAACTGAATTATAAGACTACGAGGAATCAAAGCGTCGTCTCGATAAACCCGGCAGCCTTCACTATCCTGTCTATTTCTTTGAGGGTCTCCAGAAGCGCTTCCATCTTCCCCAATGGCCAGGCATTGGGGCCGTCACTCAGCGCCTTCTCCGGATTCGGATGAGTCTCCATAAACAAGCCGGAAACCCCGGCGGCAATGGCGGCTCTGGCCAGCACTGGCACATGTTCTCGTTGTCCACCTGAACGGGTTCCCTGTCCACCCGGCAACTGTACCGAATGAGTGGCGTCAAAAACAACCGGACAGCCCGTCTCACGCATAATGGCCAGCGAGCGCATATCTGAAACCAAATTATTATAACCGAACGAGGCACCGCGCTCGCATACCATAATCCTGTCTTTGCCACCCGCCGCGATAGCTTTATCTACTACATTCTTCATGTCCCCCGGTGCCAGAAATTGTCCCTTTTTAATATTCACTGGTTTACCACCTTTCACCACTGCATCAATAAAGTCCGTCTGCCGACATAGAAATGCGGGAGTCTGTAGCACATCCACCACACGAGCTACCTTTTCAATTTGCTCTACTTCATGAATATCGGTTAATACCGGTACACCGATTTCCTGTTTTACTTTGGCAAGAATTGCCAAACCTTCATCCATTCCCGGACCACGAAAGGATTTTCCTGAACTGCGGTTTGCCTTGTCGAATGATGATTTATAAATAAAAGGGATACCCAGTTTATCAGTAATAGACTTCAACTGGGCGGCTGACTCCAACGCCAGTTTCTCTGATTCAATGACGCAGGGGCCTGCAATCAGAAAAAAAGGCTTATCGAGGCCGACCTCGAAATGACATAACTTCATTGTGCTACCACGGTCTGTTTGGAAGATGCCGCATGCTTATTACGTGCAGCGTTAATATAACCACTGAACAGGGGATGCCCTTTTCTTGGAGTGGAAGTGAATTCGGGATGAAATTGCACGCCAATGAACCAAGGATGATCAGTCAGTTCTACGATTTCCACCAACGTATCATCAGCCGAGACTCCGGCAATCATCAAACCTTTATCCTGCAATATTTTTTTATACTGGTTATTAAATTCATAGCGGTGCCGATGCCGCTCGGTAATCACATCCTGCTTGTACAACGAATGTGCCAGTGAGCCCGGAATCAATTTGCATGACTGCCCGCCCAGACGCATGGTGCCACCCAGATCGCTATTGGAGTTACGAGACTCCTTCTTACCTTCGCTGTTGACCCATTCCGTAATCAGAGCGATAACAGGATGCGATGTGTTCGGTTCCAGTTCGGTGCTATGTGCACCGGTTAGTCCAGCGACATTGCGTGCAAACTCGATCACAGCTAATTGCATACCAAGACATATTCCCAGATAGGGTATTTTGTGAGTACGTGCATAATTGACGGCTGTGATTTTCCCTTCTATACCGCGCTCGCCAAATCCACCGGGAACAAGGATCGCATCCACGTTCTCCAGATCTTGCGTACCTTCCGTTTCAATTTTTTCCGAATCCACGTATTTAATATTTACGTGGGTTCGTGTGTGTATTCCGGCGTGGATTAATGCCTCGGACAATGATTTATACGACTCCGTCAGATTTACGTACTTGCCAACCATGGCAACCGTGACCTCCCCGTCGGGGTTTTCCATGTTATAGACCACCTTGTCCCATTTGGATAAATCAGCCGGCGGCACATTTAGCTTAAGCTTTTCGGCGACAATGTCGTCCAGTGATTGCTGGCGTAACAGCCCGGGTATTTTATAAATACTGTCAACGTCTACGGCGGAAATGACCGCACGCGCGGGAACATTGGTAAACAAGGCAATTTTCTGTCGTTCGCCTTCCGGAAGCGGACGCTCGGCGCGACACATAAGAATATCAGGCTGGATGCCGATGGACCGAAGTTCCTTGACCGAGTGTTGCGTCGGTTTGGTTTTAATTTCACCGGATACGGCAATATAGGGAACAAGCGTCAAGTGCATATAGAGTACATTGCTCGGGCCCATTTCGATGCCCATTTGCCTAATGGCTTCCAGAAAAGGCAATGACTCGATATCACCCACCGTACCGCCGATCTCCACCATGGCAATATCGGTGTTGCGGGCACCTTTGTTTATACAACGCTTGATCTCATCAGTGATATGCGGAATTACTTGAACAGTTCCGCCCAAATAATCGCCCCGGCGTTCCTTGCGAATAACATTTTCGTAAATCTGGCCGGTGGTAAAGTTGTTGTCACGAGTCATAGTGGTATTAACAAAACGCTCGTAATGACCCAGATCCAGGTCGGTCTCGGCCCCGTCTTCCGTTACGAACACCTCACCGTGCTGAAAGGGGCTCATAGTGCCGGGATCAACATTAATGTAGGGATCAAGCTTAAGGAGAGTAACTTTCAGACCACGGGCTTCCAGCAAAGCAGCCAGCGAGGCTGCGGCAATACCCTTCCCCAGGGAAGATACCACCCCACCCGTAATAAAAATAAATTTGGTCATGAATTCCCGTCGAAAGAATTAAGTCTGAACGGGATCACAAAGTACCAGATGGCACGGTTACATACAACCTGTGGATTGCGTGCCTTGAAAATATCGATGAAGAGTGCCGGTTCATACATAAACTAGCGTTGTTGCCAAATTAGTCTGATGCCTGGTTCGTCCGGTTTTGCCGCAAAAGGTTCGCATACCCAGAGATCAGCGATTGCCGCCAGCTCGCCATCAATATACAGCAGCGGCAATCTGGACCGCTGCCAAGGTGGAATGCCCTGCTCCTGCAGTAGATTTTTCAGTTTGTGGTGGAAAGTCCGACCGGGCAGGCGGCAGCTTTCTCCGCCCCGGCGTAAACGGACTTGGGCCGGCCCCTTATTGAGACCTTTCCGGGACAGACCACCACCAACGGTGATTTGAGTCATTAATTGATACCCAGTGTCGGCAATAGACAGTGGGCTTTCTAAGTCCCATGACAAACAGGTTTCCGGAGAAATCCGTTTTAATACCGGCGTTAGATAGAGCCTGTCCCGATAGCGATGGACCTCTGCCTCGGACCAGCGAATCTCTCTATGGCGGCAATCCGGAGCGCGAATACAGGCCACGATTTCGTTAATATGGTGACTGGCTGGCGGGCGATACCCCCAAACAGTAATCCAGACACGGATCAGGTTGCGCAACCGGCTATCTGGCAAGCCAGATATCGCCGAGACAACCAACTGCCGTGGCTGAATTTGGTAGATCAATAAATCCTGCCGTCCCAGTTGTTCCAGCAATTCCGAGGCATCCGCCATATGGGCGGCTGTCCTCGCCAATACCTTTGCTGTTTCCGGCCAACATTGTTCCAGAACCGGCATTAACCGCTTGCGCAGAAAATTGCGGCGATAGCGTGAGTCAGTATTACTGTCATCTTCGACCCAGGTGAGCTGGTGGTGTTCTGCATAACATTGCAGTTCAGCTCGGGAAAACGGTAACAGTGGGCGGGCATGGTGACCGCGGGCACACGGTTTCATGGCCGACATGCTTGCCATACCTTTGATGCCGGCGCCTCTAAGCATTTGCAGTAACAGTGTTTCCGCCTGATCATTTTGGTGATGGGCTGTCAACAACACTTCGCCGGGTTCCAGCAACTCTTCAAAGCATGCATAGCGTTTTTTGCGCGCTTCCGCTTCGATGCCATCCGGACTGTTTTTATCTACCTGAATTCGCCGGATAGTGAGCGGTACCTCCAGCAACTGACACACAGACTGGCAGTGTTGTTCCCAGAATTCTGCCTGGTCGCTCAGGCCATGGTTAATATGAATGGCCTGAATACTCCAGCCGTAACGCTGGCTTTGGCCTGCCAGCGCATGCAATAACACATGAGAATCCAGACCACCGCTGAATCCCAGTTTGAGGTGGGCACCTTGTTGAATTCCCAGATTATCAATCAGAATCCGCGTGAGGCGGGACGGAGAAAAATGTGTGCTAGTTTTCTTCAAATTTGCCGTATTGCTTAAATTTTACGTAACGCTTTTGCACAACCTGGTCGATGGGCTGCCGGGTTAATTCATTTACCGCGGTAACCAGCTTGTTTTTCAAGGTCAGGGCAATCTCTTCCTGGTTCCGGTGGGCGCCCCCCAACGGTTCCGGAATAATATCATCCACCAGACCCAGCTTTTTCAACCGTTCAGCCGTAATCCCCATCGCCTCGGCGGCCACAGCCGCCTTATCAGCACTCTTCCATAGTATGGAAGCGCACCCTTCTGGGGAGATCACCGAATATGTGGAATATTGCAGCATAATAAGCTTGTCGCAAACGCCAATGGCCAGCGCGCCGCCGGATCCGCCTTCACCAATAACGACGCTGACAATAGGCGACCTGAGTTCGGCCATGACATACAGATTGCGGGCAATGGCCTCACTTTGACCGCGTTCCTCGGCACCGACACCGGGATAGGCGCCCGGGGTATCGATCAAGGTAATGACCGGCAAGTGAAAACGTTCCGCCATACGCATCAACCGCAAAGCTTTGCGGTACCCTTCCGGCCTGGGCATGCCAAAATTGCGTTGAATCTTCTGTTGGGTATCCCGCCCTTTTTGGTGGCCAATGATGACAACTGGCCGGCCTTCCAGGCGCCCAATGCCGCCAACAATAGCGGGATCATCCGCAAATAAACGATCCCCGTGCAACTCCTGGAAGTCCGTGATGATCCGGCTGATATAATCCAGCGTGTAGGGCCGCTGCGGATGACGCGCCAGTTGCGACACTTGCCATGGCGTCAGGGAATCGAAAATCGACTCAGTGAGTTTTTTGCTCTTGTCCTGGAGCCGGGAAATTTCATCCTGGATATCGATATTTCCGGTTTTATCTGCCTGACGCAGGGCTTCGATCTTGGCATCGAGGTCGGCAATGGACTGCTCAAATTCCAGATAATTTTGGTTCATTTGGTGTATCTAGCAGAAAATGTAAAGTTATAGAGTAACGAATACCGCGAAGAATAGCACAGTTTTGGCTGACAACTATGCCCTATGATAGGTCACATCCACCCTATCCGGTCCAGTGAGCTGCTTCAGATGATCTAGCACTGATGTCGTAACATTGATCTTCCAGTTATCGTCAAAGGTTAGCACCGCCTCGGCACTGGGATTGCGGTATCGAATGTTAACCCGACAACTGCCGCTGGATGCGGGCTTCAGGATTTGCTGCAACTCTTTAATAAATCCGTTAGCCATTTGTTCCGCATCGACATTAATCACCAGTCTGGCGGCAAAAGCGGATTGAGCCCGGTCTATGTCATAGATTTCATCAGCACGCATCTTGAAACCGCCGGTGTAATCATCAACACTTACCTGTCCTCGTATTACCAGAAGGGTGTCTTTTACCAGTAAGTCTCGATGCTGCTGAAACAAATCCGAGAATACTGCAATTTCGATACGGCCTGTTTTATCGTCAAGGGTAACAAATGCCATCCTGTCACCACGACGAGTTTGCATGGTGCGCAAGGCCACGACCAGCCCGGCCACGACAATGGATCCGTTTCCTGTTGGTCTGACATCGGCCAGCACACCGTCTGTCATTTTTTTCAAGTTATCAGCGAAGCTATCGATAGGATGACCGGTAAGATAAAGACCTAACGTTTCTTTTTCACCGCGCAAACGCTCGTCATCACTCCATTTTTCAACTTCAACGAATTCATGTATTTCTTGCGGCTGCTCTACAGAAGAAAACAAATCCACGATCCCTGATTCCTGATTTTTACTTTGCTGCCCTGCAATCTTAAGCGCAACATCCAGCGTCGCTTTTAATACCGCGCGGTGTGGTCCCAGCTGATCCAACGCACCGGCATTGATCAGAGATTCTAAGGTACGACGATTTATTTTCCTGATATCAATGCATTGACAGAAATGAAACAGATCCTTGAATGCATCGTTGGTTTTTCTGGCTTCCAGAATGGATTCAATAGCGGCCTGCCCTAACCCTTTAATTGCACCTAATCCGTATAGAATCGTTTTGTCATCGATAGGAACGAATTCATAATCGCAGTGATTAATATCCGGTGGGAGAATCTCAAGACCCATATCCCGGCACTCCGCGATCATTGTCACAACTTTGTCCGTGTTATCCATGTCGGCAGATAATACCGCTGCCATGAATGCAGCCGGATAATGTGCCTTAAGCCAGGCGGTTTGATAGGCGATCAATGCATACGCGGCAGAGTGAGAGCGATTAAAACCATACCCGGCAAACTTTTCGATTAAATCAAAGATATCTGACGCCAACTTGCCATTGACACCTCGTTCTTCTGCGCCTTTGACAAAACCGTCCCGCTGACGCGCCATCTCTTCCGGTTTCTTTTTACCCATAGCGCGCCGCAACAAGTCGGCGCTGCCGAGAGAATAGCCTGACAACACCTGGGCGATCTGCATGACCTGTTCCTGATACAGGATGACGCCGTAAGTAGGCTTCAAAATAGGTTCCAGGCTGGCATGGGGATATTTCACCGCCCTGCCATGTTTGCGTGCAATAAAATCATCCACCATGCCCGACTGCAACGGACCTGGCCGAAATAAGGCCACTAACGCTACAATTTCTTCAAACTGGTCAGGACGCAGTCGTTTAATCAAATCTTTCATGCCGCGCGATTCCAGCTGGAACAAGGCGGTGGTCTTGCATGACTTTAACAAGTCATAGGTTTTTGGGTCATCGATAGGGATATGGTCGATATTTAACAGGGCTTCGCCGCTTCGGCTGCGTGCCTGATTAATAATTTTGACTGCTTTATCAATAATCGTAAGATTGCGTAGCCCAAGAAAATCGAACTTTACAAGACCAATAGCTTCGAGATCGTCTTTATCCAGTTGCGAAACAAGTTGTTTGCCACCCTGCTCACAATAAACTGGCATAAAATCAGTTAACGCTGTCGGCGCAATAACAACACCACCGGCATGTTTACCGGCGTTGCGCGCAAGCCCCTCCAGTGCTCGAGCCGTATCAATCAATTCACGGACATCTTCTTCGTTTTCATATCTCTCTTTTAGTATTGGCTCCTGTTCCAGGGCCTTATCCAGTGTCATGCCGATTTCGAAGGGCACCAGCTTGGCCAGCTTATCAACAAAACCATAGGGATGATCCAACACCCGGCCTACGTCACGCACAACCGCTTTTGCCGCCATAGTGCCGTAGGTAATGATTTGCGAAACCTTATCTTTGCCATACCGCTCTGTAACATACTCAATCACGCGATCACGCTTCTCCATACAAAAGTCCACATCAAAATCCGGCATGGAAACACGTTCAGGGTTAAGGAATCGCTCGAACAGCAGTTCATATTTAATAGGATCAAGATCAGTAATCCCCAGGGCATACGCCACGAGCGAGCCCGCGCCAGAGCCTCGTCCGGGTCCTACCGGTACGTCATTTCGTTTCGCCCATTGAATAAAGTCGGCAACGATCAGAAAATAACCGGGAAACCCCATGCGAATAATAACGTCGAGTTCCTGATCTAATCTTTCAATGTAGGGAGTCCTGTCTGTAATCACCTGATCTTGGGTCAGCGCAGCAAATCTTTTTTCCAGTCCTTCGATAGACTGCTGCCGCAGTAGCGCATCAATTGTCAGATGCTCTGGCACCGGATAATCCGGTAAATGGTAAACACCGAACTCAATATCCAGATTACAACGGCGTGCGATTTCTACTGTGTTGGTTAACGCCTCCGGAATATCGCTAAACAGGTCCGCCATTTCTTCCGAAGAACGAAAATATTGCTGGGTTGTATAGCGCCGCGGGCGTCGGCTATCCGATAAAACTCGACCCTCATGAATACAAACACGTGCCTCGTGATTATCAAAATCTTTCTGTCGCAGAAAATGCACATGATTGGTGGCGACAACCGGTAACTTCATGCGCTGCGCCAAGTTAACAGCAGCATGATTGTGATCTTCCTGATGGGGTTGCCCGGTACGCTGCACTTCCAGATAAAAACGTTCGGGGAAAAGCTGCCTGTATTCCTGCGCCAGGTTTGTTGCATGATCGTAATTCTTAGCAACCAATGCCTGCCCCAAATCACCTTCCTGAGCACCCGACAAGGCGATGAGCCCCTGTGTTTCCCCTTGCAACCAGGTTTTGCTGATACAGGGCCGGCCAGTATGCTGTCCATCGGTATAGGCACGGCAGACGGTTGAGGCAACGCACACCCGTTGTGTTCTGGCACAACAGAACCAGTCGAAACGGCTTGTTATGATCGGCTGGGTTTTCCAGCCAGATATCAGCACCAATAATTGGTTTAATGCCAGCAGAAACCGCAGCCCGGTAAAACTTGACCATGGCAAACAGATTGGCCAGATCCGTCACTGCCACTGCCGGCATGGACAAGTCCTGAGCGGTTTTTACCAGCTCTTTAATCCGGACAAGTCCGTCTGCCAGAGAAAATTCGGTATGGACGCGAAGATGAATAAATGGATTTGTCACAAACCCGATTTGACCTGAAAAGCCACGGCCTGAAAAGTTCTATTCAAATAATGAGACATGTTATTTAAAATCATAAATAATTACTATTTTATAACAATGGCTTATTGAATATAGTTAATTCTATTTATTATTAAAATTAGCGCGCGGGACACCAATCCGGATAAGTGTGTCTGCCGGTCCGATGGTGTTGGCATCATCGACCAGTTTGACCTTATACTGCGCCCCGGCTAAGGCATGATAAACATTCGGATTTTTTGAGTCCTGACCCCGTGGATAGGCTATTTTTTTACTCTACAACGGTATTTTTTCAGAATAAAACGATACAATTAGAAAAAGTATGTTTGGGACCACTAAGCACAAATTAGGGCATGGGATAATGAAGTCGCTGTTACGCACCAGTCTGCCAGGGATTATTTGGATTCTTATGGGCGCTATGAGCGGTGCCGAGGCCGTGGCGGCGGAACTCCAGCCATTGGAAAATCAGGTGACCCGCCCGGGACCCAAGCCAGCGCCCAAGGTAACTCCGGCGTCTAAACCGGCAGCACCCACTCCTCCGCCAGCCCCGGCTGCGGCAAAGGAAAGCAAGCCAAGAAAAAACGCCGATGGCATGTTGTTCAACTTCCAGGATGCGGACGTCCAGGCTGTCATCAAAACCATATCCCAGATCACTGGCAAGAACTTCGTGCTCGACCCTCGAGTGAAGGGAAAAATCAGCATTATTTCTGCCAAACCGGTATCCAAGACAGCGGCCTACCAGATTTTTCTGTCTGCACTAAAGGCCCAGGGATTTACCACCGCGCTGGTCAATCGGGATACCTTGAAAATCATCCCGGTGGGCGAAGGCAAACAGAATGCCTCCCTGACCAGCGAGGACTTCTCGCGTGGCGGCGAACAGATGATCAGCCAGGTGGTGGTTATTCAGCACGGCTCTGCCACAGAACTGGTACCCCTGCTGCGACCCTTGATGGCGCCCACCAGCCAGCTGTCAGCCTATGCCCCGGCCAATGCCCTCATTATCACTGACTACGCCGACAATCTCGGGCGCCTGCTCAATCTGGTTAACCAGATTGACCAACCCATGAGTACCGATGTCACCATTATACCGTTACATCATGCATCTGCCCTGGATATGGCCGACCTGATCGGCCGCCTGACTGCGCAAACCGGCAGACCCGGTGTACCGGCCGCTGCAGGGGCGGCGGTCACTGCAGCTGACGGCCGCACCTCCATTGTCCCGGATTTACGCACTAACAGCCTGCTGGTGCGCAGCGACAATCCCGGTCGCGTGGTTCAGATCAAGGAGTTGGTGGCAAAACTGGATGTACCCGCCAAAACAGACGGTAATACGCGCGTCATTTATTTGCGTAACGCCGACGCCAAGACTCTGGCAGAAATTCTGCGTGGTTTGCTGGAGGCTAGCACGCGCCAGGCCGCCCGTACGTCGAAA
>Ga0224511_10000102_pt1 | contig 28236 bp, 12 predicted proteins | sample SF_May12_sed_USG_2_FD_169988 | JGI IMG/M metagenome (GOLD analysis project Ga0224511, IMG submission 169988) | Sediment microbial communities from San Francisco Bay, California, United States - SF_May12_sed_USGS_8_1 | ecosystem: Environmental > Aquatic > Marine > Sediment | place: USA...
TACAAGGCCCAGTGCTTTCATATTTTGTATATAACATCATCAAAAGGTCCTCTACCAAAGTTGTTCAAATTATGCCCCTGGGGTTCTCTATTATAGGCTCCACTGTGACCTTTGACCTTTTCCTCAGATGAGTGACCCAGGGCCCTCTGGGCCCTCTTGTTTAAATTTGTAATAGCAGAAAAAGAGATGACTGAATGTGTTTTAAAATCAAAGTTTTGTAGGGCGGCCATTCGTTCATATCAATGTTTATATATTTCATGGTTCTGCCCGTTTTGTATCCGCAATGGACTGACTGTTGATATACTTGAGTCTGATGCCCATAACAAACCTGCCAACCTATATAGTAAACGAAATGTCTTGTACCAATTATTATGAATATTTGAAGTTTCAACCATTTGCGGTTTTGTTGTTGTATCAGCTGTATCTATTTGAGAACTTGCGTTGGCATGTAACCTAAACCTTTTTTGTTTCAGATGTAAGCCACTTCCAAAAGTTGAAGGAGGAAATTTCAAATGACTTTGACATCCATTGGAATTCAGAGCCGAATGATATAGGTACGCTTGTGCTGGTAACAATAAGGGGTTTGTGGCAAACACATTATTGATAATTATTAAAGGGACTCCACCGAGGTCTGGTCGTGTAACACACTTAAAACGAAGATTTTCGAATACATTTTTTCTTGTTGTTTACGTGTGTAGGGTATAGCAGTCTATCTTATGGTACCTGAAATGTATTTTATCGGTTGGCAATTCATGGAAAACTTATAACTTTTGATTTGAAAAAGCGATTTTCGTTGTTCAACAGTTACATTCCAATTTTAAACCGAGTTGCCAGTTCAATAGAGGACATATTAAGGTACCACGAAATAATTTTTGATACACTAAATACGTTGGTTACAAGAAAAGATAGGTTTTTCGAAAATTTTATTCATAAGTGTGTTACACGATCAGACCTCAGTGGAGTCCCTTGAAGCTTTTATGCTCAGTTTATTAGTTCTAAAATGCTATCTCCCAGTAAAGTAACGCCAATCCCTCATTTATTTGGTATTTATGTTTTTAAAGTACTTTAAATTGCACACATTTCAAATGCAACTCATTATTAATAGAAAAAGATAAATTTCAGAGTTTCGTTCTATTAAAGCGGCTGTCCTCCAGATGCTCAAATCGTAAAAAAATGAAAGAAAATATTAAAATTATCGGTAAATACTGGTCTTGTTTTGTTCAATGGACTAATCCATTATTACTGACCCATTAATTTTAGTGAGAAAGTTGACAGAATCGTTGGTAAAACATCTTTTTTCTTTGCATAATCTACTGCATTTCTAACGCAGTAGCCGTTAAATATAGAAAGGATAATTTATTCAACACAATCACGTGTTACAACAACTACTGTTTCCGCACTTGCGCAGTTCGTATCTAGTTCGGTCAGGTCAAAGTATCCCAAATCCTAGCGAGGGCGGGCGCTAGATGTTCTCATCTAGTATGTTCTTTAAACTTGCAAATGTTATAGATTATGACCCTTTCTTTTACCCATGTATAGTGTCATATCAGAAAATTCCTTGGTCATATTGAAAAAGGGTGTGAAACATTGTAGTTTAACAATAGTATAAAGTCGGTAATGATTTAGGCAACCCTAACCTTAAAATCAAAGGACGCCATTGTTGTGGTTTTGATAAAAGTCACGTGATACTTGGAATAACCCGGATTAAAGAATACCGTACTATCTATTTAAAGAAGGTATATCCCGATTGCAGAAACTCAATTTGTCTGTTTTCTAAGCAAAACAGTGAAATATGAAGGTTTTTAAGCGATATTTTGATTTAAATCAACTATAATATGTATATGAAGAGATATTTTAGCATATTTGCACAATTCATGATTTTCTAGTATAATCTTGAGGACAGCTGCTTTAAACCAAGCTTTGTAAATTAATAATTAACTAAACCATATTCAGGTTTTAAGTGTTGAACGTAAATTCTAAATTATAAGGACGAGCACGTATATGTTGCACTGTTCGAGTGTGTTAAAGTCATGTTTATTGTCAAACACACCAATATACTTGCCCTGTTTAAAACACTAGCTGTTTAGATGTACAACCTACCCATGTGTTTTCTCTGGTTTCCAGTATGTGCCTTTCCGTACGTGATGGCGTTCACAGCGGACACGATTGAGATCAGACTGATCGTGAACGGCAACCTGGTCCACACCATGTCAATGCCTGACCTCACCCTCATATCATCCAAGGTAGATATTAGACATACCAGTTTTTCATTTAACGTGATTAAAATCCTGTTAAAGATTTTTTCCTCATCCTGTCTTACAACTTCAATTGGTCTTGCCCTTCCTTCAGCCTTTTCCCGACATCTATTTTTAGAAATAAATTTTACTAAGCCTTCAAGTAGAAAGAGTTAAATCTTACACACTAAAACTTGCTACGTCATAATCAGAAATGTTGGTATTTTATGCTGTTCCTCGCAAACGATTAATCAAATTATCAACGCAATAAGTGAACACATTTGATGCCCATTATTATAAATTAAAGATATTTTCAAAGGAAGAAAGTTGTAAACAATGTAGAAATGTCAAGTTGAAGGGCACCATGACAAAAATGGCACGTACAAAAACTAACACAGAGAACAACACAAAACACGTAGAACACCAAGACGCAACAAACATTTAGAAGGGAAAAACAAATATTGTTTGTGTTAAAACATCTTTACTAGCTCCTGTTTTCCATTTGCATACTGTATATATTGTTGGCATTTGTATATTCCAGTGCGACATATTTTTCGCCTCCTCGGCGTGGCCACCCCCTTCCCCGAAGGACAGAAGTAGCTGCGCCGACACGCCCGAGATTTGCTCAACCCCTCCGGCTTCCCCATCCTTCAAGTCCCCGCCTTCACCGAACCGTTAGTATTGTTTGTTTGTTAATTTGCTTTGTCGTCTTTTAGCAAAGGGTAAAGGGGCGTCAGTGGTGTGGCATCTTTTATTACCACTGATGAACAGCTTCAATAATACCGAGGCTGCTATTTTCGCATGCTGGCTATGCTTCCTGGGGGCTTTCCCTTTCATCAGTTTAATTAAACATAATAACATTGTGGTCACTTTACCTATCAAGCGTTTTTGTACATCCGTTATAAAACTTTTCTTTGCAATCTAACAGTTCGTTCTTTATACGTGTTAGCTGTACAGGTATTTGTAATGTAATTCTGAAACAAATATGTTTTGTTTTTGCAGTCAAATCACAACTGCCAACCCGATTCATCTACAAAATCCCGATCTCCTGTCTGACGGGTCATGTGGCCCCAGAGAAAGTTGTAGTTGCCCAGGCCTCTGTGCAGCAGTCCACGTTGTTGGCTCCTGTCATGGGAAATGCTGCAACATCACCTGGCCTCATGAGACGCAGCCCACTGCTGCGGTCCAAAAACCTTCAGGCCATACCCGTTGAACATCACGTAAGCTTATTGTCAAATGTTATGAAATAATATGCAGTTGGCATCAGTGTAAAGTGTGTAAAGGAATGCGAAGTCCGTGTATTTGAATTGCATTTTCAAATTGTATGTATTGCCTTTATTTTTGCTTTGTACTTCAAACTAATTTGAAACTTTGGTTTTGGCATTTAGGATCTATTTCAGATTAATGGGGTATTTGGTCTAATAATGCCTTACCTATGCTATATATGTGCACTTTTCTTTTTTCTAAATTCTGCAAATAAATAAAATAAAATTAGTATCTCTAACATCCAGGAGAACGAGCGACATGACTCCTCCAGCTCAGATTCGGGCATCACGATGTTACGTGCCAACGACCTTTCGCCGCCAGAGAGCCCCAACGTCGCTGGCGCTGGCGCAGTGTTCCACGACTCAGTCGTTTAGGACCGTCGATTATGAAGCTGTTACGGATAAGCGACTTGTCATATTCAGATAGTCCTTACTTCGCTGGAGCGTACTTGGTGTGTCTTGATTATGTTGATAATGAGTGTCTGCCAACTAAAAGCTATGTCTATCGTGAGCAGTGTTCCTTAATGTCGTTTTAGTACTGACCTCCCCACACGAGTTCATTAATGTCGCTGGTGCTGAATAGGTGTATATTAAGTCTGACTTAAAGGTGATATGATATGTTAGATATCAACGACTTTTCTCTACCAGAGAGTCTTATCCGTGTTCCATGACTTTATCTGATAGGACCTGGACTGCGACCTGGTCTCGGATAATAGATTGTTACGTGCAAGCGGTACAAGCGACCTTTCCTCGCTAAAACGTTCAGCGACGCTTGATCGAAGGTCGTTGCTCCATTCCTCCATCGTACTACACTGGATTTCGTTACCAGCTCCAATGTCGTTGATCCTCGAGCCATGCAGGTACATACGTAGGACTGCAACCTAACTTCGGAAACATGCTGGAGCAGTCTTCCATGTTTAGTATTGAACAGTCTGCAAGTGACTTGAAATCGATAACAGCACGGGTTACATGCAAACGCCCTATAAATGGACATGTTTAACTTTGATGCGACTAGTGTATTGTTCCCCGACAGTGTTGTCATTGCGGAATTTTCTGCATGAGAGAAATTTGGTACTATAGTAGTAATTCATGACTTTGTCATATAGGACTAACTTATATCTGCCAACCTGTACATTTCCATATGTAATAGAACACTTACGCGTTGATGACGTTGACGACTGTTGATCAGATGCGTTTTTAGAATGATATCTGCTTATAATAACAGTGCTGTTGTTGATAAGATACGGATTCGCGCCATACACCTTTTGTTACGCAACGATTTATCCTGTTTCTAATCTAATATTCTATGAAATTGTTATTCGAGTGTGTGAAACTGAAACGTACCAGCATTTTCAGAGGCGCTATGTTATCCACAACAAGTGCTTAAAATCATGTTATTATTATTTTAATTAGATCTAACATATATGTATATCAGAGGTGTTCAAGTTAACAGAAACCCACAGCGCATTTACGATATAGTCCTTTTACGTACATACATATAGACATTGAATTTTAACCCTTATGTGTACGGACATGTTCCTGTATGACTGTGTAACAAACACAGAGTGATAAGTATTGTTTTGTGTCGGTGTTTAATGATGTATGTTACCCCATTGTCAAACGCAATGACTGTGTTATAACTATTTTCATTGACTTGAGATTGTTTTTGTTTTCTTCACGTTTTCTCTATCATTCAACATAGGACTTGATTATACATAAGTCCCGTTTTTTGTAAGAACGTGTAGATAGTTGTATGCCCGGTATACAATGTACGTTTTAAGCACTGCCCTTTGAAAATGTTCAGACGTTTAAACCTCATTGCTACTTTGTTCATTGCATATAAATGTACTATGTACATCCATGTTTTTATCATAATAGCATTACACTTCTCTGTGTCCTCTTTTTCACCTTAACAACATGTATCGTTAATTACCTTGTGGGATTCTCTTTCAAATAGGTGTAAGGAATATCACAAACAACTGTTTGTATTGTATGTTCCGTTAACATTCATTTTAGAAATGTATACTGATTTCTTTCTTAGAATCGTTCCACAACAGTAAACTGAAACAGGTTTAGTTATGTTCAAACTGCATTTTGTCATTTGTTTGAAATATTATTTTTGTTTTATCTTTTGACATTGTCTATGTTTTATTACAAGGTTTTAGTATTGTATATCTTAACTGTTTAATGAGTTTACAAGTTTGAAGTTTTAAAATGCGTTTTTGTTACAAATATATGTTTATAATTTAACTGTAATTATAAACGTTTGACAAGGAGTTATTTATCTGTCTTTATCTAGTCGTTTTGTTGTATTTGTTTAATTGTTTGATAGAATTGTCACCGTAGTCAACATGTAAAATGTCATATAACCATTGTCTGTTAACCTAATCACACCTTTTTCTGTAAAAAACTAAGTCGTACACATGTCAGTTACAAATGAACAAATTAAACTGATGAAAGGGAAAGCCCTCAGAAAGTATAGCCTGCTGTGATAATGAGCAGCATCGGTTTTATTGAAGCTATTCAACAGTGGTAATGTAAGATGCCACACCACTGACACAATTAAACTGAAGAAAGGGAAGCCCTCAGGAAACAAGGCCTGAATGAGAAAACAGCAGCTTCGGTTTTATTGAAGCTGTTCATAAGTGGTAATGAAAGATGCCACACCACTGACGCCCCCTAGCGCATGAGCGGAACTCCATTTTCAAATGTAAACAAACAGTCAATGGTCCCTGAGGACCAGAAAAATATGACTACACAATGATGAGTCCGGTTAGTTTTAAATGTAGGGGGTACATGGCAGAAGGATCAGTTATTTACCAACTCACTAAACTAAGATAAGTGGCCAAAAATTACAATGGATTTGTTGTTTGTGTGGTATTCTTCATCCATACACCTTTTATTGTTAATATTCTTCACAAAAGGATATACAAATTTTGTTAATACATTATAAATTGGTAAATGAAGTGTTTGTTTATGTGCAATATTGATATTTTACTTGGTTTATATTGCTCTAATGCCGTTATTTGGAACAACAAACTATTCAAAGATTTGCACTCTTAAATAATCTTAATGGTGCATAAAATATAAACATGTACTATAGCGATAGAACATCAAAATCACATGCCTAAGCCGTGTAAGGATTTTCAGTTTTTTTAAGAATTGAGTTAAAAACTATATTTTAAACAGAGGTCGCTATTTTGATAAAATATATTTGACAGTTGTTAGGATCATGTGCTTTGTTTGTGCCATATGAAATTATTGTTGTATTGTTTCGTTACATGTTTGATATTGATGACGTTGTGTTTCTCCTGTGTAAACTATCAAATGATATTTTATGAGACAAAGACTATTTTGATATTTGATCTCCGTGGTGATATATTCCAAAGAATGTTCATTCCCTGATACGATATTTTGTTTGTATGTATAATATAAGACACAGTGTTATTAATAAATATTAATAAAAGTTGTCTTTTAATGTGTTTGTAGCAAACTGTCGATTCAATGAGAGAGTTCTGACATCTATGTTTTATAGTTACATCGAATATAAATGGAATATTATTTTACTCAGAGATAGTTTTTCATCTATTATGGCCAAACCATGATAAAACAATTCTCAGTAGAGTATGGACGGGATTCCTATTGATTCATTAGACATGGCTGTCTACCGGAATGTGTTCAACTGATATGACATGAAATAGAGTGTTATCTAATAATGCAAGGTAGATGCATTTAAATAAGACATTCTTTCACATTTCATTCGAATGCAAAAAAACATATTTCGAAAGTACCAAAATAAGTACTAAATATAATGTTTATATGTTTGAATGTTTCAATAAAATTACCCTTAATGTGTTGATATCGTTAAAAGTTAGAAACGTTCAAATATTTCGCATGCATAACATCTCATCTAAAATAATTTCTCAAAATGAATACACTAAATACATTTATTGATCGAAATCGGATGTCATTAACTACAAAACAGGAATTTGCTATCAAAGCCATTTAATAAACAATAATGCAATTTTAATAACCTTTTTTCTTAAAAATACTAATCTGTAGTATTACAATTCGTTAACCTAACGGGACCTTCAATGGTTTATAATGTACCTGTTTAATGGCTTTTCTCCTGTGGTCTTTATATAACGATGCGAAGTAATGAATAATCCATGATGTTAATAGAATGAACACTTTATCTCACAAGTACTCAGTATTGAATTGAAGTAAACGATTAAGTATTGTGAATCTGTTTTGTTAGCAAATGTATGTTTTAAGTCAATGAAACACACAATTTACTTCTGTTGTATATTGGTGATATGTAATATACATTAAAAGATCAGGTGATCGTTGTTTGAATGATGATAAATTAGATAAATCTTACATTTTGGCTTAGAATAAAGACAATTTGCAATATTCAGACAACAATCACATATTCACGTCGTTATATACAACATATCATTACTACTGGCATTATGAAACATAAACAGAATGTATGCCTTTTCATACAAACCATAGGTGCCTACCTGAATTCCCAAAATACTGTCGGCGGGTAAGTCTGTTTGTCTTTATTGAAAATAGTGCATCATGTATTCATGTTTAGCACGCTAGGTTTCAATATCCGCGTGTACCGATATTCGATCCGTATTAAACAGTTATCTGCTACTCACAAATACAATGCAGTTGGTTCACTTACACTGAAGCATGTCCTCAATGTAAAAAACATATATCATATACAATGCACAGACTGCAAACCTATAGACATATTTAATTTTCTGGAAATACTTCCATTAACGTTGAGCGGGTAAGTAAAAAAGCTAGATAATTAGTTTGTGTGTATGATTTAGGGGAATGGAAAAATGGTAGCAATGTTATGCATGACCAAACTACCAAATAACTTGTGTAACCGGTTCGAGAGTCAAACATAAGGTCCTAGACAAACAAGAAACATGTATACGGTGTTCGGGCAATTGAGTGGTCTATACAACATGCTAGCCTTTTCTACATCGTTTTACAAAACACGGTGTTTGTGTAATAGCATGTTGTTGTTGTTGTTTTTTACTATACTTGTGCGCTGACTGTAAAAGTAAACGCTCCGCTACATGTTGTTCTAAATTGGAAATCCCTTTTGTGAACCATCGTTTTGTTCCGTGACAACCTTACTGTTGACATATATATTGTTGCTTTGCGTGCTCAATTTTATTAGAATTGTCTTGAGGCCAACAGAAATCCGTATTTTGTCAAATACACTGCGTCAATTGTTGACGTCTACAAGAACTAAAAGAAAATTGCGGAATAATAAAAGTAGCGATGGAGATGTTTTATGACAAAAACAGTGTTAGCAAAACACAAAGACATTGACACTAAGGTAGCTGAGGTTACTAAGACTGCTCTGGAAAAACGATATTTTTCGAAACAATTAGTGTTAATATATTTCATGTAAAGCATGGCATTGAAAGAAGGAATGTTGAAACGGATTCACAAACGTTGTCATTTGCCTCTTTGTTAAGAGGTTAGTTGTAGGGCACAAATGGACATATTTAATACATGCCTATTTGTTATGTGAAAGAGCCATTCATGTTGAGTTGTGCTAAAGAATATCATTGTGCTTGTTCTAAGCAACCAGTTACTTGGTGCAAAAGCATACAAAACATGAAAATACATTTTTGTCATGACGATTTGCTATTTCACAGTTTATAATTTTGCTGAGCATAATAACACTGAATACAGTGGTCTACTAGATTAATTCGTGCTTTATGAAAGGTTCATGAAAAGGCTTTAGTAGCAATAAAAACATAATTAAGATATTGTCCTACTGCAGCAATCAAGGGCCAAAATAGCTAATCAAACAGTTATATAAAACATACCAAAGTGTCCGATTCCTCCGCTGCAGAAATATCATAATTGTACAATCGCTTCCTTGCGTGATGTGATATGTTTTCCTGGTGATGTGTGCCTTGCAATTATGTCGTTAAAAGACAATATCCGTTCATCGTATGCGTCTGTATCTAGTGTTTATGTGACATATGTGCAAAACAGTTGCGTTGTGGTGTCTTTGTCCGATGACAGCACATTGAAAGTTAAATTACGTTCAATATAACTGACGATTAATCCATTATATAATGTGTTCCTTTATTCTATTTCTAGGATAAACATAGTGGTTATGTTCCTTATATTTTCGACAGTTTAAGAGCAATGTTATCTTCACGCGCGCAATGTCCAAAGTTAAATAATATATAAAATGTGCTTTTGTTTTGAATATTTATGTAAAAAACTGACATCGCTGTTCATTCAGTTTTCTCAACCTTTTAAGATGCTATGGCTGTATCTTTAGGTCAATATTGTTTACATCTTACATTTTAACCATATTTAAGTAGCGAAACCTACTCCCTTAAATATGATAAACCGCAGCGGTGGCTCAGTGGTTAGAGCGTTCGCCCCGTGAGCGGGAGGTCGTGGGTTCGATCCCCGACCGCGTCATACCAAAGACGTTATAAAAATGGTACCAGATGCTTCCTTGCTTGGCGCTCAGCATATAAGGACAGGTCTGGCTTCTCTCCTCTCAAACCTCGTTCAAAAAAAGGGATGGATACCATCCGGAATGAGCGGTCGAGAGTGATTAATATAAGTTGGGATAACTTGTTTCGCAATCGACCTTAAATAAATAAGTTTAAATTAAATTAATATGATAAACTGCCAAATATAGTAATTCATGCATGTAAAAATGATACAGAAAAAAATGTATTTGTTGAAAATGTCTGGCCCGCAAATTTGGTTTTGTTTATTTACGTTTCGGCCCATTGCGTCGAAAAAGTTAAATGGCTTGACAACAATCGATACTCTCAGTTGACTCGGTGGTGCAGTGGTAACGCATCCGCTTTGGGTGCAAGAGGTCCCGGGTTCAATCCCCAGCTCCGGCAAGGGTTTTTATGTTTGACTTTTTGTTTTATTGTTGTTGTGTTTTACTTTTTGGTAAAAAAATACATTTTTTGTCACAAAAGATTGCAATTTCTTTTGCAATGTTAATTTATATAGTATACTTAACATATTGCAAGATTTGTGACCGATTGTAAGGGTATAAAGATACCGACCTAGCATCTTTAAAAAACACTTTTGACCTTATATTTCCTCAGGTTGATTTAATACACTGCACGAGTTCATTACTCAAATAATATATTGATCAGATAGATATTTGAACATAGTTGGAACATTGAAGGCTTTTTAACTGTCTAATATGAGTGACATGAATATGTGGAATTGCTTAAATCATTGCAAATGTTTACTTTGCTGAGAAAATATTGCAGTTCAGCATATAATATTGTTTTGAAACATTTCATTCACCCATTTCTTGTTTTACGAACGATTTCATCTAATGTTTCTAACAGAAATTACAATAATGTGAAACTGATTTAATCTAATGTTTCTATAACAAATCTAAGTCATGTGAAACTTATGTTTCAAAAGCGCAAATGTTTGTGGGTGGACGGAATAACAGAAAAGAAGGATAACGGTTCGACAGCGAATATAGATGCCTGTTTTGTGAAGTGTTTTCAGCAAATGCTACAAATAAAACCTCGTGTGTGGCCTGTGTTCCTGATAGGATCAGAATTCGTCATCCATAAAAAGAACTTAAACTGATAGTTATTGATGAACTGAAAAAATGGCTTTGATACATGGCTTCTCTTACAATGTCAGTATTTACCTACACATTACAGTGGATATATAAAATAAAGCACGTTGCATAATTGTTACCCAGCAACCTTTTCACACAAAAATTACAAAAGAGTATTACTTTATTAATTGTGTCTGAAAGTAGGATTATGTACCAATATGTATTTGCGGGCACATTTTAGCAAATTTACGACGTTCTCTTTAACATTACTCATTCAACACGAAATGGTTTGAATAAATCAAGCCGTCGCACTTACCAATCATTAGCGTGGTCATTTAGTCTTTTGCCTTCTACGCGTAACAAAGTAGAACAAATGTCTGGAATCGGTATTTACACCCGTTAACGGTTAGGCTAAAGTAGGTTTACGAATCGCTGCTATATCATCAAGTACGTGTTTTATATGGGCGTAAATCAAAACAAATAAAATATTTATTGTTTGTTACAGAAGGCCAAACGTCGGATGACAAAATAATCAGCAACTATAAGACACATTATCTTTTGACACGTTGGGATTTCTCTGAATCGAGATTGTTAGTTCAGTTTGAAGATGTTTTCGATATAAAGTGGTATTTTCTATAACTGTTTTGAATCACGTTACAAACGTTATTTGCAAAGATAATGATAAAGCCAGCTTGCAGACACTTAGTATAGTGGGTATATTGGTGTAATTGGTCTGTTCTAGATCAAGAAAGTGTTTTCAGCTCACAACTTTACAGTGAAGACTAAATCTATAGCGGTTAGAAAATTTGTTTAATATCACATTTTATTCATATAAAAACGTTATGATAGCATTTTTAGAATAGAAACATAACCTCTTTTTTTAAAGCGGTGTGTTTGATCCTTTTATCACATACATTAAAAAAAGAAGTTTTGTCACTTAACGTCAAACGAAATACCGAAGCATTTCATACAATACGTTCAAAATGTATATACACCACATGTTCTCATAATATTTGTATATATATATAGTATACACTCTGCCGATACACATGGTGGTATTTTCGACTTCCTTTTAATATGATTTCAGCATTAAATATCTCGCCCAATACGCATTTTTTCGGCAATAGTTTTATTTCCATATGTTCGGTTTTCTATAATTTACGTGGTGGTTGTTTCGTTTGCAAAGCCTTTTGCATATTTAAATAATTTGCATTACAAGCTAGACTGCTTTTATTATATCTAGGGAGAGAAGATGTGTTTAGCACTAATATTGTTTGACTTTAAATCTAAATTTCGTATTTATGTATGTTATTTACATTTGAAAATAGAGTTTCGCTAATGTTTTATTACCACTGATGAACAGATTCAATAAATCCGAGGCTGCTGTTTTCCCATGCAGACTGTGCTTCCTGGGGGCTTTACTTTCATCAGTTCAATTTAACATGGAATTAAATATTTCAAACGAATTCAATTGCTATCATGTTGTTATAACAATAAGATGTTTTAATTATAGTAGCAACTGGAACCTTAGCATTGTCATAGTGACATTGTCATCCAATAGTCGCCCAGGATTTTTGGCGTAAGCTGTTTTGTATACAATTGATGACATCAAAACATTGTTATTTACTTTTTTATCAGTAGTCAACTTTAAAATGAATTTGAATAAGGTTGGACAAATAATTATTTCTACATGCAAAACTATTTTACAAAACCCATTATACCAATAACAACTACAAACTACATACCCTGCGTTTACATTTAGTCCCAGAAGCTAAATGTAATTGTGATGAACAATTGTTAATATCATTTAATTCCTTAAACAAGACTAAAACGTGCATAGTTATATTTTTCTAGTCCTCATGAACCATGTATTTATGTTGTTTACATTTGGAAATAGAGTTACGATCATGCCCTAGGGGAGCGTCAGTGGAGTGGCATCTTTTATTTCCATTGACGAATAGCTTCAATAAATCCGAGGCTGCTGTTTTCCCATACAGGCTTTGCTTCTTAAGAGATTTCCCTTTCATCAGTTTAATTGTAACTAATGCGAGGCAAAACGAAATTCAACGCATTTACAGTAAACGTTTGTAGCAAAGTATGAATCACCGAGACAGTTTTGCAATTCATTAGCCAAGTTCATTGATTATGGACAAGAGGTGATAAAACAACTCTTAACACAATGGAGACGGGATTCTTTTTGATTTATGAGATAAGTCGCATAATTGTCTGTTGGAATACATTTTACTGATATCACACGAAATAAAGTGTCGTATCGAATATTCAAGACGTTGGGTTTATTTGCCACACAGCTCGTTAAACTATGATCAGAACAATTAAATGTTCCAGGTTGTGTTAGACGCAAATGTATTAAAATTACATGCGTTTGGAATAACGTCATTGATTACTGCACTTTGGCGTGTACTGTAGCAGTTCTGCAAGGGACACCTTTATGTGTGTGTTTAACTTATCTACATTGTTTGCAACATTATTTATTTGAACACCTGTTCAATTTAATTTAAGTTTGACCAATGCATCATTTAACATGTGAGACACCAGCCAGTCAGTTCTTGTTCGTTTGTTTGTTTGTTTTCTTGCTTGCTTCTTTGTTTGTGTCTTTAACGTCTAGTGGCCCATCACACTTAAATAAGGGAAGAAACATATCTCAAAAAAATAAACCACCTGTGTTTGTCTTGTGTATCTCTTTCAATGATTCAACCTGTCAATACAGTGCAAATAACATTTTAAACTATTATGGGTTCCAACCTTTCCGGTCACATGTGCAAGTTTCGTGTTGTTTTTTTCTAATTCAAACTTGTTTGTCAACACCATAGATGAATGTTGTCTTTTGTGTTCTTAATTTTTTTTTCGTTTTTCCTTGTATATAACGGTAAATTGCTTTTTATGTATAAACAATATTTCGCTTTTAAGTTTAGAAACGAGTACAGAGGAACTTGTTAGAAAGACCAGTTCGAAGACAGAGACAATCCATTACAACATTTGTTTAATTCACAAGAGTGGTTTATTATTTATCATATGAGTTGTTTATTGAAACGTTCCTGAGAAACAAACGATTTCTCAGAACGGTATTGTTAAACTGTCTTTGTTTCATGGTTAACAACAAACAAAATGCGGTCAAAGGAATCATTAATTTTAGTAGACACCGAGCAATGCAATTATGTTCAGTCTGGTGATTTGATGGACCGTTAGACAGTTGTTTCTTCATGAATAAGCAGTTGTTAGCTGGCGGAGTCAGTTTCATGCTCTGTTACTGCGACATAATCACCAACGTCTACATGCTTAAGCCATAAATGCTGCGTCTACAAAACTATACACCAGACAAACCAGTACACATCATTCACTCATCATTTTATAGATCAGACACAAATTACTTAACTTTAACTTTGAATACGAAAACATAAACTTCGCGTATATGAAATCACCAGGTTATTTGTAAAGGTGGTGTTTGTTGGATGAATCAGTTTCATTAATAAAATTAGTTTTTGTTTTGATATGTGCGCCTTGTTCGAATGTTTCTTGTTGCGTTGTGTTTGTGTTTGAATGGGCCTTGTCACGATGCCCATCAACCTGACATAGACTGCCTTTTCTGCAACATTTTGTCTTTAAACAATTTTTCAATGTATTTAATTCTAATATCATTAGTAATATATTGGTCAATATTGCAATATGAGGGCTAGTAATTTGCGCGAAACTTGATATGTTGCTAGCCAATGTCTTCAATACCTAAATCACCTGTGATTTAATGTTATATAGTGCTTCAGAATACTTTGCTCAATTGTGCACAGAGAAAGCCACAATTTCATGTGCAAATAAAAATCTTAATATTTGATTTCACATAATTTAAGTCATTGACATATTGTCCTACTTTTCAAAGAAAGAACAATAATTGTATACGCTATAAACACAATTTAAGATAATATTTCGTCTTCTCATAAAACTGCTCTGCATGACTCGTTATATCAGAAATGTCCATAAAACCCAACGGTTGGGTTTTATACTTTTGCTCTAAGTTTGTAGATATATCACGTATAAAGTTACAGAAAAGACATAAGAAACAACAACAAAAACAGATAGTTACACCAATTGTTTATTGCAATAAACTTCCTGTCTTCTAAAAGTTTGTATGTTGTCTACTTGTAGAAAAAATGCACCGACATTGTGTCTGTCTATAAAACATCGTATTATTCTATTCGAGTATAGATGAAATATTTCGATATAGAATAATCAAGATTGAGAATGCAACCTCTAAAAAAATTATCTTGTTGTTTTTCGTCCTTTAACGTAGACGTATTTTATTAAGTTATGTCCCTTGTAGTATTTCGTGAAGACATTTCTGTTGTTTGGCACTAAGGCCTAACAAATACGTGTGTTTCGGCTTACCCAAACCTACATAAAAAAGCCAGCGACCCTAATGGTTGGGTGTTCTGAATTTCTCCGATTGCGGGCAGAATAGACGATTTGTTTCAAAAATAAGAAAATAAAAATAACCCAAGCTACCCAATCACAGTGGTTACAGAAAACACTTCTTTTTTGTTAGGCTAAACAGTCATTGACTCTATGTTTGTTGTCTAGCGCAACGTCCTTGACAACAGTTATTGACATTTTCTATCGTGAGCCATTAGCTTTAATTCGACTTTTATCTGTTCACATGAAGGATTTCCGGTTATTTCTGGCTTCGATCTTAACTAGAACCTAATCAAGTGCTACTCTTTTACTTAAGACAGAAACATATTCAGTTGATGACATTAAATAAGTGAAAATGCGGACTTGAATTTTTAGTTGTTGTTTTTGTTGTACTGGATCCTTTACCACTCATCGACCATCATCAATAAGGACAACAACAATTACGGTAATGACAATGACACCAATAACTAAATCATCATCATCATTATCATCATCATCATCATCATCATCATCATCATCATCATCATCATCATCATCATCATCATCATCATCATCATCATCAACAACAACAACAACAACAACAACAATGACATCAACAACAGCAGAAGTAGCAGCAGCAGCCACAACATCCAAACAAACAAAACATACTTTTTTATTACATATATATGGAAAATATATATCTTCTTTTAAGACTTATAAGTAAAAATCATGACAATCGCGAAATTCAATTTTCAGTCTAGACATTAAATCAGCAAAAACACTAATCCCCAATAACCCCCAAAACAGCATTATTTACGCCTTTAACAGTTATTGAACAAGCTTTTTAAGATGCTATAATTGGTCACACACATTGAAGAATGTGAAGTACACTAAAAGCATTGCCAAAAGAGTGGCAATGTTTCATGACATAAATAGTATTGTGGACCAAAATAAACAATATAAACGCAAACACAACCAAACAAAGGAGAAAACATAAAAAGTGTTGCCAGACAGGGAAATCGAAACCGGGACATCTGGTACCGGGGTTTAATGCACAACCATTTGGTCACTGAAATAAATGAAAGCCTCTTTTTACTCAAGCTATTTAACTGTTTCAACGATATACATCGAAGCATAAACAAACAAAGCCGCGGGCCAATACAATCCAACAAGGTCGTTTTGTCTGTAATATTTTAACATGTGTGTATAATTACATCTGGCAGCTTTTCACGTGTACATCAAAAACAACAACGAAGTTATGTATGTTACCGCTTTGGCATACTGTTGATGGTTGTTTAATTTGAAGGGCATTTAAGTAAAATAAATCAAGTGAGAGAATTGCAAGATATTGTACTAGTATGTTAAAGGAGATATTGTCTACACCTGATTTAGCGGTCACTTCTTTTAAGCTGCAAAATACAATGTTCCCAAACTCTAATTTTGTCTAGCAGCCATTGTTTGTGCTTCCCTTGGGTGGCTGCTTCACACAGGTTTGACTGTAGTATCATAATTGTATATTCCAAGCCTAAGTTAACCCGTTAATTAACGATAAGAAGTTAAGAGCAGAATTTGTCTTGATATTTTAAACCGGATAAAGTGTTTCGTTTTATTATTATCAAAAGAAAATGGTTAGGTGAAAATTGACATCCCGTTTAATGAATAAAACAAATATTTTTAAATAAAGAGAACTGTTATTGGCCGAAAGCCATTTTTATAAATGCGTATGATGTTAGTATAATAATACATGTCATATTGTATGCAAATCAATATACAGTTTCTATTTTAAACACGAAACCTAGAGTTTTTAAAAATACGTTCCTTCTTGTGGAAAATTACTCGACGATGGTTTGGAATGTAATATATAGCATGATTTGTGTTCGTAGTTTACACACCCGTATCAAATCTACCCGGTATTCTGAACTCTTACAAAGCATCAGCTACTTCATTGTTTGAAGAAGTATATTTTGCTCGAATGTCAATTAATAATATGAAATTAAATGATATGATAAACATTCTATCCATTGCTTGTTTAAAATGCAAATGTGTATATCTATCAGAGTCCGTTATGATACCAAAGACTTAAAGGTATTACTCAATGGTGAACTGAGTTGACCTGTTCCATGAAATTTCTTACTGTCACAGCAACTTTGTATGGTTAGGCCATGCAGTACTGTTCACTTCTCCTAGCATGTGTAAGGATGAGTGAACATTTAAAGTTAGATTAAATGTAGTACAATGGTGAGTGTGTATTCACAATCAATATCTATATTCATCATCTATCCATCAAAAGGCCTACCAGTCCAAGCACACGATAAAATTATCGGACAGCAAAAAGTGCCATTATAAATTACCTACAGACAACGATGTTTATAATAGAATTGAAATAATTTAAACTTAAAAAAAGACTTGTCGTTCCGATGTTTGTTATCAAACCACTTACGACCACGTGGTTTAATGCCTACATTTGATAGAATGATTATTGTTGAACTATGTTTTTACGCAGTAATGGAAGGTAACAATTGGTACTATGAATATAAATAAGAAAATCCCTGATTATGACTATTGAACTTCTTTTGCAAACAAATTTTCTTTTACAACTTTAATTGAAGAGATGTTCAAAGAAAAGGTGTTGTAAACAATATAAAAACCAAAGCAGAAATCACGTTTTTAGAAATAACTGTGTGCTTCCAAAAAGACCTCTTTTTCTAATAAAAATGATTTGCTTAATATGTATGGTCATATACATGAGCTTCTTGCCGTATCAACTGAAACAAGTTGTAACATATACGATCTTGAACGATTATATTACGAATTTATAACGCAAAACTCATGACAAATACACAGGGGCGTAGATAACGGGGCGGCAGGGACGGCGGCCGTCGCCCCAATAATTTGGCTAGTCGTCGTTATACAGAAATGACGGGCTTTTCGGCGTCCTAATCAAATTTTACCTTGCACGTTCAGTAAACGTCTCCGCCGGTCTGCTCGGACGTGGTTACAACGGATTAGTCAGAAATATGTGTCATTAACATGGGTTGAGAGTCTGGCAATCGCCCGTTGATAAATATTTGGTCTGTGCAATGATTGCCCTGATGATCAGTGTCTTTATTGCAGCAATTATAACCCGGCTTTCGTGGTGTTTGTTTAATCCCTGTTGTTTCTTTTATAGTGATTGGTAAGAGTCTGTTTTGCATTATTACTGGTAACTGTTAAAATGTATTGGATCTATTTCTGGTGCAAATGATACGTTGTAATTTAAGCACTAACCTTTTAGAGCATTGTTTTTATTTCTTTCATCTGCCATTAAGAATTGTAAAATTCAATTAATTGCAATTTGAGTTAATTTTAGCGTGACAAATCACTAGCGGGTCGAGGGGTCGTGGACCTATGATTTGTATGCCCCAAATGCTCAATTTCCTCATTTTTTTCGCTCGCTTCGCTCGATATTTTATTTGAAACACAATTTTAATAAAAAATATGGGTATGTTATTTTAAAACGTAACTGTTATCTATTATACATGGGTAAAACATATGGGTCGATATCCGTCGTGCCCAAAATAAGCGTTAATGTACCGACGTAGGGTTTGCCGCCACAATGTCAGAATGTTATCTACGCCCCTGATACAGACTTGTGTACTGATTTTTAACACCATATTTTTCATCCTAAATGAAGACTTCTTATTTACCGGATATGTTATGTTCCATTTCGTTAGATATTTACCGTTATGTATCATTAACATAACTGTAGTTTCAAGAGAGATATTTAAAAAATGCTATGAAAATAAAGACAACAATATAAAGGCATTAGCTGCCAAACTGTTTTAATTCTGAACTCGTATACATACAGGTTTATGTTAATATATAATAAATCTTGGTTTAAAATTAAAAAAAACATTTTGAATGAAAATACGTCCAATGCAATGTAACGCTATGCAGATGTATATAGTGTTAAATGTATTTAGCCTTGACATTTCAAAGAACTTTTCACTATTGATACAGCAACAACTATGGTATAGATTTCTTTCAACCTTCAAAGAAGTCGAACACCGACATTAAACACTACTCAGACGCATTTTATTGTGTTTTTATTCACACTGATTGGATGGACGAGTGAATAATGTCAAAAAATACACCTAATAGATAGACGAACTAAATTATTTATTGTATTCATTAATTTATTACGCATATTAAAGCATGATGTATTGCATTAAAACTGTTCTGTTAATTGCGTGCACATTAAGAACGCGGACTTACTGTCAACAACAAACAACTCAACTCAACATAACTTTATTTGGTACTTAGAATAATTTACAATTATATCATGAGTATAAGGCAAATAAAAAAGAACATTTTTTCGTAGACAGGTGTTATAGATCTAGTAAATAATAAATTCAGTGATGTCTATTTATCAAATTAAGTTTGGAACACTGTACATGTTTCGTCTAGATCTTCCGGGGAAATGCAGTGTCTACAGTGTTTTATTCCACGGCATTTTAAGATATTTCATCAAATATTTCATACATACCTCATAACAATGTGAATGGAAAAACCAACGAACTCTGGAAGAAAACACAACACGTCAGATTCTCTAATTTACGTTTATCATACCCGATATAAAGAGGTACATATCATACATGTAGACAATAGTGAGAGAACAAAGTAACCTTTGATCTCCTTTGGACATATTGTTCATCAAAACTTGTTATTGTCTGTTTGCATCTCACAGAATACATATATTGCATTGTTGTATATTATTCTGACCATTATATTAATCCATTAGAAAATGAAACAGCTATCTCTTTCACAATATCAAATTCAATATTATTTTAGAAAAAAATAACACTATTTTACAAATGAACAATAACAGTTTGGTACAAATGGAAGTATTATTTCAGGATTTACCAGTACCAACATACCTAATCGCAAGCCACTGACTGATTCCAATTATTCGCATCAGAAAACAAGTTCGTTACCAGAATAGACATAATTGAACATTTAATAAGTTTAGACAAACAAAGTGCCGGTACAATTAATATAATTAGACAAAGTAACAAAACAAACACATGTGCTCATATAACGAGCCCTCTTATGGTATGTTATATCATTAGATCACCAATGCTGTTGGCACTTAAGCTTGTGCTTGTATACACGCAATGTTGGTGTTTATGTCTGTAAGTCTAAATACTTCAGTTCGAATAAAATAATTGGATGAGTGATGGATATTGGCTTGTCTGGTCTACAGTTTATCAGCTCTAGATTCAGTATTAATGGCTTAAGGATGTAGACGTGGGTGATTATTTCTCAGTAACAGAGCAAGAAACTGTCTTCGCCAGCTAACAACTGCTTATTCATGGAGAAACACTGTCTAACGGTCCATCAAATCACCAGACTGAACATAATTGCATTGCTTGGTGTCTACTAAAATAAATGGCACCTTTTGTTTGTTGTTAACCATGGAACAAACATATTTAAACAATACCTTTCTGAGAAATGGCTTGTTTCTAAGGAACGTTTTAATGAAAATCTCAAATTATAAATAATAAAACATTGTTGTGAATTGAACAAAAGTTGTAATGGATTGTCTCGGTCTTCTAACTCGTCTTTCTGCGTACTCAATCCAAACTTACAGCAAAATACGACGTTAGAAATACTTATTAAAAAAGCAAATATTTCGTTATATACATTTACAAGAAAAAATGTATAAAATAAAAGACAACATTTCTTTTATACTGTTGGCAAAATAGGCTTGACTAAGAACCAAACGCTCAAAACTTGCGTATGCGACTGGAAAAGGCTGTAAACGGATTCGTACTTATTTTCTCGTGAAAACACGAAAACAAACCTCCATTTAAACATTAAACAGGGCGGCCGTATGCCAATTGTAGCCCAAACAATGGCATCACTTAAATATTTTTGGGCTGATAAAATATATTAAAAGTATAGTAAAATGTTCATTCAAGGATAAATAATTGTCCCTTATTTGAGTATGTAGGGGCCACTAGACCGTGTTGACTTAAAATGCACTGTGTATGAATGCAATGCCAGATCATTTTGAAACATGAATTTTCTTATTAATGGAACACTTATATTATGATGATGTCTTAAAATGACTAAATTAGAGTTGAAAACGGCGTACACAGAAAACAAACAACCACACAAATAAATTCCCGAAACACAAACAAACAAACAAACAAACACTCGAACAAGTAATGACTGTCTGTGTTTTTCAAGTGATGAAAATGATGCATTGGTCAAACTCACATTAAGGTGTAGCTTGCAGAACTTCTAAGTACACGCCAAAGTTATCAATGACTTTTTTCCAAAAGCATGTAATTTTAATATGTTTCCGTCTTACTCCACAAGGAACTATTTGATACTTCTTTTTATATTTTAACAAGCAGTGAACTGAAGTCAGGCCAAAAAACAAAAGTCTTAAATATTCGATACCGACACTTTATTTCGTGTTATATAGTAAACAGCATTCCAGCAGACAGTTATGCGACTTATCTGATAAAACAAAAGGAATCCCGTCTCCATTGTAAAAAGAGTTGTTTTATCACCTCTTGTCCATAATTCATGAACTTGGATAATGAATTGCAAAACTTTCTCGGTGATTCTGGTTTTGCTTCCAACTTTCACCGTGAATGCTTAGCTTCAATTTTTATTTTTATTTAAAGAATTAAATTATACTTGCAAATGTTTAATATACGTGTATACTAATCCTTTCGGACTAAATGTAAACGCAAGGCGTGTAGTTTGTAGTTGTATTTGGTGTTTTGTAAAATAGTTTTCCATGTACAACAAAAGGTACGAAGTAAACATTTCTTTGTCCAACCTAATTTAACTAATTACCTAGTAATAAATTAATGTGTACACTCATCATAACATCCAGTCTAGAGAGAGGACCGGAGGGGAATTGTTTGTATACTTGTTTTTCGAAAACGAATCGACAACAAGGTGCAATTAGTAAATAAAAAGGTTTGGAGGCATCTTGGGTTCGTTGTCAATTGATTGTCGGTTAAACGTAGATCTCGAATAGATTGTGGTTTCGACCCGTACATACCTATAGCAAACATATCTGTGATTGCGTATGTACAATTATATTGTTTACATAAAATGTTTGATATTTTTGTGTTTGTAGGTCAGCAATTAGTCAGGCAATGCAAAAATAAAAGAATCAGTTTGCATGTCCCGATGTAATGTCACATTGGGTTTCCTAACTATGTTTGTAATTATATTCAGAAATAGCTAAAATAAGGAAGGTGCATTCCAGCATTATTCGTTTGAAATAATTACATTTCAAAAACTAACAATTGCGATGTTTTATCATTTAAAAATATCTGCCGTAGTATAAAACAAATCCAAACTCTTATTTCGATTGACTTCAGCTGAGAACAATAACGTGTCTCTGACATGCGTCTGCATAATTGAAAATAAAGGAAGAAACCACGTTTTTTTTCGGTGATTATTACCATTTCCTTATAAAACAAGACAGAAACGGAATTCTCGCTAGACACATGGGCGAAATTCAATCAAAGTATGCAAAACATGAAATGATATAGTAGATGCCGAATGTGACTCAGAAAAAGGACATGGAAGATTTATATACTCTGTTAACTAAAATGACAAACCTAGATGACAGATGACAAAATCATTTGAGTTGACTTAACGATAAAGAATTTTATAACAATGGTTTGACGTAATCATTATTATAAAAAACGGCTTACGCCATGAATCCGAGGAGACGGTTGGTTTGCCTTATGTCGCTATGACAATGCTGATGTTTCAATGGCTATTATAATTACACACATCTTATTGTTAGAACAACATATTACTAATTAAATCGTTTGAATTCGGACTTAAAGTCCAACAATGTTATTCTTAAAACATATTTCTACTCCAAAGGTATATTACAACCAGTATGTCTGGTCATGCAAACTATTTGTATATGCAAAAGTACTTTGCAAACAGAACAACTACCTAGTCAAAATTAAATGGGCCTTTGAAAGTAAAACTTGTGCCGACAAAAATGCGTATTGGCGAGATATAAAATTCTGCAATAATAATTAAGTGGACGTCAAACATACCACCATGTACTTTGGGTAAGTTAACTCTATATCTAGACATAAAAAGCGAACGAAAAAGCAGTGGAGTCGCATTGTATAGGCACTTACTTTATATACTGCATATACTTCATTTTGCACGTATTTCGTATATTATACGAAATGCTTCAGTAATTCTTTTAACCTTTAGAAAAACTATTTTATTGTTTTTAAAAGGAATTTCATATAGGACCAAACACACCCATTTTAAAACAATACAAAATGCGTTAACGATGTGTTATAAGAACAAAATATGACCTTTAACAGATGTACTCGTACAAACAATCAAAGATTTAGTCGTCACTGTTAACTAATTGGCTAAAAGATTTTTCTTGATGTATTATGTTTATATGGAACAGACCTATTACACCAATACACATACTCAGCGAGGGGCTTTGGCTCAGTAGTAAAACACTTGACAGCCGATCCAGGGATTGCGAGTCCGATCCCCCCTCACTCCAACAAAAAAAAAATCACTAAAATATGTACTGGTTCTTCCCAGGCGAAAATGCTCTCGCGTATCAGTGCTTTACACTGTGCACGTTAAAGAACCTGGTTTGTCATGTGTGGTGGGCACTATGAGCCACTAATAGAAACCAACAATATGTGTGCCTCCACGCCTAATGGGTGCATCATTAAATAAACGTAATACTACCACCACCACCACCAATACACACACTATATCAAGTGATCTTCAGCTGGTTTCATTTTATCTTTTGCAAATGACATTTGTCACGTGATTCAAAACTGTTAAAGACAAAACACAAATTGAATTTCCATAGAAGATACATCTTCAGACAGAACGAATAATTTGTATTTCAATTTTGATTCAGACAAAACAACATAGTGACAATAGGTAATGCGTCTTACCGATTCTGAAGTATGCGTCGTATTGACCTTCTTTCACACACAAAACTCCGAATTGAACGTTTAATGAACCTTGGCATCAAAGACAGGAGAGGCTGATTTTATTATTATTTATATTTTTTTAATTTGAACCTACTATGATTTAAGATTATATTACTATATTTCCGATCAAAGTTTAAAAAGAAACAGACAAAAACACGCATCGCTTAATATTAACAATAGTTTGTAATAGTGTCTTTTATAAACACACTCTTTTCTAATTCCACATCACTTGTTGACAATTAATTATATGGAGAAATAGCAACTTTTGTCTGGCAAAAATGTACATATAAAATACCACGATATAGTTGTCAAATATATTCTCTGTCTAAAAGATATTTATATATTCTGATATTATGTGTTGAATTGCATTGTGTTTATTCAGTTGTATATGTACATATATTAGCAAAATAAATGAAAAAAATGATATGACTGCGGTCAGTTAACCTACGTTGGCGAACGTTGGCGTTACCGGTAACGAGTGTATAGACCAGTGTCAGAAACAGACAGTTGCTCTTCTTTTGTTAGCAGTAGGAGGCGAAAAGCAAAAGGTAAATTATCACGCTAATGATTGATTGTTAAGTATTAGGACCAGATTTTTGTGAAGCATTTCGTGTTCAATGAGTAATGATAATGGGAAAGTCGTATAGGTGCTAAGATATGCCTTGCAAATATATATTGGTACATAATCCTACTTCCAGACACGATTAATAAAGTAGAACTATGTTGTTATTTTATTTTGAAAAGGTTGTTTGGTAACAATTATGCAACGTGCTTATTTTTTGATCCGCTGTGATGTGTAATTAAATACTGAAATTGTAACAGAAGCTATTTCTCAAAACGTTCTTGTCAGCTCATTTATTATGGTATTATCAGAATAGAAATGATTAGATTAGGTTCTATTAATGGGTAACATTTTCTTGACAAACTCTGATCCGTTGAAAACTCCCGTTTAGGAACACACACCACACACAAGTTATTATTTTTAGCATTATCTGTAAACAATCCACAAAAGGGGCGTCTATATTTGCTGCTGAACCGTTATCCTTCTTTTCTGTTATTCCGTCCACCCACAGACATTTGCGCTTTTGAAACAGCAGTTTCGCATGACTTAGGTTTGTTATAGAAACATTAGATGAAATCGTTCGTAAAACAAGGAATGGGTGAATGGAAGTTGTCAAAACATTCTTTTATGCTGAAAAGAAAATATTTCCTCAGCAAAATAAATATTTGCAATGATTTAATAATTTTGACTCCTTCGTGTCACTCAAATTAGACAGTTTAAAATAGATTTTCCCTTTTCTCATTTTAATTAAATGTTCCAACAATGCTGTCTACAACATCAACATATTACATGAGTAATGACCTTGTTAAGGGTGGCAGTGCATTATGTCAACCCGATGAAATGCACGCCGAGGTCAAAGGTGTTTTTCAAAAATTGACAAAATGAAACAAGGCGAGGTCATTTTGTACGTTATTATTTAAAACAAATGCACATTTAATAAATCATAAAATTATAATTTTAATACTATTTGACTTTTCCCTATAACCGATATTATTTTAACAAACTCTGCGAACATATACAAAGTCACAGGGCGACACTGCGCGCGTGAGAGTTACATTCCTAAGTTGTTGACGTACACAATCGCAGCGACGTCGTATGACGTCGCGCCAAATATTAGTTGACGACAATTTCACTGAAACTTTCGAAATATTCGGAATGTTGTATGGTCATCCTAAAGCCTCTCCGTTGATCCTAAAATTGTATAAAGGAACACAGTCTATATAATAGGTTATCCGTCATCCATATTGAAAATAATATAATGTGCTTTCATCGGAAAAAGCAAACGTTTTTGCACACATTTGGCATACATTAGATATTCAAACGCTGTATTAAAACGGAAATTGTCTTTCAACGACATAACTGCAAGGAACACGCCAACATAAAATTATTTCAGATCACGTAAGGAAGCGATTGTATAATTATGTCATTTTTGCAGAGGATGCATCGGAGACTTTAGTATGTTTTTAATATATGTTCAATAAGCTGTGGCCTTTGATAGATACTAGGTAGTATCATATCTTAATTATGTTATTATTGCTACTATTGCAGTTAGGTGAACTTTCCATAAAGGACGAAATTATAAAGTGGAGCACTCTATTTCAATGTTATTATGTTCAGCATAATTATAAATTGCAGAATTACTCAATCGTCATGATAAAAATGTATTTTCATTCATGCCTTTGCGTCAGTATACTAGTAGGTTTGCATAGAACACGCAAAAATATAAATATATAGCACAGCCCAACATGAATGGCTCTTTAACATTATATCAAATCGGTATTGTATCAAATATGTCAACTTTTTGTCCTACAATTAATCTGTTAACAAAGAAGCTAATGGAAACGTTTGTGAATACGATCGAGCCATGTTTCTTTCAAGGTCATGCTACATATAAAATAATTACAATTTTATTTCCGAATTCTTTTTCCAGAAAGGTCTTGAGTTACATTACTATCAATTTCTTTTTTGCTAGGAATGGTTTGTCAAAAAAACATGTTCATCGCTACTTTAATTATTTACCAAGTTTCTTTTAGTTCTTTGAGACGACTCAAATTGACACAGTTTTATTTGACAAGATACGGAATTCTGTTGGCTTAAATACACTTCTGATAACATTGAACTCGCACAGCAACAATATATATGTCAACAGTAAGGTTGTCACGGGAAAAAACGATGGTTCACAAAAAGGGTTTCCAAGAACATGTATTGGATCGTTTACTGCTGCAGTCAGTGCGTAAGCAGAGTAAAAAAAAACAGAGAAGCACATGCTATTACACAAACACCGTGTTTTGTTAAACCATGTAGGAAAGGCTTTTTATATCGAGCGTTTAAAACGGCGATTTACGGCAAAACGTACGTACAAGCTTTTTGAAAAAAGCTGACACCTTTTGCCGGGGAATAGAGCCGAAAAAGCTTGGTCGTCTTGTTACCAGCCTTCTTTCAAAACCTTACGCATGCGAGAAGGAGCCGGACTCAAAAAATCAAAGGAATCATTTGCTTAATATTTCAGATTCACAACTATATATCGTTAACCTTGATTTAAAAGATTATGCTACAGTTTTTTTCGCCTATAAAACAGCGCTGTAGCTTCTACAACCCGGCACCCGGAACCCGTTTTCCGATTGGATCTGTTCCAGGGTGCTAGCATTTGGTACTTTTTACGAAAATAATTTTTAAAAAATGGGTAGAAAAGTCTTATTTTGTTATTTAAAACTTAATCTTAATTACTAATGATGTACACTATAAACCTTTATTTTATGTTTGTTATACATTGGATAATATATTGGTAGTATATGGTGAAATTCTATTATGTAAAAATTAAGTTAACCTAAAAAACATCCCTTATAATGAAAAGATTTGCGGAAAACTTATTTGTCGTAAATAAGGTAATACTTAATTTTATATGTGTTTCATTAGTTGTATTGCAATATTTAGCAATTTATGTGTAAAACAGAATGTCTTAAACTAAAAAATGTAATTATTTATGATATTCTGATAATGCATCCTATGATTCATGCCGACAAAGAAGTCTATGAAAATCGTAAAAAATGTTAAATATGTGACATCTTTGGTATCTCATAAAAACAATTGACCCCGGTAAGGTCTAATTTGGGGGGGGGGGGGGTTTTTTAATAACACCGTTTTCTTGTAATAC
>Ga0224511_10000103_pt1 | contig 28162 bp, 18 predicted proteins | sample SF_May12_sed_USG_2_FD_169988 | JGI IMG/M metagenome (GOLD analysis project Ga0224511, IMG submission 169988) | Sediment microbial communities from San Francisco Bay, California, United States - SF_May12_sed_USGS_8_1 | ecosystem: Environmental > Aquatic > Marine > Sediment | place: USA...
CAAGTGAAGACACTTTTGGCCATGGCTTAACCCTTTCAAATAGGACCCCCAAGTGGAAGCACCTCAAAAGCAAAAAAATAACACTTGAAATACTGGATTAGCAGGCGTTTCAAACAGAGACCAAAACTGTGCAATATATATATATTCATATATTTAGCCCCATTTCTGTCTAGACTGGCAGAAAACCCTGCGAGACCTGAGGACTTCTAACTATGAACTGGGCGAGAGCTGACGCTCTTGATATAAAAAGAATTTTGACCAAGTTTGAAATTTGAGGTTTCGAGCATGTCCACGCTGACCCATGTGACAGACCAATGCCACCCCTCTACTGTCACTATACGCTCACATGTAGATAATTCTGGCTACAAACGGCCTGGCTTTCAACCCGAGGTTTTGCCACGGCCGCGCCAAAAATCGTGTGATTATGCGCTTGACCTTGAACCGGAGTCATGTCCCTTTGTAATATTGTTAATTGTGAGGAGACAACCTCTAACAAAATTAGGCTCGGCCCAAACTTGAACAGGCTGAAAGCATGGTCATTTGAAACTAACATGAAACACTAACTGGCGCCAAGGGTCTGACAGGAGTGGATAAAACTAAGAATAGAAATGATTGTATCCCTCCATATTCGGAGTTGTCTTTTCTCTAACACATACTAGCGCCTACGCGAGTTATTTTGTTGTCTCCTTTACCACAGACACATAATGAGATTTATGCAAAATGGGACCCTGGTCTGTTGACACGAGGCAGCTATAGAAGACAGTTCGCCGCGCCGCCGACTTTACCACATCAATTAGCGACATGCGATGTGGCAATGGCAAAACTATGACAAGTCCAGCTAGGTATTGTAGGCCGTAGTTCATGTATGCAACCTCTTCACGAACGAGTGTGTGTTAGGGTGTAAGTGGGTCATTGTTATCTAAGTGTATTTTACAACTTAATTACATATATGTATATATATATATATATATATATCCATGACTCAAACTGATAAGATAGATATTGACTGGGTGGCAGCATTCCTAGTACCAATCTCCACTATGGGTTTAAGCTTCACCTTATTATGCAAAGGAATTTTTATCCGATCATTGCGATGCACATTGACAATTCTTAGACAGACGCATTTTGCCCTTGATAAAGGTCATTGGTTGGGTCAACGGAGCAGAGACTACACGCCACAATCCTGAAGAATGCGCCAGATTAGTCTGCTGGTGACCTCATGGCGGCCATATTTGATCTGGATACTGACATACTTAGTGGTCAGCTTAAACAATGTGGGCCTAGTAAAGAGAGTCTGCCTGTCGTAGTTTTGTGTAGATCTCCCCACATCACACACAGTTATCCTACGGATGCTAGTAGCGATTGGGTTATACTCATACAGGGAGGATAACTCTTTGCCGTGTATAGTTACAAAAAGCTGGGATCTCCGCGAGTGTGGCTTGAAAATCAAATGCACTTTTTATTTGTCAAGCCCTCTTGCTACTAAAGTTTAACTTTAGGACAAACACAGGAAGGTACTTTTCACCGGTAGCGAGATGACTGCCTGGAAGGATGGGTATTGCTTCGCTGAACATGTCATCCTAAATGAGGTAACTCATCACTCATTCATTGCAACACAACGGAACTAGAGAGGTAACCCAAACTCCGCCTATATGAGTTGTCCCTTAGCTAATGCCCGTATGTGAAAGTGTCCGTTAGAGGGTCAACTTGGGTGGGTAACGGTGTAACTGAGGTGGGGTGCCACTCCCCTGTCTCACTGCCTTAACCTTCCCCCAACTCTAAAGAAAGCCATGTACTCATTCCCTGCTGGGTGAACAGAGAGTTTTGGAAGAAAATCCTCCGCGCATGCTGTGACTATCGCTCTAACCACTCAGTCACAGCGCCTCCCTTATGAGCCATACTCATACCTCATCGTTACAACTTTTATGTTTGACAAACCTCCGTAATTCAATAACACCCTCCCAATGCCGCTTTAAATCGGTGCTTCACGAGATACTTGATCAAACTGAGCCGCATTGTGTTTTGAATTGATCGGTCAATTCAACAGGTTGCTGGTGATAGACGGTGCTAGAGGTTTCTGTCCACTGAATTGAATACCCAAGACACATACTGAGTAGCCCTACCACTGGTGACTGGAATACATGTAGATTGTTGTCCTTTCAATTAAGATTTACTCTAAATCGAGTAATTAAAGTATGACTTACCTTATTGCTAAGGAAGACATCATCCTTATCTGAGAAGAATGGACTACCAAAATCGCTAAGAAGGTCAAGACCGCTCATATCTTCCCCCTGTGAGCTCTTTCCTGGAAGAGATAGGAAAAACAATGTGATCACTGCATGAGTAATCATTGTGATTCACAATTGTTGCTACACATCAACACTGATAAACTCAAACACAGAGAAGTAGTTCGCTAGTAGAGAATGATGTAGTGGATTGGGGATAGCGGGACTAGAGCAATTGGCTCAAGGCGGAAAGGTCCTGGGTTTAAGTCCTTGTCTTGCTGAGTGCCCTGAGCATGAACTTCTCACCTAAATCCCGCCAGCAAGCCTCGGGCTTAGGAGGTCCACTAAATAGGACGGCTAAGTGCCCGAGTAGAACAACATTAGTGTTCCAGAGTTGAAGAGCTTTTAGGGGATTGAGAAAAAAGCGGAGCATTGGTTGGTGTCGGGGGAAAAATTAGTAAAAAGGAATTAAGTGAAGGGCCGGTTATGTTATTTTCTTGATAAAAATACTCGCTAAATTTGTAGCCTGAATTCAACAGAACCATCGATGGTGCATACTTGAATGACCACGAGATATACTCATGAATTAAAATACGTAATAGCCAACTACAATGCGACTGATTATGCAAACCAGGGTACACTTTAATACCGAGTCTATCATTAACTTACACTACCAGTCCGTAGAGTTAGAGTTTGATAAGAACGTACCAGCAAAATGCGACAGTTGTCTGGTCAATAGTAGGGGGAAAGAGATGCATAGGACCAGTCCTTGGGCAGAGCGAATTGTTTTATAAGATGATTGTAATAGGACTGATGAAAGGAAAGACAAATCCGAATGATGCATTCAGCAAAAGATAAGAAAATGTGTGTCAGTAGTGATGGTTTTATGTCACTAATGCGGAGTTGCTTCTAAACAGCCATTTTAACTGCATGCATGGCAAAAGGTCATCTTTACAAGACGAGATTGATTCTATTCTTTGGGGCCTGACGTGCAGCGATTTGGTGCAAAATTGTATGAACGAAATCGTCAACATTTTATAACTACGTTTTCGCTATCCCATGAATGAACCTTTGATGTAAGGGCGCTATCAGTAATGGCTGAGGTCCAACTATTTTATAGATCTGATGTTGCACTTGAATTGCTGGGTATCATGTATTTACTTATTGGATCATGCACATGTGCTAATGGCGATATTAGCCTATTATTAGGCTTTTGTCAACCATCTTAGAAGTCATATAATTTGTGCAGGGAACATTAGCGTTCCAACTGGGGCCTATTCATTCAGATAGTTGAGCCCAAAAACTTTTCTGTATACTAGCCTGGTATGCAACTATAAATAGATAATATCAATTAATATATGTGTAAGTGTGTGAAGCCGAATTGAGAACAATGGCGCTATTGGCACGAATCAGAGTCAAAAGTACACTTGTCTGGTTTAGTGGATAGACGGTAGAGGGCGGTGGGACCCGGACATGGGGTCCCCAGTCTGGACGTCATGTTGTCTTTCCCCCTCATAGGATTCGGATGGCAATGCCAAATAAGGGGGTCTAATCCATAGAATAACCTTCTCTATGGGGCACACCTTGAACTTTCCTGGAAACAAGCCACTGGGTGAGTTATGTTAACGAAAATGATTCTGTTTTGATGACGACGAGGATTAATATAGAAAGTGTGTGATTCGATAGTTTCACATAGTTTCAGAAAGTACAAGTGCCTGGAATGATGACAACCATTTACAACGAGATGGAGTTTTCGGTATTCATTTTGGAATCTTGGCATCTCGTTTCACACTGTTTTCGACATTAAGTCATAACATCTTTGTGTGTTATACATATGAAACATCTGTTAATAGCTTTGAATCATGGGTGCGTCAGTTCGTCAGTTAGAAGCCCATCAAACAGTTTGGTAGTCAAACCATCCCTTTGCCTGCCTAATTTGATATGGGGTGTGTAGCGAATCTTCTAGTTTTAACCACTGGTAGGGTAGGGCGGATGATCCTGATGTAAAGCACTCAAGGTCATCTTCTCCATACATGTATAAAATTATCCTGCCAACTGCAAAGTATGTCTTGCAGGATTACTCATATTTTCACATGTATCTGTTCTGCTACATTTCCCCTCTTTTGTCAATCGGAAATGGTTTCATGATAGTTTTTTGGCATCAACGCCGGCCCATTATCTCATATACAATAACTGCACCAGTCAGTCAAAATTTAACTGGTTTCTCAGTATTCTCAACTGCCAAAAGTTCTTCAAAAGAGACGCTATTATTTGAATTGTTTTCAGGAAGTGCTCAACAGAGTTGGGAAGGTAAAGGTGGTGAGGAAGAGGAGCGCCCCTATCAAAGTTAAACCGTTGCCAGTGCAAGTCAGCTCTCTAACAACGATTTCCCTAGATGGCTTGCGGATAATCTCTACCTTTACAGAGTAAAGAGGTCGTCGGCTTGCGAGGCTATAGCTGCGGGTCTAACACAATGTCGGTCTATCACGACAATACTAAACGTAGATTACATTTTATCTGATAGCGTCAAACTGTGAGCGAGGCATCAAGCATTGTCGGGTTGACTGTTAAGGGGTAGAAATGATAACGTACACACTATGATTTCAAGGTATTTTATCAGTGATAGCATGGACGGGACCAAGTGGGCGTTTCGTCGACGCCGGAGTAAAATGTTGACCACTGACCGGCGAAGAAGAGTTTTACTAGCTCCACTGCAAATTGAAAAATCTTTGCAGGATTTTCGCGCTGGGAGATGGCTACACAGTGGAAAGACGAGGATGGATGGCTGACATGGAGATGGTCATCGGAATAGGAGATTGGTCTCTGGAATGAGAGATGCGTGCAGAATTGTGGGAATAGTCGAGGGTGGGAAAGAATAGAGGGGGCGCCGCCATTGTGATTTTCTAATTTGAATCAATGAAGGAGACTGAAAGTTAGAGTACTGAAAATGTCTCATTTCACAACAACGCATACCTTCTTCACATCAATAGAGATTGGACAAAGTTCTGCAGGTTTTTGAGGGTGTGGGTATGATCTAATCGTTTCTGGCAACTTCTTCGCCGTTTGTTGCACAAAGTTTTCGTGGATGCAAACTGCACCCAGACAGTAATGGTTATTTTCTACCAGGAGTCTGTATAAAAATAAGACAGCTATTGACCTCCGATAGAAGCTGATGACCAGTCAATGGGGCCTTCAAACACAGCAGGCGCCATGTAAATGTGTTGGCTTCAACTCAACTTTTGGAACATCCCCAACAAGCTCGTAGGGTTCAATTCGCTATTCAATGAAAGAAATCACAGTGGTGATTCGAAGAACATTGTGCAACATCGTGTTGTCCTACATGTGCGTTGTGCAACCCTGTATGGTCCTACATAAAAGTTATAATGTCACACCTCATCTAACTTTCTATGCATGGTGTCATTTTGACAGTTTAGCACAGTTATATGATACATGTAACTTTGCACCACCGTAGCAATATAAGGCCATCCCATTTTTCCATTGTCTTGGCTAACATAACCACCATGCATCCTGGATGTCAGATGATATCTGGGTCTAGAGACATTCTTTGTTCAGTCTCCCGAGTGCAGAAGAACTTATACTAGAACCCGGCTAAGGCTTTACTGTAGATCCTCCGAGCATCAGATAATCTATTGGCAAGGCAACAGAGGACAAGTTCTTATTTTTATTTATCGTTAGTGAGTCGCTAGGATTGAGCAATTTTTGCGGTTGGATGCAGACATGGTCTTCCCTGGTCATAATGCGACGACAACGTAACTGGAGCATGACCAGAAATCTATTCCAGTTACCAAGATTTGCATATGTCCTGCATCTGTCATATGATCGAGTAAGAGAGAGAGAGAGAGGGAGAGAATTCGCCGGTTTACCGGTTATAGCCTTTGGCAAGTAACAGTCTGTAGCTATGAGATAAGACTGTCTATGCAACTGTGTCACCAGATGTTACAGCCTTTAGCCAGTTTGTGCACTGCAAAAGATTCGCTGCAAAGCACCGACTGAACTCCATTCACATATATATCTGCAGATGTGAGTTGGCAGCAGCATCCACGAGGTTACACAAATATATAAAGGGGCTGAGCTTGAGAATTGTCATAAAACTGCGCTGACTCAAGAGTACAAGAGCGTAGCACCTTTCAATACGCAAATGGATATTCATTTTCATAGAACTGAACCTGTGGCTTTGCCTTCTATTTATGCATGTACGGGACATTTGCACGGTTTGCTGAGTGCAGGAATATGCTGGCAAGTCCTCACTGCAGGAAATTACTTCGTAAAAATTCAATCATATGCCAAACCCTAATATCCTGGATCTATGAAAGTATAATACGCGTTTGATTATCACGATTGCGTTTGTCGTTGGCGAGAACCTATGCCTAAGTGATTTGAGAGGGTTTACCTTTGAAACTGAAGGTCCCAGGTTCAGGGCAGTTTGTATATGGAGTTTTTCAAGAGCTTCAGATATTCATCCTGCAGGGAATGGGTACTCGGTTCTCTTCAGAGCTAGCGAACGCGGTGAAGAAGAGGAATGGCACCCCTACTCAGTTACACCGCTGCGGGTGCACGTTGACTCTCTAACAGCCACTGGCTATGGGTGAACGTTGTTTTGCTTACCTTTAACCAGCATATATGTAGCCAGACACCTCTTACTCCAGTCTGTCCAATCACACATGTTAGTAATGTAAAAACAAGCCTAATCCTATCTTAGTTTAGCTAGGCCTATCTCTAGCTACGCAGCAGCCGGCTTACGGGTTGACAGTTCAATGCATGACTGGTTGAGGAGTTGGTAATCAACGCCTGCAAATGCCAAATAGGTCATTTGGTTTTGACAAAGCTGATTGGTCGATTGATCCTGATGACTCTTCTATAGTCTGGGTTGTACATCCAAAGAAAAGGGGAAGTTCTAAGCAGGAAGTATTGAGCGCTGAATTTCTAGTTTTAAAGCATTAGTGCAAGTAGTTCCTGGTCACAATATACAATACCTGTGGCGAATTGAATGGAACAGTTCATGCTTGCATTGAAATGTTACCGACTTCGACTATACACCTTGGTCCTCCGTAGAACTATACGTGCATGGATCTGTATTATCGAATCTGATGTTAGTTCATTCCAGAATGGCTTCGCATATCCAAAAGGTGGTGGGTGCACAAGTTTAAAATGATTGCATGGTCATGGATGGGGTGGATTTTTGTAAACAGAACCAGGGCATATACAGTGAAGTGCTGTTCCTAAACATTTTTATGTATTGGGATCTGCATGGTTGAATGTTCAAGGAGTCGCATAGTTTAATGATTGATGTTCCGGGCCTCCAGCGCATATTCAGGCCCAGCACATATTCGATTTAAATAACAATGCCTTTTTAGATAACAAACACAGCACTGTACTTTGCCCCTTGATTCAAATCCATCATGGGTGTGTTTTTTTAATAAATTGAGTCCCATGCCAGTGACCCATTGACATATTAACAAGTCACATATGCTCTTTTTGCTTACACTACCATATAAGGAATAAGGAAGCTGACTACATCAAACTACTGACTACTGCAGATTGTCATCCCACCAACCCCAGGGAATATTCCAAGCAACACACAAGCTACTCATCACCATAGAGTTATCCTAACTCTACAACTTTATGTGCAGTACTCTGGATAGATATCTCATGGGCATATACAATGCTTAAACTCTGCGGGGGAGGTTGCTGGGTGATCGGCGCCTCTGACCACAGCGTCTCCTCAGTGACTCTATGCGCTGCAGCCCATCATGACTATCTAACCCAGAACAGCCCTCCCCATTTCAATTTTTCCACTTTCACAATTGGGCATAAGTATGACGAATATAACAGGCAGGTTGTATATTACTAGTCTATTTAGTCCAGTGTAACTCCATGATCTATGGGCATTTGCCTCAGTAATATAAGTGAGTGTCGTTGCAGAAATAGGATACAACGATTGCAGGTCGGTCATGGTGGGAATGCATTTCCTTTACACTAGTTTCATGTTATCTTGTAGTGTGATTTATGGTAGGTTTGTATAAACCCAATCAAGTCACTAGGCCAGGTGCCTTTCCTTAGCTGGTCTGCGAATGTGATCCTATCATCGGTGTGACAGGGGCATGCAGGTACTCTGAAGTACCCGCCTTATAACGCCTTATATGTATATAAGGAAGTAACGTCTTGTGTCCGCCGCGGCAATGTGTAAATGAGGCTCACTATGTAGTGCTACTAGTTGTAGCCGGGCCATTTCGCCATCCTATTTAACAGACTGCATAAGCCTGAAGCTTGCTCTGGAAGAGAACCATGTGGAGGGCTCATACTTGCATCTGGGTCTAGCACAACTAGGACTAAAACCCAGGGTTTAACTTGCTTGATCCAAGCATTCTGGTCACTGAGCTGTCTCAGTCTCTGTGGAGTGCCTCTGCTAATCAATCTATCCCACTGCCCTCCCTCTGCAGGCTTGTTGCATGTCCATCAGTTTCCCCTCACTAGTCGTCGCCAAACTGTGCTGACTACCGTGACAGGCTGGGAAATCAGGACCACAGATCTGGCCATGATAATGATATCAGATCGACTAGATCTGCCAAAACACAGTCAATGAAACTTAACATCCTACCACCCGAGATAATTACAGCTCGCCTTCACTATACCTTCACTACGTAAGGAACATCAGCAAATTGCTAGTTAGTTACATCGTAAACTAGTTATTATCTCCCTTGGTTCTATTTATGATGTTTGGAGGGCAACGCAGACCAATGTAAAATGAGATGGGGCTATAAGGTAGCACCAGGGTGTCATTCTGAGATATTTTCTTTCACAATTTGTCGAAGGAGTGTCAACTCTAGCTTCGTCTCTAGTTTAGCAGTATCGTCATGGAGTTATCCTTTATAACTATAGCCCTAAGAGAATAGTATTTGTAGCTCATATCAAACTCTCGTATTGAAACAGGGTTCACACGAAGTGCTAGTACACAATTGTTGACAAACACTGATGATAGGATTTTGTTGTTTTGCAGGAATCACTCTGTTGGTAACCCTGGACACATGTAAGGTGGTTCTGGATATCCAAGCGCTAATCCGTTTACCTAATAGACTGCTGTTATAGGCAACTAATCCATGGGTTGCCGTATGACACATACATATGTGTTGCTATACGTTGCGCGCAGAATTCTGATCTGGCATGCAAAGAATCAGGTCAATGTTCTATCTACCCATTTTTCATTTAGACCTTTCTAGAGTTTGAGGCTTGCATCATTGGATGACCTTGAAATGTTAACACCTGATGTCATGTCTAGAGATGATGGTAGAAGTTACAAGACTATGCATCACATATGGAGAACTCCACTATTCTTATATGAGAAGGGGAGGCAGAATGACCAATTACCTTGACCCTTATGCACTGGATAACCCTAGGAAAGATCAGTGACAGAAAGTCCTGCCAAGTGAAAAGTGATAGATTTGTAGCAAAATGACCCCAGAGTTAATAAATTTAGCAGGAATCCACCAGGGTGGAATTGCGGGCCTTTAATGGCACTGGAAAGACACACAGTGCTAGTGATTTCATCAGGCTGATCTACCTTGACTCCTAATGTCAATAGCAACTAACAGATAAGTTATAAGATATTAGATTATGGGAGTGTTTTTATGTAACATACCTGGCCGAACAATGTTCCGGAATAGAACTACAATATGGTTTATCATGTACACAAATTATCACAATACCCAATAGTCTGATTTAGCCGAACCTCAGTATCTCTCAATAGCATTGTTTCGAGATGGGAACCTCTAGCTATCTGATGCAGAAGTGAGATAAGCCCAGCTCCAAACCACTCATCATTAAGCTCTCAATAGCCCTCAGGGCCATAACAACAGCAACTGGGATGTCTTGTGGGAAGAAACTATGGGAGAGTGTGAGGGAAATATGTGTATTTAATCAATGTACATGTACACTTACTAAAATCAACTGCTGATAAAAATTTGAATCAATAATGGGATGAGGAGGGGTTGAAACCTCTCTTCTTTAGCGGGAAGTGAGCTGTGAACCCCGTGGTGACTAAGTGAAATCGGTCCATGTTACATGGTTAGCACCATCAGGGCAGAGGCATCTTTCCAATGGTATGCTTCATGGAAAAACGGAAAAAACAAATTTTGTTGCTTAGCCAATGGCCATGTGGGTGAAATGACTGTGGGAGAGTCAACTTGAACCAGTAATGGTCTAACTGAGGTAGGGTGCCACTCCTCCGTCTCACTGCCTGGAGGAAAGAGTAGGCCTTGTGACTTGTGACTCTCATACGGGTAAAAGAACAAAGAAACATCACACTGGAAGCTAGACCAGACACCTGTAGGCCTAAACCGAGTGTGGGTTATTCACCTGCTTCAGCGTGTGTATGCGTACATACGCTATAATACCAGACACTTACAGCTGGTGACGGGTGTTTGACCTAACTATGTAACCATAGACAGACAACATATTATTGATGGAAATAAGATAGGTTCGCTTGTAAACACAGTGAATTCTGTACTTCTGGCTTAAGTACTAATGCTATCCAAGCATCCATTTTTTTGACTTGAGACACTGAAACCGCCATGTGATGACGCATCACCTATTACTGGAGTTATCTTCTTTTAGTAGTACAGAATATTTATTTGATGGCCGGACTGAGAGGGGATATCTTACTTGGTCTATGACGGAATGATCGTGCAGAGACTATTTTATTATCTCAAAGCATGTGTGTACAGTGCTGGGATGAGTCCAATACTGAACGTTTGAGATGAGATGGAGAGAGTCAGGCTTTAAGTAGGCCATAGGGTCTATTACTTTGAATCATTAGTGCCATCCTAGTGTGTGTATTTGGTCTGTTTCTAGCTTCAAAGAAGTCTGCAGGCTTGCTAACAACTCAATAGAATCTAGCAGCGTTTCAATGGTCATTGTGTGTCCTGTATATACTACTGATGGAGAATTGGAGCTGACAGACTTGGTAAATGATGGGTCTGTTTGCAGACAAGATAAATTTATAGTCACATTCCACCAGCAAAAACAGCAGAATAGGCTGAGCTAGTAACCTGACCAGTACTATTTATTGGCTACACTAGCAGACACTTGTCTACCTGTAAGTAGTATGATATGATAGTTTGTGCCAATTAAGTTGTATTGAAATAGTGATACGATATTGTCACTACACTGCCCCACTATAAACATACAGAGCCCTTTGCGTGCAGACCCCTTTTAGGCTCTATATACCTAGGGATAGTATAGTGAGATAGCTCCGTGGTAGAGCGAGCTCAGTGGTAGAACTCTAGGGCTCACAACTGTGAGAACCTGGGTCTGAATCCTGATCATGGCGAGCTTTCATGTTGATGGGGACTTTGCGCTACTCATTTTATTCCTGGCTTGAAACAAAAACAAGTCTCACTATGAGGTCGGGCATTGATACTGGCCCACTCCATGGTGCTCCATGCTAACCAGATTGTGCCAGTGACAGAGTGGTAGTGTCGCCCCATTATAATAGTACAAAATCCTTTTCCATAGAGAGATCCCTTGGCGTACAGAGCCCTTGGCGTACAGAGCCCTTTGCGTACAGATCCCTTTGCGTACAGATCCCTTGGCGTACAGAGACCTTTGCGTACAGAGCTCTTTGCGTACAGAGCCCTTTGCGTACAGAGCCCTTTGCGTACAGAGCCCTTTGCGTACAGAGCCCATTAAGGTTTTATATTACCTAAATGCTAGTAGATGGACACAGCTTATTGTGCAATGCTTCATGTATACCTAATGAGAGACTTGTGTGGAGAGAGCTATTCTGGTGAATCACTTATTCTGGGGGAATGTTGAATGATCGTTTTATTGCCTTATTTGGCAATGACTTGGCAAAACTAAACAGGGTGACAGTACTGGCAGTGAAAGGTTTAGCTTCGCTCTTCACAGTGACATGAAGGTGAATGTATGTCACCCTTTTGAGAAAAAACAAAAAAATAACATGAGTATTGCACACTGATTTGTTAGGGAGCTTCTTGAGTCAAGATCAGTGGATGAAGAGGAAATACATGTTTCAAGAATGGGGTGTGGTGTACCCTTGAGAAAAGAAAGAGTGAGAAAACCATGCGACGGTGTATAGAGATTTGAACTCGGAATCTCTGGTCTTGAGCCAAGTGAGCTCCGAACGCTATCCACTAAGCCCATGTGCTAACCACTACGCTCCCTGCTATCCACGGAGCTGGGTGCGCTATCCACTAAGCTCAGTGTGCTATCCACTAAGTCCAGTGTGCTATCCATGAAGCTTGGTATGCTACCGGCTAAGCTCAGTGTGCTATCACTACGCTTGTCTACCACCCACTAAGCTGGGTGTGCTATCACGAAGCCTGGTGTGCTATCACGAAGCTTGTGTGCTTGTGTGCCCAGAGTTAGGGGAGACTGTGTACCCGAGGGGCTCTAATCACATGTTCATACCTGTCAGCGAAGACTGGTCGAGGCAGCGACGTCACTACGGATCACCAATCTCAGCAGCAACCAGGGTCCAAAGGAAAAGTCACAGTTCTACTCTACTGCAATGAAAGGCAAATCCACAAGTCACTCAGAGGTCAACTTTACCAACTACTACAGACAGGACCCAGTCAAAGTTAATGAGATCAATCATTCGAGACCAGGATGAAAAGGTGACCGCTGTGGGCTGCAACAAGGTTGTAGGAAACATGTTTGAAACAAGTTGGACAACTTTTCATCAACGTTCACTCGGGCCAGCAACTTGCAAGAGTTCCAGCCAATTCACAATCATTTCTGGGCGGTGTTTTCGATCAGTCGCTCTGCAGATGTTTAGAGCCCTATCAGGGACGCAGAGGTTGTCTAGAGCCCTTTGAGGGCTCTGAGGATACACAGCTCTGAAACATGATCTGGGTGCTGCATGCCTGGGAATGCAAACTTCCTGGATTCCTGCTGTGTTGTCATTTTATTCAGATAACAGCCCATAAAATGAGATGCAAAACAGCAATCAGTGGACTGATTCATCCATTCATTCATCTCAATGCACACTTGTTTGGGCCCTGGAGTCCCAGTGCGGCTATTGGAAGAACGAGAGTATTGATTATGAATACGCAAAAATAGCAGCCGGTGTACTTTATGCTGCGTAGCGTGCAATCTTGAATGTGTCGAGAATCTACGTGGGAGTTTCAATTCGGAGAAACGGGGTTATAACACAATTGTTATCTGGCCATATATCATCCACGCTCCAGCTTCCAAATTATGCGTTTTGAGTTCCGCATAGATGGTGCCTAGTGTCACATAAACAATTCGGCATTCTGATTGAAGAAGGTATACTTGTGTTATCCACTATTCAGTACCGCATCCAGACATGGAGCTCCTACATACTATAGTCACTTTAGCTATGAACTATGTCTCCATGAAGCTACTGAATGCTTTATTTCTGCCATAGAGGATCTGCAGACCGAAATGGATTTCGGTCGCGAAAAACCCGAGCACTCGAATGCGCCTAATGACGGTGACTTTGTCAACGCAAAAATATGATACATGGCATTCAGTTTGTACATATGTGCATTCATAGACACACGAAAACAGTTGGTCGAGTCAACAAACCAACTATTCGAGCAGTATCTTTGCATATCTAGCTCTGCCCACTCATTCTTTGTCAAGATTAGGACTTTGGAATTTGTGATGCAATTCAATGTATTTATTGAGTGTGTGCAAAGGCGCTTTTGATGATTTCCAGTATTGCCCAATGAAATGTTTTTGGGAACTTTTAAATGTAATCAAGCGGGAGGTCAAATTCTGTTTTCTCCTAAATTGATCCAAGTAGACTTTAGTTATAAAACTAAGTCAGTACTAGCATGTTGTTAAGGAGCAGACAACATTCCACTGGGACTGCCAACAATAATGAGTTTATAAAAGTACAACTTATGATATAATAGTTTAGAGTTATAGTGGCCAATACTGGCCAAGCAAAAAGCATATAACTTGATCTCGGCTTTCTTCAATCTGTAGATTGTGTGCATGTTTAGACGACACGACACTATCCATTAAAACTATGCACAGTAACATCATAGTGATTAATCTCACAATTATGTTCCTCTGCTTAGAGCCCGGCATTACCATAGCAATGGGTGGTGATTAAACGGATGAGAAATGTTGCTCAACTTACCGGCTAGTTGATGGATGAGTTTGCCAACGCATCAACATTTGAGCCCCTATAGCTAAAAATGTTTTTCTCGTAGTAGGTGAAACATTTATTCCCTTGGCTTGTCACAATATAGCGCAGAATAGAAACATTACACTGTCAGATTTCTCATGGCATATCCAAAAATAGTTGACCTGTGGCATAACTTGATAAAGTTAAAACTTTTTCTACCCCATTTCTCCCTCCCTACCTCCTGCACTAGTAAATACCAGGAGTCTAAAGATTTGTTTGTTTCTCCTAATCTGTATATGAAATCACTCGGAACATGTTGCAATACCACGAGTAAACATAGGGATGATACTACAGTGGACATCCCAGTAGCTAGTAGCCCATGAAGGTGACAACTACTACTTGGTCATTACTCAATGAATACAGTTGGCTAGAAGAGTGAATGGTCACAGGCCATTGCCCAGTTGCCCACTGTCATCCGGCATAGAAACTATGCAAGCTATGCAACTAGCTGTCAAAATAGGATTCAAGCCCGTCGGGGATTATCAAGAGCAAATAAGGATCAGTTCAGAGCTGCTAACTGAGTAAAGATATGTGACCTATTCGCTCATGCAAGGTCATTCACCATAGAAGTGTAGAATAACTCTATAGGTTTTTTTTCTCATATGACATTTTCACTGTTATGATGAAGCTGCCGGGTTAGTTAATAAATACATGCACAGCATTACAACTCTCTACCTCGTGGTGAGACTTGAGGTAAGGTTAAAGTGAGGAGCTCCAGCTCACAATGAACTGCACCATGACCGGCATTCAAACTCAGGTTCTCACAGTTCTCATGACCCCAGTCAGTGCTGTACCACCTAGCAATCCAGCTTTTCTATTCAACCGGTTACAAGGCAATATTAGTGACATGGTTTTCTATCTCTCACATTGAGTGGATGAGCATATCAGTGATTAAAGCAGTATATTCTGTTTATGTTTCTCTGGTGAAATGACATTACAGTTGTTTATGAAAAGAACTAGAGCAGAGAGCCAGCTGTTTGTTAGCGATAAGACAATACATAGAGAAATAGGATGCCCTGAATCATTAGGGAGTGTTTTTCCAAAATCATTGATCGCTTGACAGAGCCGACTCTTTTGTACTATGCGCGCAATTCGAATAGGTCAATGCAAGAACAAATTTTATTCAGCACTGGTGCATTAGAGACCGAAAAGAGTGCCTTGGAAAAACCTCGAATAGCAGGTTAATACTAGACAGTCAATTGTCGACCCTTCAATCGAAACAGTGACATTAAGGTCATTGGTCAAAAGCATGCCCTGTGATTACATAAAAAAAAGTCTAGCTTTGTGACATCAGCCACTCTAAGAAACTGTATACTGTATTTTGATAGTGTTTCATACCCCATTTGTGAGTGAAACATGTTTAAACTATTCAGACCAATTGCCAAAATTAGTCAAAATCACACCAGCGTGTACAACCTCCACATATAAACAGACCTTCATATTACAGGCCTACCATGAGGGAATATGGTATGGTGATAGCATTCAATTGTCTAGATGCTGACCTGACAAATGCTGCCTATCCGTTGTTCGTGGTAGTGAGTATCTTATCTCGACATGGCAGCTTTGGATGGATAGTGATAAGAGGAGGCGTTAACCCAACACAGATGGTACAAAACGTTGATAAAATATCACAATGCCTTTAGCGATATGGCCATATGTGGCCATATGACACTCAAATGCCAAATGAGCAGCATGCAACCAGTCATGTGTGTATGTCAGGTAGGCCAATCACGGTTCGGCCTCGACTATGGCAATAAGACCCCCAAGGTATGGTTGACGACTGTGAGAGCCCATTATAGAATCCCTAGTTTCGCACAAACCTTTGCTAAAAGTTACTTTTCGAGTGGTCTGCTTTGAGTTGATACGGCTGTTGACATAAATGTATGAATGTGCATAGACCTACTGTTGAGCCAACTACTCCAAATCAGTACTCCGCAGTAGTACAGGTGGTCTTGCAATAAATATATCATGTATACCAAAATAATAGACAGATCCCTGTGACTTTATGATGGTGTCAATCGCATGTTTGGAGTATTACTATTGCCTTAGCAATATATCATTATATGTACGCTAAAACCACCCAAAGCACATAGAGCTGCACCTAGAATAGTTGCCTACAGGCTGGGTGGAGGGGTAGAAAGTATAAATGCATGTATAGAGGAGCAAACGACCATATGCCCGCGCCCTACATGCATACTGCAAAACCAGTTTTGTGAGTGAGCCGACACGCCCCCTAACCGCTGCGCATCGAGTGCTTGCGCGTACTGATTTGTACCATCGCGTTGATTGAGTCTTGCATCGTACGCGTAGTGAAGGTGTTAGTAACACTGCTCACCAACATTTGAAGCCTCGGGACTGTATATTTTAATAGGTGAACCCAAAACGATTCCATCTGAGCTCTACTGCGTGGTTGCTCTATCCCTCCGCTCATGAGTCATGAGTCGCGACTGTCCGATTTAGAGAGTAACTAGGCCATCACTCCTTACCTTATTTCTTGGGCTTTTGGAGGTAATTCGTTATGACAACCCTATGACACTGCTGGTATGACTCTTACCTAGCTATTCCAAAGAGGTTATCAGGCGAACCAACCACTTTGATGAAGTGCTCCTCTCCCAAGTTCGCCGGTCGCTCTTTCACACTCTTCAGTAGGAGTTTTGACCTACATAGACCATTATTATGACTGGCTACTTATGGAGCGATCATGTGATGGGTGTGACGTCATGGATTGGGAGTTCCTTGCGATTTCACAATAAAGTAGCCAATCAGCAACGAGCTTTATAAATAACCTATTGAGAATTATAAAGGCGAATGCGTATGAGTCATCATGGTTACAATAAAGTGGAAAAATTGAATGGTGTGATCTCAGACTTGGTTTAGGTATGATTCAAAATCATAACTGTTATTATCGACTTGCATCAATAGAAGATAGAACTATGGCTGCAACTATAAGTATTCTGCACTTGTCCAATGACTCATATTTAAAGTTCCAGGTCATTAGACCGCCTTCTTCACTTTCAGTTTCAGGCGGGCTAATGCTCCATTAATGAGATCAGACACCATGTGTTTTGTTTGCTTGTTTATTGTTTATTCTTGTCAATTAAACCATGTCATGGTTTGAAAAAGTGTGAAAGCAATAGCCATGTACATCTCCATAGTAAAAAATAATTCATTTTTTTATATGCTGATCAGTCTATGGGACCTCATTTAACAAGCGGTGACCATTTCAGATTTTAGCCCACAGTTCTATTGCAATAGAATCTCATAGTTTTAGCATATTCTCCTGCTTGCATTGGTAAGATTTTCAGCATCCACAGCCTCAAATAGCCAACATCTGAACGCATCCCCATGAGGCCATGAAGTATTCAGCTACCCAGCATTGGAGTCTTATAAAATGAAAGAATCCTTCTTATATGTAAATATAGATGAACAATTATTATTACAATAACAATGATCTTTTGGGGCCCCCTTCCCAATGGACAAAGAGCAGAGAAGCTCGTGAGACCAGCCAGCACCTTGGGTCTCATAGAGTTGTAGGGGACGATAACTCTGGAGAAGGTCTAGCAAAGATATTCGCTTAATACAGTGATACAGCCTCCTGATATGGTTCTGTTATAAGCGTGACATCATTAGCTTGACGATCGAATATATACGTTGATCTTTTGTGCTGGAGTCTGAGTCCCTTTCCTCTCTAGAAACCAAAAGTCCAGCCAGGAAACCGAGAAAAATTGTATTGAGCCTGATTCTGAAGACTCCATGAATATTATAAACCTGTCAGATGATCAGATCTACCAGACCCGCGCTATAACAGTGTCACGGGTCTCGTGCTAAATCGTTTTATTTTAAACTTCTAGGCTATATTGAAATATTGTAAGTAAGTGAATATTGTAACCTGCCGCACCCCTCGCCCTCAACCTCACTCCTCAGTCTAAACTAATAATACTTGTGAGTTGTGACTAGTTGTGTACCGTTCTCTGTCGCGGTTCGCAGTTCACAGTTTGACTCGCGTTGAGTTACAACCATTGTGATTGTCGGTCATTGTGATGGTTCATAGCAGCGCTTTGAAACTTTCGAGTTGGATCATAGATTTTTATACTAGTACTAGTAGCGACTACTGGCTTTAGTGGACGTGACTGATTGTCATGGTCATTGTGTTGATTTGAATTAGGTCGGTCGCTACTCGGTGACCCTGTGAGTGTCCAACTGACTCACTCAGTGACTGCAGTCAGTTTCACTTTGAGGTCCTACTTGGAATGCTTTCATTCCTGACTGGCTTTCAGAGCTAGCCCAAGTCTAGCAGAGTCTAACCTGTGGACTGAAAGCCAGGACTTTTGCTATGAAGAGCTTCTTTCATTTGTACCACCTGCAAAGCTGTGTAGGCTGTATCACTCAATCGGATGCTACAAAGCAGCTAGCCAATACCTACTCATTCAGGCCCAAGCTAGCAAGTTGTACTCCACACTTGCAGGAATATGTTTTACCTAGTTATGTATAAGCACACACAGGCGGTAATCACTATCTCAATTGTCGTTTTTCCCATTAACTTTGCTCAGTATGAACAGAAAAACTGGGGAAAAATTGGTATATGGCAAGTTTCAACCCAAGATTCATACAAACCTATTCTTAGGTAGGTGTACTAAAATTCGAACATGAAAAACATTTCATCAATACACATCTCTCATGTTTAGAGTCTGAACTTTCAAGCTTCTGGTGTATGGAATATTGTGCGTCATGAGCCACACAGTTTCAACACGAGGGGCGAGAGCTCCAACGCAGAGAACCTCTCGACCTCCAGTGACCAATAATACGCATGCACAACCTCAAACCATGCAAAGACCAGCTGCTGGAACTACTGGGATGCCAACTAGACCAAGAGGACTGAATGGACAAGTAGCTACAAGACAGGAAAAAGAGCCACGAACTTTTGAACAGTAAGTGGATTTTATTCAGTGATAATGTACAATGTATGGGTTGGTAAAAGATTATGTGCAAGATGGGATAGTTTAGTGGTAGATCAATCATGAGGACTTGGGTTCAAGCCACGGTCATGGTGGGCTCCACTCATTGGTATGAGTTCCTCGCATTAGTCCTAGGTCCAAACTGAAACCAGGCCTCACTATGAGATGAAGCGTTGATACTGCCCTGCACGTTATGCTCCATGATAAGATCTAACTGTTGCACAAAAAAAACAAGTATCTGACAGATTTTCGATTGATCTTCACTCTATAAAATCTTGTGTGGTGTCATTCATATCTGTGTAACTTTGTGTGCTATATTTATTTTTCAGTCGTGATGGTTTTGCTGTTTTACGGCCTGATACGGCGAAGAATGACAGAGTTAAAATGGGTAAACTTTTTAAATTTTTACCACCAGCTGAAGGATGGCAAACCCCCCCCCCTCCCATCTACTGTAATTCTCCTGAAGAGCGAACTTGTCCTTTTTCAACTTTGATGCAAATTTCACTGACGTTTCTTATCATTTGCAGTGGCTGAAAAGGAAAGTCAAGCCTATGAGAAATATAAAAAGGAAAAGCGGACTAGCTACACCACCACCAATGCTGCTGTAGGCGAGTAACTCTTAATTAGGGCTGAATCACTGGGAGATTTGGATCCCACAAAGATATTCTCAAAACTGGTCAAATAAACTGTAATCAAGATCATTGTTCTTAAATGTTATTTCGGTGTTTTTTTCAGCCATCGTCTGTCCATGAATGGACTTGGACTTCCTTCTCGATGTCCACCGGTTGTGTGGCACAATCGAGGGGGAAATTAAGCCATTTTTCTGCCACGCTAGCTCATGACGGGTTACAATGGTTTATTCCAGCTCAAAACCCTCATTTCTCCAGCATTTTGGCCTATCTAAAAGACAAGAAGACAACTCTGCAGTTGAATTAAAAAGGCTATTCCCCTAATCAGGCGTTTAAAAATAAAAATGTTAATAACTTAAGAGCCTTTCGCGATTAGATAATCACTTGCCTATACCATTATGACCTATGACCTATGACCTATACCAGTATGACTACTGTCGACAAAACAGGGGAGGGGAATTTGAGTAGCAAGGGATAGACCAGAAAAGCAATTTGGTTGCAAGTTGGCATCCACAACGGTTTCCTCTGACAAGGCCGAAGGCACTACTGGTGCTGAAAATAACTTCTGGTATAATTGTAGGTTTTGCTACAGGCGATTCAACCAGGCAAACTCCATTGCGACCGAAGCCGGCGACATCAGTTCAGGTAAGGAGACAGGATGATCGTAATCTGGAATTATCCTCCCTCTCAATGGACACGAACCATCCCCTGAATGCACTCCATCCATTGATTCGATATTCAAAAATTACAATTTCTCCTAGCCAAAGACATGAAAATCACCGAATGACCCAATTGACTTCTGCTTTTGCTCAGTGGCATTATGTGAATGCCTTCATGAGAAGCTAACTCCAAATGAAACCTAGCTCCCCTTTTTTTCCCTTTATCTGAGCGCGATTATTGTATGTGTTATCCTGTTTGCAGCTAGTCGCTAGAGCGTCTGTGCCTTTAAACCCTGAGCAGCATAAACAAATGCAGCGTCAAAAAGCTGAATTAAATCGCCAGCGAGAAGCGGAAAAAAAGGCAGCGCTAGATAAAGACCGACGGGAGAAAAACACCGCCTTCTTAGACAGACTACAAGGAAAAGGATCATGACATAGCGTCAGGGAACCAAGCGACAGGCTATGCTACTAGGAGTAATGGGACATGTTACTAGTACTTATTAGCTAAGACCATTGGTGATTCCCTGATGCAAAGCGCGTGTGCCGTGTTTCACTGTTCAGTGCAAAAGTGATCACTTTTGCCACTTCAGAGTTACATGGATCAGTTATGGGTAGGATAGCTCTATATGCATAGATAAGTCATGCCTGGGTATTCATGTATTACCAAACGTTTGCGCTCCAGCACTATTTGAAGGTGTCGCGGGTCTAATGTTGGAACGATAAGGAACTCGTCACTCTTTGCACTTCTCACCAATGACCTTTAGGTTTTGGGTCATTTATGTAACTTGGTGGATATGCATACCTCCGTCCTGTATATGTATAGTCATGACCTTTCTCACCATCTCAATGTATTGCTCATATTTATTGCGTAATGTAACTCATACATTATTTTGTGTATTACGAATACAGCGCACTCTAAAAGAGCAATAAGCTAAACTTTTCAGTAGTCAGTTTCGCCTCGTTTTTATATCTCGATACTCTGGTGGTGCGTTTTCTATGGGTGAGCACTCTGAGTTGGAGCTGAGGTTGGTTTGATCATATCTGCATAAACTTGGAAAACCTGTGTACATAATTCATTTTGATTAAAGCATCTCATTGCCATAGCGGAAAAAAGAAATAGGCCAACGACTATGCAGACTAAACTACTGAGCAGTGCGTATCGGCGAAGCTTGGCCTGGACCTGCGGGGTCCTGTTTGGCTCTTGGATAGTCAGCCCTACAACAGAATTAAAAATCTGTTATTCATTTATCCTTTAGAATATTTTGTATTTTATATTTATTGTTATATGCCGGCTGTTAGTGGCCCCATTAAGTGACTGAGCCCCAAACTCACAGGACTCTGACCTTTAGTTGTCCTGACCAATGTCGTGCCGTTGGATTAAGGCCATCTCCGGTGAGTTAGTGTGACTGATGCTAGTACGACTCTCCGTTACTTTAAACTGATTCAAGCACAAATCAATCTTCAAGGATTATACCAAGATAGGACACAATCTTTAGTTTGTATAAGAATGCAAACTGGCCTGGTTAATCGATCAGTGCGTACACGCTAGGTCTTGTAGGGGCTCAGAGCTCAACAGCGCTAGAGCCCTCACCTTGATACGCAACTCTCCGTATAACACAGGATCCCATTAATATCATTCTCGTATGATATCTTCAGTGTTGTGGTGAAGCAGCCGGGTTAAATAGTTGGTTGTTTAACAGTTATGGCTTAGCATGGAGCACCACGACCGGGTCAGGATCAATGCTCCATCTCATAGTGAGGCTTCTTTTTGTTTTCAGCCAGGATGTTAGAAGCCCATAATCAACGGGAGCACCCTCCCCCCCATGATCGGGAAATTCGTATCCAGATTCTCACAATAACAAGCCCAATACTCTACCACTGAGCTATATCCCATTATATACCAAATTACCAACCCCTTCATTTAACATAATATTCGATTAATAATGCCAAGTGGATGATGCATTAAAACTCCTGGTTTAACTTCCATGTGAGTATCATTCCGTTCTTTGTTCTCCATGTCAGATTTGACTGGGTTATATGCATGTTGTGAGGTTGAACACCTCCTTTCTATAGGTCTTCTATTCAAATTATAATTCAATCCGAGGCGGAACCTCACCGCAGCCGAGCTCCTCAGCGTATGAGACTCCCTGAAGCCAAAGGGGCTTTTAATTCAGCCGGGAACTTAGCGGATGTACTTTAATCCAGTGGCATTCCCACACTGTCTTGTCTTGCCATTGGTTCAAAGTCAACTATTCCTGTTGGGCTATTGAGGCAGATGCTTGTGCAACTCTAACTCGAATTCATGTGCAAGTCAGGCTTCCTGATGAAATACCTAATCTTCTTTGTGTCCGAAGGACGGACATTACATGTATATTATGTTTTAGCACTCACATGTAATGGCTAATGGAATCCATCCCACTATAGGAAGACAGAGACAGGCTATGAAAGAGCAGGCAAGGATCTGTGCATTGGATTCCTCTCCTTCCTCCCCGTCATTCCTCTCCTGCATGAAGTAAGAGAAGACCTGGGCTTAGTGGATAACCCATTGGGCTTATTGAGTAGCGCACTGGGCTTCATGGATAAAACACTGGGCTTCTTGGGTAGCATACTGGGCTTAGTGGTAGCACACTGGGGTTGGTGGAACACACACTAGGCTTACGTGAAGCACATTGGGTTTATCGGGCTTAGTGGATGGCACACTGGGCTGAGGACCATAAGTTCTAAGTTCGGCCTCCAGTATCACTCTACTCACTCACCGTGGGATTCGGGCCGTGATGTCAAATAATTGGATAACTCTTTTGGATAAGAATAACTCATGTTGCGGTTTTTTTAATGTCAAACTCGATAGGTACCATATCTTTGTGAGGAGCTTCCACTTAATAGCAGGCGCCCTCAATCTAGGTCATATGACATCATTCCAACCAAGTGGTCTAGCCACTAAATTCTCAATTTATTATACCTTTATTATTAGAATTGGAACCTTTCTGAAGTACATTGATCTATCGAAAAGACCTGAGACCTAAGATACTTTTGGTGCTATACCCTCAATCACTGTATAAGCCAGTAGGGATCTATACTATTATATGAAGCGTCTTATAAATGTCATTTAGATGTCAGATTATATTATATATGCTACAGCTAAATTTTATTGGCACACACCCAGCCACAAAATGTCTCAATTACATGTAGCAGTGAAAGGTGGCATTGGAGCCTTTACTGGTATCAATTTTTACTACTTTTGGGGAAAACCACCTCCATCGAACAACAAAGTTGTCCAACTTTTTTTGGCTCCTTCTGTTGCGATCTTGTTGAATAAGGTTGAAAGAAATTTCCACTTGTCAAGAATCCCCAGTTCGATTCCTAGTTCAAGCCAAAACTTCGCAACACCCTCGTTGGTTTTGGATCCCGGCATTAAATAAGGGAGATCCACCCATAGAGTTACCTTCTCTATGGGTCACAAGGATGCATGCCGAAAGAGTCCTAATGATGCATCTTAGGAAATGCTGAGCCAAAATTAGGCCAATTTCTGCACCACTCATGACAGTTGGTCCTCCATGGAGATAAGAGGGTAGCTATACCTAAGGTGGGATATCCCAGTATAGGTTAAGGCATATAGCACTGGACTGTACTGTAAAGATGGCATCTAAGTTATTTTATAGTTTTATATGGACATGTTCACTACTTACCGAGGATCCTCTGTGGTGGAAATGGCCATCACACATATATACTGAATCATACGCTGGGGGAGGACACTTTGGATAACCCTTGAAATCTAAGATGAACAGAGAACACTTTTTATGACCTACATTTGTAATGAAAGGGAAAGATTATTCCTTAGCCAAAGGCCGTTTTAAGAAGTGGCTGTTGGAAAGCCAAAGTGCGCAGTCAATGGTGAGACTGAGGTGAAGGGTTGCTTCCCTTTCTTACTGCCTTCACCTCTATATATGAATAGATAGATATAAGGTGTCAGACAAGTAGCTGTGGCTAGGACATTCATACAGTTTGACCATGAGGATGATAAGAGAGATGTCATGGGAAAGTGGCATCGGTCAATTCTGGGAAACACTTCCGTGAGAGATATCATAAAGAAAGCCGATAATGATGGAGTCATGATTAGAAATGTGCCTCTCTACGTATCTGAAGTTTCCATAGAAGATGAGATAGCAAAGTCATTTGGGAGGGAGGTGAAAGTCTTCAGAATGAGACGGAGAGACCAAGCAGAGGTTCGAGCGATGAAAGTGGTTGGAGAACATGAGGTATTAAAAAACTTACTACAGGATGACATAACATTGCAAGAGGAACACCTGAGATTCAAAGTCGAGCTTCCATATGAGAAGCAGGGTGCGACCGATCCATAGAAAAAGAAAAGATTATTGAATTCTACAAACCAAGTATCGATAGAAACTATGCAAATATGAACAATAACAATCGAACTATGACTACTCTGGATCTGAGAACCTCTGGAAAACAATCATCAATTTGTCACCTAAACATAAGATCATGAAAACCAAAACTGGACAAAGTAAATAGGCTCATGAGTGATAATGATATTCTAGCCCTCTCAGAAACCTGGCTGGATGTCAGAAACCTGGCTGGATGTAAACCACCACATTCGCCTTCCGCATGGCCGACAGATCATACGACAAGATCATAGCGGTGGCGTCGCCATTATATTACAAAGCCACTATCAAACACAGGTGGTACAAGAGCTGTGCTACCAGAAAAAAAACTAGAAGTGCTTACCATCGTGGTCTCTGGAAACCTGAGATTGTTGATATCTGTAGTATACAGGCACCCAAAAGCGAGCTCAACGAACATGGACACTCTGAGCGAGCTGCTGAGCACTATGACTACGACGGGCCATCGGCTATTCCTACTTGGAGACTTACATTGTGATGTACTGACAGCCACACAAGGTGTAGAAACAACTCGCCTGCTAAGCACACTCAATCAGCTCCACCTATCCCAACTTATTCAGCACCCAACACGCACAACGTCAATTAGCAGTATTGGTATCGACCTAGTAATCACAAATGCCAGCAGAAATGTGTCTTCTTGCGGAGTCATCAACTACGGTGCAAGTGACCACGATATTATCTTTGTCATAATCAAAACCCGCCTGCCGCAACAGCCTCGGCAGACGATCAAAATTCGCTCTATGAAAAAGATGAGTTCAGAGGACTTTATCATTGACCTGTCCATCCAGGACTAATCTTGAGTCCTTAACACTGACGATGCCTCGGTTGCCGCTGAACACTTCAGTGAAATCATGCAAAGGGTGATTAACTTTCACGCACCACAGAGAGAAATTCAATTAAAACCTGTAGACTCATCTCCTTGGTTGTCAAATGAGATCCGTAAACGAATGCGCAGACGTGATTTATGGAAGATCAGAGCACAGCGAACTCACCATGACCTGCTTGGGACTTGTATCGTGGCCTGTGAAACTCAATTACGAATGATATTCGAAATGCAAAGAAATAATATTACGGCGATTGTTTCTCACTGGCTTTTTCAGGTAGGGAGAAGTGGAAAGTGTTGAATGAATTACTAGGACGTAAAACAAGACAGGTCAATAACCTAGCTCTGTCTGCCGACAAACTGAACACATTTTTTGCCAATACATGTACCGCCCATCCAGACATGACGAACACTTCCGATTTATTGCCGAATATAATATTGGACAAATTCGCCCTCCAGCCTGCTAGTGATGATGCGATCATCAACAAGATATGCAGACTACCACGAAAGGCAAGTGAGCAAAAACCCAGATTATAACCTTTGGATCACGGCCGCAACTGAAAAGAGTAGCTGCTGACATTGCCAACAGCCTACGAATAGGAAAAACAATGATCAATGAAGTCAGAAATCTGGGGGTGGTGATGGACACCAACCTATCATGGCAGAGCCACATAACAAGATCAAACTCAAGGATAAACTCAGCTCTGATACAGCTTGCGCGTATAAAACATCTAATATTAAGATCTGATCTAAGGCGGGCTATTCAGGCACTAGCCCTCAACCATCTGCATTATTGTACACTAGTATGGAGCACTGCTGGAACCTCCGCTACAACACCTATCCTGAGATCTCTCAGAATGGCCGAACGCCTAGCCTGTTCTCAATTTAAAGGTCTGGGTCTGTTGTGTAGAGAAAAGATAAAGGTGCTCCGCAACCGGATCACGCAGAAAAGATCACTATACAACTGTCTGCTATTAAAATCGAAGGGTAGAGCAATAAAACCACTGACGAGGACAAAAAATGTGTCAGGGATTGCAATGTTTATGGGTTGTGCCCCTGTGTGCGATGTGTGGTGTTCCTGTGTGCGTGATGTCTATTTCGAAGGTCTGTGCCGAGAATGCTTCAGTCTATTTAAGCAAGCAAATAAACTCTTCTTTGCTGACCAAGATATTTATTAGCTGGCATAGGATGAGAAGGATGTGAGACACAGAGAGTGATAATAGGTAGACCACTGCTTTTTATAGTGCAGTGGGTCATTAGGAATAAGGCTGGTTTAAACATAATTACAAAACCATGTGGTGCATGGAATCACCACATGACAAATGGCCAGAATCAGCTTGTCTTTCGATGTGTATTGTGAATGTTTTTTGTTGTTTTTTCCCCATATTTTATAGCATACTCCACTGAAAACCATGCTAGCATGGGCGGTTTTAAATAAAAATCTAAAATCTAAATCTAGTGTGCCAACCACTAAGCCCAGTATGCTATCCACTAAGCCTAGTGTGCCATCCACTAGGCCCAGTGCGCTATCCACCAAGGCTATATATGCTATACACTAAGTCCAGTGTGCTACATACTAAGCAGAGTGTGCTATTCATTAAGCCCAGTGTAATGCTGTCCACCAAGCCCAGCGTGCTATCCACTGAGCCCAGTGCGCTATCCACTAAGTCCAGTGTGCCATCCACTAAGCCAACCAAATAAAACCCAGCATTCCTCTCCATAGAGACAGATTATCATCATAATGCCTTGCCTCTATTCTCACCACTTGATTGGTCTGTCAAACATTTGGATTGGAACAGTTCATTCAGGTTTGGGTATTCACGTACCCGTAAGTTGAGAATCAGCACGCTGCAGGTTTAATTTTAGGTAAATATATTTCATAAACATGTACAGGTATCTCCTACAGAGAGGATAGCCATGCCGGGATTACATGAATCACAGTCTTTGCTATACATTCAAATTGACCCTACATGATTTACTATCTACAATGGCCGAGATTAAAACGCATCAGAAAATAATTTCTGATATAATGGAATCAAATAATTAGCTGTGGGCATAAAAGTGGAATCGCTATAACCGCCCGACAGCTAGGCCATAATCAGGCAGTGGTGTAGGGAATGGTGCTTTGCATAGAGCCATCTGTTGTACAGTGACACTCTCGTCAATGTCCAATATGATGAAAGAAAGCGTGGAAAGTTGATTTGAGCCGGCTAATCACAGAGCACGTATTCGGTTCATTAGGTCATCGGAACGCCCG
>Ga0224511_10000104_pt1 | contig 28117 bp, 12 predicted proteins | sample SF_May12_sed_USG_2_FD_169988 | JGI IMG/M metagenome (GOLD analysis project Ga0224511, IMG submission 169988) | Sediment microbial communities from San Francisco Bay, California, United States - SF_May12_sed_USGS_8_1 | ecosystem: Environmental > Aquatic > Marine > Sediment | place: USA...
GCCATAATTTTTCACATAAACGATATAATATGATTTCAAATATATGTTCACATGAAAAGATGGTTATATATTGAAACGCAAATGGAATTGTAAAACTATGTAATATGCGTTGAGTTATTGAAACTATCTATACGCATGCTTTCTAAGGCATCAAACACGTCATAGTATACATGGGAGGACGGAAACGTCTTGAAGAAGTCTCCCGCCGCCAAGGTCTCGTGGACGCCATTCTGGACCCCGGCGAGGTAGACAGTGATGTGCCTGTTCTGGTAGGCCTTGGTTACCTGCTGAAGTGCGGCCAGACCACCCATGTCCACGTAGTTAACGGCAGACATGTCCATCACTACTTTTTCTACGGTGTTGTATTGGCTCACTGGACATGTTTCTTCATTGACGTTGTTAAATTTGATTTCAGGAGATGATTCAATGCCAGTGTGCAATGCATTTGTTCCATCACTGTATTTTTCTCCAATCGACAAGGTAGCATTGCGTACTTTGCATGTTGGATCGAAAATTCGATTGAAGATCTGTGCTTTAAAATGTTCAACCGTGGCAAAGTACAAATTAAATGTTACTTTAAACACAAGTATATTTTCTGTTTCACATTTACCACTAACAATGACCAAAATGTCTTCGTTTGCTGCCCTCTTGTATACCCGGCTACTTACGCATTGGTCGCGAAAGATGATCAAAAAGATGGAAATGCCGACACCAGCAATGATACCGTATTTAAGGTCCACTAGGATGCATACGGCATTTGTCACAACCCAAATGAGAAAGTCGTACTTGTTAGTTCTCCAAATTCTGGGCAAGGTTCTGTACTGAAGAAGCAAATCCTTCATTGAAACTATAATCATCGCTGCTAGCACTGATAGTGGCAAGGACCCAAACAACTGTCCAATAACAAGAACTCCAAGAAGCATAAACACGCAGGTGGGTATGGCATTGAGCGTGGTTCGAGCTCCAAGGGTGCTTAGGAGCATCGTTCTTGGTGGCGAGGTGGAAGAGGGAAAGGCATGAAAGAATCCGGACACGAAATTGCAGGCTCCATACGCAATTAGTTCTTGATTGGCGTCGATAGAGACACCATGTTTGTTGGCGCACAGCCTTGCCATGGATATACTGAGTGCCAGAGACAGCACAGCCATCACGAACGAGTCGCTGACAAGGCTCCCAGCGTTGTCAAACTTCGGCACCTCTGGCAGAGTGAAACCACTTGGTATTTCTCCAACGATGTGTACATCGAACTTATGGTGGAAGTTGGCAAAGTGGGATATTATAGTACCAATTATAACAATAATTAGGTCAATTGGAACCGGGATTTTCATTTTGGCGCTATATCGTTCATTTATACCAATCTTAACCAACAGTAAAATAACAATACAAATAATTGACATGACAATTTCTGCAGCGTTAGTGGATTCAAGTTTACTAAAGAGATCAATGAACATTCGCACGAGATGGCCCGCACCTTCGAACGACTTTACCCGTATACCAAACATTTTCGGCACCTGACTGGCGGTTATATGTACCGCAGCCGCTGTTGTAAAACCGCCCACAAATGACGCCGAGAGGTAAGTTGTTATTACACCTAGTTTCAGAAGCCCTATTCCCATCAGAAAACAGCCGACCAAAACACAACAAGCCATTGAAGATCCCACTTTCACATTCATGATTTCGTCAGCCGTAGGTGCAGACATGTTGTCTGCCGCTCTCTGTGCCACAAAGGCGTTTGCTTCTCGGTCGACAACGGTATGCGTCAGTAATGCCATCACAGCGTTTGTGCCAAATGAAATGTAGGGTGAAGTTCCGAAGATCATGTATACCAGGACAGGGAAGAAAGTGCCGTACAACCCATGTATGGGCCTCAGTGACGCGAGGATTCCTAATCCCATTGCCATTGGCAGATGTAGAAAGCTGACTGTCAGCCCTGACAGAAGGTCTCCCAGAATGTACTCCTTTATTCTGTACTTCCTTACGAAGTTGACGACCGGAAAATAGGAGAGGAAAATCCTCAGGACATCCATTGCTGAGCACCGACATCTTTTCTTAATAGTTGTCGCTAGGTTGAAAGCGGGTTTCGTCTTGGCCGGGTAGGTCGTGTCGTACCTTTCCTGGGTGTAAAGGTGCCTGGAAAGATGTAGTACTGAACTGGTTACCGGCCCGTGGTCCGCGCAGTTTGGTTCTATCAGTTCTACCTGAAACCAATAACGCACTTTGCAAACCAACAACAAGCGGCCATCGTAGTTGCAACTAATGGGTGGCATTCATGTGACCGAAACGATACATGTTTTGAAAATGCCTTAGGAATATCGGTACTGAAAAATGATACTAAAGTATATCGAGAGATTGGTGCAAAAACCAGTGTAACTTGTTATGTAAAATAAGGTAGTGACAATAGTTTTGCACCAAACCCTCGATGCATGTTGCTGGCGTAAACTCTATTTTTAGCAAGCTTATCACGCTTTATGTCAGATCAGATCAGATCAATAAACATCTTTAACAATTTGGCAAGGGATCCTTTTAATTTTACTACTCATGTTGTAAACACTGCTTTGCGATGTCGTTTAAAATCGCATATACATGTATATATACACGTAGTCTCATTATTTCAAGGTCATTTATAAAAGCGTTCCCAGACTAGGTCGTGATGCACAAGAATAGGATCATCGACTGATACACGCAATCATGTCATAAAACAGTTTATTGAACGGAGAAACAATGCTAGAATGACGGAAATGACACATTAAATTCAACTTTGATGCCAGGTATCGGTTATAATGCACTGTCGCAATATCTCCCACCGTGTTTAATTACGAGTTTACCTATACGCGTAACTATGGAGACACTACTAGTTGGTAGACAAATGTGCCTTGCTTTCTATTTGCAATTCTAAGTATGTTTAATACGTGGTTTTGTAGACTCTTTTAAAACACAACGACGCTTTATGACTTAACATAAATGTACATGTATGTTATTGAATGATATATCATTATTTATTTATTAAGCTCTAATTAATACCTGTTTCGATTCATGATAATGTCTTCCAAGGATGATACTAAAAAGCGTTAGTGCTTCGCTGGAAAATACCGGTAGTACTGTGAAATTTAAAGAATGCTAGGTATAAAAGATGCTGAAACCGTTAAATAAAGTGGCAGTGAAATGACACCTTAAATTCCACTTTGATGCCAGGCATCACCGTCGCAATATCTCCCACCGAGTTTTATTACGAGTTTACCTATACGCGTAGCTATGGAGACACTGCTAGTAGGTAGAAACATGCGCATTGCTTTCTATTTGCATGTCTAAGTATGTTTAATTCGTGGTTTTGTAGAACGATCTTGTCGTTTTCTTCCAATAGATGTAGTCTTAAACATTGTCGCGTGCTTCATTGTTATCTGCTCGTAGGTGTTTTGTTTTAAAGCAGCTGACCTCCAGAATATACTCGAAAATCATTAGTTACAAATATTTCAAAATATCTCTTCAAATATATATATATAGTTGTTAGAAATCAAAATAACCTACATATTTTCACTTTTTTGCTTTGAAAACATACAGTTCGCTTTTCTGCCATCTGAATATTCCTATTATACATAACAGTAGATTATGCAAAGAAAACCGATGTTTTACCAACGATTTTGTCAACTGAATTAGGGGTCAGTAATAATAGATTTCTCCACTGAACATAACTTGACCAGTATTTACCGTTATTTTTTTCACTTTTTATTTTTTGAGCATCTGGAGGACAGCTGCTTTAATAGTAACAACAGACCTTTGTTAACAATGCACCGTTCCGCAAAATTTCAAACTCCGCCCAAAGCGGTAGATTTGCTTTGATCTTGTGAAGGCTTGTGAAAGGGTCTTTTTTGTGTTTTCTAGGTCAGATTGTCACCTGACAATATAATCCTAATCTATTGGATTAAAATTGACCATGTACTGTTATTAATGATCATGATTGACAGTTGCGGAAGGGTCATTGCTTATCGACAAGTTCTTGAAGCCCTAAATATGAACATAAAGAGATTCATGCCTTCGAATGAAGCTCAGCTCAGGTCAATACCGGTGTCCTGCTCAAGTAGGTAGACTCTTTTAAAAACAAAACTACGATTCAAACTACGCTTTATTAGCCTGTTTAACACAGAACACAGTTGGGCACACTGTCCCTATACTGTTATACACGAGTTGGAGTAAAAAAGGCACGAATATACTCGGTCAAGAGTGTTGTGTCACGGTTTGAACACGATTTGCATACGATTTTTATACGGTCTTGTCTAGTATGGTCTTGTACAATTGAACACGTCTTTTACTCGATTTACTCTACATTCACAGGGTTTACGACCGGTCCCGCCGACTTTTGTTCAAGTTATGCTCGAATTTACACATTCGTGTATGTTTATATATAAATTAACTCATTTTGATGGCTTGCCTTTTAATAAATTTTCGAACTTTTAACAAAAACTCCTATATTATTATGATAAAACACAATGGCCGATAGAACCGGTGACATAATACGGGAATTGGATGTCATAATAAGAATGATCTACATTGAGACCGTGTATACGCGTACCAGCCCGTGCCTGACCCTACTTGACCATGTATGAGTTGTACTTAAACCGTATTGGCCGTATGACGAGCGTTTGAAAATGTATGAGCGCACTCGTGGAGTCAACTTCATGTACGCTTGTATATAAGGTCTCACACGATCTCGCACGTTCTCTCGCGGTCTTGTACGACCGCTTATACGATCATACACGGAAGTTTTGAAAACCATACACGGCTTTCACGGATACACTCGAATGGCCCGAGTGTATTCTCGGATCAGGCCACGGCTGGTTCGGTTGAATGTTCGGTTTACACGGGTGGCCAACCGTGTAAGCTGTGTGCCCTGTGTGAGATAGGCTTTATATAACATAAAAGTATGTTATTAAATAATATTATAATTATATATTTACTAAGCTCTAATTAAGAGCCGTGTCGATTCATAATTATGCCTTCCAAGAATCTCACTTCAAAGCGTTAATGCTTCGCTGGCAAATACCGGTAGTTTTGTGGGTTTAATAATGCTAGGTAGAGATGCTGAAACCGTCAAATAAAGTGTTGGTGCAGTACATGTTCACTTTATAGCCAGTTACGCAACATCAACTATTACTGCATGTGATATTGATGTCTGTATTATCATTCATTAATCAGCATAGTTTGTCATTTTGTGAGCAATACATAGTAACCCGAAAAAATACACACATTGTCTAACATCTCAGAAGCAATAAGCATCAGTATAATTATATAATCTTTAAGTGCATCGTCCTTGACTTTAAAGTATCCCAACAGCAACAAAACATGCATTTACAAAGTTAGCTTCCTGAAGATAATGAGCGGTTTATCTCTTTATCGTTACGACGGCGAACATATGTGTATGCATAGAAATGTAAAAATCCATACCTTTTCAGATTCCATTTGTATTATTTTATCATAGAACGTAGTCAAATCATGCTCATAATTTCATTAACAGCTACGTTTAAAACGGTTAAATGAATCCAGCTGATCGACTGGTAGGTTCACTGGTCTACGTCGACATAGCATGTAGCGTTCACTGGTAAATGGGTTTTATACTGGGTCTTAAGAGCTAGCCAATACCGACATTAAATGTGCTGTGTTGTACATGCGTCGATTCTCACAAGAATGTCATACAGGAAACGATCATTGATTTCTACTTTGCCTTATTTTTAAATTAGTTCATTATGATATTAGTTTTAAAAGGGAATGCGCACATTTATCAAGTTGTTTGTTATTATGATAATACACTGAACAAACAATAAAGCCATTCGCCAATCAACAAGAGAGTTGTAAACACGCTACAGTATGCGCGCGCTTCGGCCACAGTTCCTTTCGAAACCTGATAATTGTGTATTTTGCGTATAACGACATTTCGGGTGGAAGTGGGTTGGGCAATAAGCACACATTTCACAAAGTCAATGATCCATTCATTTGTAAAATACAGTTTATGTTATGGTTTAGATGCAGAACTTTATGTGTTAGAAAATTATTAAAATTTGTCGGTATGTTTAACGTAAAGATTTACGGTCTATTATCTTGCGACCAGAATTGTTTGCAATCTACATTTTAATCAAATTCAGCGGTGATTTCTACTCCCTTCGTATCATAAACTGCCGAACAGTATTACTCATACATGTTAAAAGGGATATGTATGTTCTTTTTGATGACTTTGTTAATATCTCAGCAACCGATTTACTGTCAAACCGAATACAATACAACAACAACAAAATGCCAAAGCAATTATAGTAAACACGTCGAAGAAGTAAACATGTGCCGACAAAATTGTTAATACTATTTAGAATTAAGTATCTTGTTAAATACGCTCTTTTCAGCATACGTTTTTAAACGGTCCTCATACTTTTAGTGTGTACTAGATGGATTTTCGCAAGTTCTTATGCTTTAAGCATTAGTTATAATAGGTATCAGGCAAGTATAATATACACATTGTTTTTGTTTATTGTCATATTTTATTTATTTTTTTGGTTTGTTTCTCCATGTCACTGAATGGTGCATGTCCGGTTGATATGAGTACATTGCTTGTTGTTTAAACAGATATGCAAAAATAAATTAATTAAAAAAAGTCCGTTTGAAATGCTATTGTAGTCTATGTACTTAGCACACTGTAACATTTGTGACCAGTTATAAGGGTATCAAGCTATAGGATTAAACTGTTTAACATGAGTTACAACAATATCAATATTTTTCACATTTCTGTGTGCTTATGTTTAAGACCATGTGCACGTTGTATACTACATTTTCAACATGACCAATTTATATTCTTCAACACATTGGTCATGTTGAAAATTGTGGCTTTAAAAGTGGATTATTTTATACAACAAAGAAGGGGGGGGGGAAGAGTGAGCACCCTTTTAGCTAGTCTGGGTCTGAACTACGTCATAGTATACAACCGTCTGTCTATGCACACACAGCTTCATAATACAAATGCAAACGTGTTGCAATTATGCCAAACATGCAACTGTCCTATCTGCATCTGCTACATCCGTAATTCTATCACACGAAATCGATGCAGCTGTACAATTTCCTACTTATATTATATATTGTATAGTATTGCGGAACATCAATAAAAAATAGTTGCTTGGCAGTCTTCAGTGTTTGATAGTATGACGTTTAAGGGATAGTTTTTGGCATAAAAGTCCAAAATCCCTTTTAAGCAATGTAAATCAAGTGAGAAAGCAAAGTTGTTTGACATTGCTTTTGATACTCTAGAACAATTTAGGTTTGTTAGAATGAAAACGAAAAGCGTAGGCTTGGCAAGGGGTCATTTTCTTCATTCGTACGGCATAAAAACCTTGGTATTTATCAATTTCCACTTCTTTTCAGGGTGAGCTATTGTGACCGGCCTTTGTCCGTCGCCATGCGCCGTGCGTCGTCCGTCGTGCGTCGTGAGTCAACATATTTTACTTAAACATCTTCTTCTCTGAAACCGCTTATTGGATTTTACCAAACTTCACAGGAATGATCCCTGGGTGGTCCCCTACCAAAGTTGTTCAAATGGTTCTGAATGGTTGCATAAGTAGGTCACGGGGTAAAAAATAGGTTTTCAAAAATACAATTTTCAAAATTCTTCTTGTCTGAAACTACAAGGCCCAGAGCTTTCGAAATTGGTATATGTCATCATCTAGAGGTCCTCTACCAAAGTTGTTCAAATTATATCCCTGGGATCAAAATTGACCCCGCCCCAGGGGCCACACTTTTACATTGAATTATATAAGAAAAACTTTAAAAGATTTTTTCTCTTGAACCTCTGATGGAAATTTGACCAAACTTGACAGGAATGGTCCCTGGGTGGCCCCCTACTAAAATTGTCCAAATGGTTCTGATTGGTTGCATATGTAGGTCACGGGGTAAAAAATAGGGTTTTTAAATGCAATTTCCCAAAATCTTCTTAAACTACATACCCTGAGCTTTCATATTTGGTATATAGCATCGTCTAGAGGTCCTCTACCAAAGTTGTTCAAACTATATCCCTGAGGTCAAAATTGACCCCGCCCCGGGGTCACAATTTTACATTGAATTATTTATAAGGAAAACATCAAACGATTTCTTCTCTTGAGCCACACTTATACGAATTTGACCAACTTCAACAGGAATGATCACTGGGTGATCCTTTACCAAAATTGTTGAAATGGTTCTGATTGGTTGCTAGTAAGAATGTTCAAATGATGCCCCTAGTATAAAATGAGGTGTGCCTGGGGGCATATCTGATTTAAATAGAGTAATATAGGGAAATCTTGAAAATCTTCTTTGGGAAAACATCAGCTGACAGTTCCTTTAGGTCTAAGACAACTTATTTTTGTCCTATAAAACAAATAGTAAATAATCCAAGTTTAAGCAAAACTGGTTTACCTTCTCTTAAAAATCTTTTTTTTAAATGTGTCGATTTAAAAAAATTATATGTTGCATATAAAATTAATGCAAGAAAGAACCTAGTTCAAGACAAAATAGACACAAAATACAATCTGGGCGGATATTGACATTTTCACCCATACACCATCAAGTACCTTTGAAGAATTATAATATATACACCATCTAATTCCCTTTCCAAAAATACAACAATTATTAAATTCATTTAGAATTGTGTGATGAACACAGCTTCTTTAACGTATACCTACAAAGTTTCTTTTGTTTAAAGGCTGCAAACTGTAACAGCAATTACTATTGTTAGACATAATTGTACCAGGGCGCGTCCACCATGTTAGAATGGCTATTGGCGTTGACCTGTTTCGCTTTGGGATACCGTCGCTATCTGCTTTACCACTCCTGCACATCGATCTCCTCTAGAAAGTTTTTAGAAATAAATTATAATTATTTCTTAGTTATATAGCTGCACATCGTGCTGTTTTCTTACTGTTATATACTTGTGCTTTTTAATCTACTTTGCTGAAAAATTACATAAAATAGTTTAACTGGTCATGTATGTCAATGTGAGTACAAATGTTCGTAAAATAATTCAAATATCTCTTTCTGAATACACTGATTCGGTAACGGAAACAGATAAACTATTTTAGAAACATAAACGGGTCGAATAAATAAAGTTCTTAGTTTTTTAAGATATTGTTTCGTTTGTTCACAAAAAGATACAATAAATAACAATCTACCTCATTTTTTATAAAGTTACTCGGTTTCCTCTAACACCGAAATTCGATCTTCTCGTTTTAAGCGCAGCACCACAGTGCTAGAGGTTATCGATGTGCCGGCGTGCTTACTGAGCTTGACTGGTTTAGGCCGAAACTAAGCAAATGACACAACCTACTAAACAACTTACGATGTGCATGGTTGTTGTAAAATAGCATGTTTATAGATTTTGTATCAAGTGCAAAACGTTTTTGGCGCAGCAATTTATGTTCGTGCTGACATGCAAAGGTTAATTTGCGCGTTTGCCAAAGGAAAACGTTGTAAGTGCAACAATAAAACTGCAAAGATTCTACTTTAAGGATTACGATTTGAGAATGTCGTTGTCAACACAAAAAAGCAAACGTTTTTATATCTTAATTTGAATAACAAACAAAGAATTTGTTTTATAGTTGACGTTTTAGTTTCATCCATGTACTTTAAAACACTGTTATTCAAATATATATAAAAAGGGAAGTATTTTTATATGTTTACCTCCACTTAATATGAAAAACATTCAGACTGCTTAATCCTGTTTCAAAACTGACATACAAAAATGGTTAAAGTCGCCTGGTGATTCATATAAAAACAAGTCATATTCTTTGATGATACATGTATTAGATTTATGCTTCTTCTGTATGGCTGCAAATGTGTGTTTTATTCCCAGTTGGTACTCCTTAAGAATAAGCTCATCAATTAATATAAGAGATGTTTGTCATTATGTTCTCTAAAAATGATTGGTGGTTATATATATTTTTTCTACTTTTTTGATGAAGATATGAAGTGCGCATTTTGTGATATTTCCTAATTTTTATATACAGCTGAATTTAGGTTTTACCTAATAATAATCAATAATGTCATACTTTACAAACATCCCTTACTTTTAACGGTGTACTGTATAAAGTAATTATTACATTGGTGTATGTATGAACACATAAATTTGTATAGTAGTACTGGGGGATGCTATGATGCTTTCTCAATGAATTTACTATTTGTCTCTTATACTTCTTGTAGAATGACTGCTTACATTTATGTATATGTTTTAATGGTTTTCTCATTTAATAGGCTTCCTGAGGGCTTTCCCTTTCATCAGTTTTATAATATGCCATGTATGTAGAGGAGACGTTATTAAACTATAAAACATATAAACCGTTTGCGTAGACTGGAGGCCATACATTTATTCCAATGTCTATGCCTCCAACAATAGAACGCTACACGTAGTATGGGGCACATTTCCGAACAGGTCACACTTCCGGAGACTTGCATCAAAGTGTTTTCTAATATATACCTATAGAATGCTTTCAATATTATCATCTAATAACTGTTGTGTTTCCCTCTGAAGTTTGATAAAACGTTGACAAGTATTTTTTTAAAGTCTGTTATATAAGTCTAGCAATAAAAAATAAAAAATAACTATCCGACCCCGTAGTCACTTGTGTAACGGCCATGACCTTTTCGCAATGTTAGGACTATTGTCATGTTCTGGTCATTTAAACCAACCTTATAACAATGTTATTTGATTGTCAAGATAGAAACCTTAAGTAGGTTATATTTATTCACTGTAAATTAAATACAATTGCGTCATATTAATTAGTCATATTACTTGGGTGTACGCAAAAGTTGTGTACTTAAATAGATAATTTCACTTCCTGGTAAGAAAGTAACAAAAATAGTTATCAATAGTGTCATCTATATAAAATATAGGAGTTACACGTTTATTAGACACTGTAAAATACGAGCATATGTTTCCTATTAATTTCAATTTATGTTTAATGAAAGTGGGCCTATGATTGTACTAAATAATATTATATATATACAATGCTTCAGTATGCTTCAATGTTAAGGCTTAAGTTATAGCTACAATGCTTTCTTATACGAGTGTGTGTGTATGAATTTTGCTTAGTTAAGGAGATGAGACATATTGAAACTCCCAAAAACAGCCCCCCAAAAGTCCATTTGTCATTTTCAAAAACTAAATAAGCAAAATACTGTGAGGTTACCTCAAAAGTACCAATTTTTATTAATAAAACATAAAAATGATTGTTAATTAACCATTAATTTGCCAAAACAATGGACTTCACGCGGGCCAGCAGAACTCCAAATTTAATAGGAGCATACCTTTCACACTTAGGCATATAAAACTCCATGCACTAACGGAGGTAATCTTAGAGTTTTATGAGTGAAACATCAATAGTTTGTCCAAAAATGGAAAGGTTAGAAAGTAGGACGTAAACAAAAGTTTGAACCAAAATTGATTTGTCTTTTTTTGGACAAACTATTGATGTTTGTTGAGACATTTTTTTCAAATGTGTCTTTTGCTTTAAAAATATATCAAGGATTAAGTTGTAAGGGTCCCGGAATCCCTTCATTAATTGTAGATTATTGTACTACATATTAAAGAACACATGAGATAGGTCACACGTTGTTACAACATTAGTTACGTCCCTTGGCAGAAGTTTTGTTTGCACTCTGGACTGCTGTTACCTTTGTATGTATAAGAAGCACGCAACAGTGTGACATTATCTTGATTATATATATGCCTTATTCCTTATACGGCCCGTGTATTGACGTTGTAATGCTAGCTAACGTGTATTCACCTCGTATGTGCGGCCACAGGCGTGTTGGTTGAGGCGGTTATAACAAACATCGACATTTTGTTCAAAGATTTTTCAAGTTATCATGCTGCGCCAGCTGTCTCTTACCAACCCTTAATGATATAACGTCAGAACAATGATCCTCTTATTCAAGCAGCTCGGGGTCTTTCTGGTTGGATCTCTCGAACAAATCTTAGCGATCGCATTCAGATCTTAGCCATCCTGATATAGAGAATATTAATGGCTAGATCACGTGATCAGTGCGCGTCCAAGGCCGGGTGATAGAAAACAAGGTGGCAACTGACAAACAAACTACTGCGGTAAATGGACGCTTTCTTTGCGCTTATCTTTTTCATTAGGACCTAGTTTTGCGATGTTGTTTTTCAAAGGACGACCTTAGACATTTGTGAAAAAAGAGTTATTCAAGATATATACTATGAGCGGACAAGTGATACTATTGAGTGTTGAACTATAAGATGGGAAGATGCAGAACTTTGCAACAGTTTCCGACGACGGTAGCCAGTTGGCCATAGGGCACAGCACCGTCGTGGACATACAAGGTACCAGTGACCTTACCAGGGAAAGGTGGGGCGGGGGGGGGAAATGTCAGGTGTTACCTACAAGTGTAATAAACCAGATTGTGTCAGTTTTTGTGTGTGTGTAGAGTGCTTCATGGATTTGGACAGTTGTTAGCTTTATGGTTGAGAAACCAAACCGTTAATATGGCTGTTTTGTCAAGATTTAATTTATATTATAAAGTGATTTGTTGGCGTATACATTATTGTAGATCGCTAATATTACCAAATTATTTTATGTCTTTAAACAAGAAGGATTATATCTTAATTTAAACGAAATTTTAATATGGACAAACATGGAATAAGTGGTGTACGTGATGTTTATATGAGTATCATACATGAAAAATAAAAACTAGTTCCAAGTAATTAGAAAAAAACTTTCTACGCACGGCCTTTCTTAAGATCAAAGAAGGCGTTACAATGTGTGTTAGATGTCGTTCTTTAATCATAGAATTCGCTTCGCTTTATATAGTTCGGTTCAATTTGATATTTATCTCTGAAAGACAAAGTATCCATATATTAAATTTTCTTTGTATTCAAAGATAACATCCAACGTTTTATCCTTTTAATTAGGCTTTAGTAATATTACCGCATATTTAGAGAAATTCCTGGATGATTAAACCAATAAATAAATCCTCTTATGTTCTTCTTTTAAGTTTTATTTAGGTCGATTATTGCTTCAGGAAAGATGACAATATTCTACATTATCGCCACAGTAACTGGCATATTCCTCGTGCTGCTCATCTGCGTATTCGTGATGCTCTTTAAAAGCAGGAAGAAGGGCAAGCGTCTACAGGACCTGTTTAGACTGGAACTGAACGAAGATCCAGTAGCATCTAAATCAGCTCCCATCTCAAGGTGGGTTGCAACTGTTTTGAATAATAAGATTAGCGTCTCTTAATATAAGGAAATGCTGCCTTTAAGCTATAATTTCAGGACATTCCCAATATACCATTCATTATGCGGGGAACTCATTTTCTTGTCCCGGACACAAAAAGGATTTACCTCATATTACATGCATTTTTCATCTTTTTAAATATGTAGTCAAACATCATTTTAGTGTCAGCCATTTTACATCACCTTTCTTTGCTAAGACCCTTACCTAAATAATATTTTAAGTACTTTTCAACCTAAGTTTCTGTGCTCTAGCTCCCTTAAATGTTTTAGTCTGTATTTTAATGATTTATTTATCATTATTATTTTTTATTTTTTAGAATAATTTCTCTAAGAAATGTTGAGCTACCGCCTTGGTACAATCAATGACTTACATTGGGGGGTTTAAACTAGTTTTAAGCTATGTAGCAAACCTCACACTTTCTCAACATGTTTGGGGAAGAAAAAGAAATTTTTAATATGTATAGGACGGTTGAAAACCCAGACCCGAAACAAGCTCCTTTGAGATCATATCGCGACAGCTAAAATAACCTTTGTTTGGTGACTTCTTTAATCGGAATGTAATTTAAATTGTGAATTGAATTCTTCATTTCTTTTATTGTGTTTCAATACAGTAAACATGTTTTAAATTTTTTTAGTATGAATGTAATCTGAAAAAATTTCAGTCCTGGCTAGTCCGCGTTTTATAAGCCCATGTGATGATTGCATTTTTTTATAAATGCTTCAATGATACGTGCACTGGCTTGATATGGGTTTTATATGCCATGTTAGTAATCATATAATGTCGTTCTAAATAGGGCTGGTATATAATGATTTCTGTCGGAAAAGGGAAGACGTTATTTCCGCCTCTAATTACTATGTAGACCGCAAGGGAGTGCCTTTCACCTTTTGTCTCTGATAAAGACACATATTATTTGCGGTTTGAAAGTTATTTCACAAACCTAATACCATGGAAGTATAACATTTTAAATCATTTGCCGTGTTAAAAACGGCGTTAAATTAAAAGACAACAACAAAGGGCCGTACTCATATGACGGTAAACGTAAAATATCAAAGAAACCTTTTAGCGACGCATCCTTTCAGAATCCGCCAAGCTTAATTTGTATCGGTATTTAAATATGGAAAATTGAAAGAACATTTTGTGCAGCGACACAGAAAAATGCAGACGTTTTCATGTATTAGGTCGTCGACTAGAATCTGATCAATTTCGTGGTGGTCAATTCTTGCTTCCAGTCGTGAAGTTAAGTGCATATTTAAACACAAAAGAGAATTATACATGTAGTGTCGCTTCAGCATGCTGTGTCTAATTCCGCACTGAAAAGAGGTCAGGAAAAAATAAGTACCAAAATGCTTTAAAGATGATATGTTGTTTTGTTTTGACGCATATTCTACTTTTAGCGTCTAAACATTTTTATATATTAACGTATGAAAGCTCAAGAAGCACCGCGGTCTTATCAGGCGACAAAGATTCTGGATAGGCAAGCATTTTAAGCCGGCAATAAAGCCATCTGTTGGAGGCGGTGCGGCCGTGCGCCAGCCGGCCTAAAGATCAGAGTGCAACATGCCGCGCGTGGGAATCAATGCGGTCGTATCACTCGGTGTGCAATCGATTATCTCATACCTGGAGGAAAATGCTTCATCAACTACTTAATTTGTTCATTTATCATAGTGTGCAATGTGCACATAAAACGACACCAGCTATATGCATAATATCTTAGTTCGATTTGATATTGCCTTAAGTCACACTATATAGCGTATGTATTGCGTATGCACATTTCAGAAAGCTTATGCAAAATTCAGAAAAAAACTAATTACATGTATATACTCACAACTTGCGAGCTATCGACCACAGTCCATTACAAACGCATGAAAAGCGTATTTACAGCGTTCGAATATAACGTGTAAGTAACGTACTTTTAGAGTATTAGGTGTATGTCTTGGGTATCCAGCGTATGTCGTGCATATAGTAAGTGTATTCGTAACGTTTATAAACGCATTCTCTCGCATAGGCTGATAAATGTCAAAACAAAAACATGCGTATAACACAACGTGCACCGACGTATGTCAGCGTATTTGAAACGTACACTACGTATGCCTAACGTACCTCAAACGTAAATCAGCGTGTGCGATCGTATGAGCATAGCTCACTTACGTTGATGACATACGCTGTTGTGTGATTGCACTTTAATGTGTTGGTAGTTGCTCCATGTTGTCGACTGGCAACATAAAAACATACATGAACATGTACAACGTCTTAAAAATGGTTTAACAAACGCAGAAAGGGGACGCCTGTCCGGGAGAAGCGCCTCTCCTGCCCAAACGCTTACGGCGCCACAGTAGAAGACGTCATGGCGCGTTCCGCCACGTGCTCCAACCTGCCCGGGTTCGAGGCTGCACGTGTACAGCCGGCGGGCACGCCACCGGAGCCCGGCGCCATCTACAACCAGAGCTTCGTGGTGGAAACACACCCCCAACTCGGGGCAACCATGTAAGTTTTTTTTGTAAATTTTGTATTTCTTAAAACGGTACGTAGGTAATTCAAGAAAAATATACACACAAACACAATAAATAAGTAATACCATCTGTTTCCATTGTTGTGTATCAGTCAACTTTATCTTTTTTCCGTTCTAGCAGAAAAGGTCAATATACTTTACACTAGATTTGCATCCTTGTTGTTAGAGAAACACATTTTGTCCATTTCTTGTAATCAATAAGTTTTTGAGAGTATCTGTGCATAATAATCATTATCGAACGATCTTGAATTATTACGCACGTTCACGGTAGACGTTGTATTCAGACGAATGGTATATGTAACTTAACGTTGTTTATCATATTCAGAATTACCATATTGTAATGGAAACTCCAAGTCCCAATGGACGCATTTGCACCTCGAGGTTAATAAATATTAGGGCTGGAACGATACGGTCAGCAGCCGATACGATACGTATTCGATACGGACCTTGCCGATACGATACGTATTCGATACGATACACATGTACATAACTAAGGGAACACATATCAGTAAATAAGTTTAATAGTTGTCATTGTATTAAGTCACAAAACATTTAAATACTTGTATTATGCTGTCATTTTAGAAGGACACAGTTCTCAATGTTTCAGTACTCAGTTTTTACAAGATTTTTCATTAAACAGATAGGTGATGATCAATGTTCAAAGATTTTGTTTTTAAAAAAGAAGAACTTTCTTTCCGGAATAGTTGTTTCATTTTTGCGGCAGCCATCATATTTGTGTATCGATACGACAGGATGACTGGATCGATACGTATCGGTTGCCCTCTGTATCGATATTGTATCGATACGGACTGTATCGTCCCAGCCCTAATAAATATAAATAGCCGTGCTTTAGACAATATATCGTTACGGTATTGTAGTTTTTCTTAATTCCTCTTGCTTGGCGGAATCTCTTCATTGTACGAAAAAGTAGCGAACTACCAAACAGACAATGCCTTGATTTTGTATTGTCGATACATGGTTTCAGCTTATCCATTGAGAGTCGGCATTTTTATCTGCGTCGGAAGCATCTTCATATTGGGGCCTCGAATTGTTGGTGCAGTTGAAAAGCATTTTATTGCACTCTATACTAATGAATTTTTACTGCAAAACAAATTGTTATCATTCATTTGGACTTATTCGTTAAATCATAAACCATAACACCAATCGTAATTTTTCTAAGTTTCATTCACGGAGGCTGCGGCACTGCCTAGATGGGTGTATTGGCTCGCACGGTCGCGACGGGTTCTTTAAAACAACATGTACGTCCACATTTACCAATATATAACTGTCCCGAGTTAAGATTGACGGTAACAATGACTTACTTTTCTCTCTGCTCTAGATCGAGTCACACTGGCGTCGGCGCCCCTGCGGCCGGCACGCCCAGCCCCCACGGACGCGTCTGGTTCACGGTCCTTCACGACGCCGCCACGTCCAAACTGTTCGTCACTCTCATCAAAGTGAAGGAGCTCAGAGGTACATGTATATCTAAATTATTTGAAGTAAGACTTGTTAAAAGTGTAAGTTTAACTTGTGGCTTAATTATAAAATGAACCATCTTTGAGTTTATCATTGTTTAAATATTCGCCCAAAACGTATATTTTATCAATTTTAATTCAGGCCGATCCCCTGATGAGCAGTCACGTGACCCGTTCGTACGTGTGTTTCTTCTACCAGACGAGCACGTGCACCATACGTCACGGATACACAAAAAGACGCTAAACCCCGTATTCAACGAAACCTATCCGTTTGACGTCAGTAACGCTAATCTAAACGCTCGAAGTCTACGTTTTTCTGTGTATGACGTCGACAGACGTCGTATACGTCATTCGCTGGGTCACGTGGTGGTGCCGTTGACGGACGTTGATCTGTTGTCGTCTAGTATCGTCTGCAGGGATCTCGACAACGGCTTCCACGTCAGTATACTCGATGTTTTGTTACACTGATAAGTGATTCCGTATTTAGTATTAAATGTCATATAACCTAAGCCTACTGTTAAAGTTATATGAAATATATTAAAGGTGTATCCCATTAACCTTTAACGCAGATTATAAATATTGGTGGTAATTGGAGTTTTAATATTCGTCCGTATTCCCATGAATTAACATTGTTGTCAATAACAAAGTGAAAAACCTCTCGCTTTAAGAAAATATTACAACAATCAAAAGTGCTTGTTTCAGCATTTATTCGTCATTTCTATAACAGCCTTATTAGATTACCTTTATTGTACATTAAAAAACCAATAAGAACAGAAAACAGGGATATATTTATTAGTTTGTTCCAAACATAATTATGTTGTGGGAAGGGTCATATATTTTAGTTTTAATATACAGGAAATATTGCATAATAAATAAGTAATTTTGTATCTCTTTTTCCAAATTGTTTTCCAACATCATGAATGCTGTATTCTTAAATATAGTTTTATATTTGACAACAAGCCATTTAACCGCTTAAAAAGAATTCGTTTGTTATTTCCTGTTGCCAGGTGGGACCCAGCGTCGGTGACGTGAATGTGGCGTTGACCTACCTGCCGCACATGGAACGTCTCAAGATCGTCATTCTGAAGGCCAGGAACGTTCGCCCGCCATCACACCCAGACAAGGGTGGGTTGCTTTGGTGGTGGTGCATGGCAGCTTAGGGTTTTTAATGTGCTATTTAAAGATTATCATTTGGAGATAAATTCCCGTTTACCATGTTATTTCACCTCACTAACTAGCGCATAAAGTTAGTAGCATATAGTAAACGAAATGGTTAACCAAACTATTCAACAGAAACCGTCACTACATAAGGTGTACCAGTAAAGTATTGATTTTGAGTTTTAAAGCTATTGATCTATATCCATAGATGTATGTTTTATATAAATTAAATGGTGTTTTTTTTTAATTTCAGGATTCTACATCCGCCTTCAGTTATACTACGGTAAGAAACTAGTGAAAACTAAACACACTCTTATTCAGTGCCCGGCTCACGAACTTCAATTCAACGAGTCGTTTTCCTTCTCGACGTCGAGCAAAAACATCGAGAACTTCAACTTTGTGGTGTCTCTAATGCAAACGACTCGCGGGTCTGATTGCCCGGATGTAGAACTTGGTCACGTGACCCTAGGTTCGTTTATGTATGCGCGCGGCGATGGTTTGCAGCATTGGCAGGACATGATATCAAAGACTCGGAGTGTCGTGACAAAATGGCACCAGTTGCAGGTGCCCAGTGTATAATGGAGGTCAATGCACCGTTCCGCAAAATTTCAAACTCCGCCCAATGCGGTAGATTTGCTTTGATCTTGTGAAGGCTTGTGAAGGGGTCTTTCTTTTGTGTTTTCTAGGTCAGATTGTCACATGACAATTTAATCCTAATCTATTAGATAAAAATTGACCATGTACTGTTATAAATAATAATGATTGACATTTGCGGAACGGTCCATTCTCCATCTCTGAAGTTCATGACAACCAAGCATCCCATCCATTTGTATATAATACAAAGCATACATTCCCACCTGTGACATTTTACATAAAATTATTATTTATTAATATCATGCGTTTACGTCATAACGGTTTTGTCGTTTGTACATTCATCAATGAAATAGAAGCAAATTATGTAGGAAAACAAACAATTATAGTGGGAGCTGCAAATAGAAAATAATGGACATTGTTGCAAAAGGTGTTGTAAAATTAAACAAATGTGGTATTATTGTTTTCAAAATATATTAAGAAGTCTTTGACGTTTGTGACTAAATGGGCTCGCCATTGATTCTCGTCAAAAGAAGTGTCGTAAATTGTACATAAGCCCTATGTGTGATCGTGAATTACCACAGCTTGTTTTATCCAAGTACAGAACTGGCAGATCGATCACATACGACATTTAACGCTAAGCAACAGCTCGTGTGTTTTCTTCAGTGTCATAGCAGATCTTGATTTCTACGCAGACGCTACACACGCCATCAGTCATCCTGAAGCAGACATTTCATATCAAACATGTTTTATTGTTAGATGTTATTGTTATTGATTTGACATCGTCGTTTGTTCGTCCGTTCGTCCGTCGCAAACCCATTGTCCGACGTTGACCAAACTTGGCAGTAGCGATTATGAGAAACTGTTGTGCATATAGGAAGCATTTTTTCTTTTCCTTAATGTGTGCATAGTTATTGCCCATTTTTGATCTTTCAGTTGAAATTTTCTTCAGCCTCCACCTAAATTACTGTTTGCCCGACCTTGACATATCTTGACAGAGCTTGACAGGGCTGGTTAGTTAGAAACCGCCTTATGTATATATTATTTACACTTCATTACGCCTATATAATTGTTATGAGTTACACTTACAGCCATTTTGGTATCATCAAATGGTGGAATCTTTCCCGAACATAGTCCCAAAACACATTGCTTTTGATAAAATTTCTCAGGAGTGATAAGTATATAAACTTGTTTACCCTAAGCATGGAGAAGAGAACATTCTTCACACAACAACCCTAAGTATTGTACAATGTATATACGTGTAAGTCTACAATGTCATACCAAGAACTTTCAGGACAATGCAATCAAATGTCACAAAGCTTTCATACACATTAGAATTTGATGCATATCATACACTTTTTCAAAATTGCATGGTTTTCAATTCAGTCATTGCAAGAATCAGGTTTTTTTTCTGGTATTAAACCACGTGGACAATAAAATATTCATTATGTTTATACTTTACTCACGTTTCTGGACAAATAATTATAAACAGCTTAAAATGGTACGCTCATTTGGTCGAATTCAGGGGATTGTTAACTACAATGTAGACTTCTATTAATCTAATGGTATTTTAACAATGAGAGTTTTGTATTTAATGAATATATGAGTGTACATATCGTGTTATTAAGATTCTTTTCCATTCACATGTATCCCTGATCATTCCGGTGTTGCAAAGTAATTAAAATATTCTAACAATCATAGCAGACAATAAACGATATGTCGACATCTGCGTACATTTGCTTTTCTATTTGATTCTGTTTTTTGTAAATCATAAGATCGTAAGATTGTCTGATTTTGAAATATATATTAAAGACTGTGGTATGTCTCTAACACATTTTTATTCACAATATATCAGGAAAACCAAAAACAAAACCTCGTTCTTGGTATTTTCCAAGTTCTAACAAAATGAGATACTTTTTTTCGGCTCAAGCTTGTAAAAGTATGTCTTGCCATGCTAGGTGTAAGCAATTATGTGTGAATTATACCATTTCTTTGTTACAAAAGCTTCCATCCGGGAGCTACACGGTTTTGAACTTAAGACCATATTGATAAGAAGTTTGATAATGTCACATGAATAGATCTATGCTATTTTGTAATTGGTAGATTTGTAAAAAATCGTTAACGGCCTGTACATATCTAACCATGTGGTTTTCCGATAACACGTGAAGTTGGTCCTCCGCCGTCAATGGTCTTTATCTTGAGGCCAATCCGGGCACACCATTAGTTCATGAAAAAGAATGCGTTTTGAATACAAGCTCGTGAATTTAATTATTCTCTGTTTTAGTACTCATTGTTCACACAGTTTTATTTCACAACGTATCTTGTAAAATATTCGTTGTCATGTACCAGTATGTATATTTTACATGTGTTTGTGACCAAAGAGGGATTTAGATTATGTTGAATAAAAAAATAAACAACTGTTTTTCTTTCTTTACACGTATATCATTTAACAAGCATGATTAATGTGAGAAAGTAGATTTCTGTTACTCGGCAATCTAAACTTACACTCTAATTATAAAATATATTATCATATTTTCAAGAATGGATCATAATATAATTTGTATATGGTTGCATTTCATTTATTGAATTCTTAATAATTGCAGTAGTCTTGTAGATAGATTACACACATAAAACATTCTAGCATAGTGTAGCTTTAATTTTGGAACGTCTTAATATTGTTTTTTTTTTTTAAATACTGTACGTCTGTAGAATCCATGGTTGTCTTTGATGGTTTAGTGTCAATCGGATCTACTCAGCCAATTCCGCCTAATCGGCGATCCCACTGTCCGATGGGTTCAGATTGGGTTTAGTGTGTTTATGAATGCAGGTACACCGTAATGGCGTCAGTGTATTTTCCTCCGGTACCCTGTCTCTGTATCTTGGGGTGCATTCAAACGCCACACCAGTTGTGTCAGTCAGGTGAACAATATATAAACGAACATATTGGTTCTACACATCTTTAAAAAAATTAATTTACGTTTGCATAAAACTTTAAAGTTATATTACCGTTGAACGAGAGCATTTAACCATACCAAATTATAAATCTTATTTGACTACCTGGTCAAATAAGAAAATGGATTTTTATAATGGCCAGAAATGTTACGGAATGAGTTTCTCAATTGACAAACTGTGTCAATATAAGTTAAGTTATGCATTTTATAACAATAAGGTGTTTATTTGACAATGTATTTAGATGCATTTGGCCAGTAATAAATCTTTAAAGAACGGGCGACAACAGTGCCGTCGTGGCCGCAATATTTTGTGACTGTTAGTCTCCGTCTGGGGGACCGCGGCAATTGCTGCATAACGTGTATTATCCACGTGGAAAAAGTAGAAAACGAAGAAGTCATACACAAAGCATGTCACCAACACAATGAAATATAATTTCTCAGAAACAGCTGATGCCTTTTCTTTGTTTATTAAAACGCTTATGAGGCATCATTATTCAAGGAAACTTATCATGATTCACAACTGTGACGTGTATTTTGACCAAATTATGCCTCCCTTTTGACTTGGAATTCGTGGTGAAATGTTTCATTAAATACCGTGGTATCTGTTAAACCACTAATGGTATTACTCTGCACTTAGCAACGCCATCGGGGCTATGGATTACAAGTGTCCTTCTGCCACTGTTCCTTTCTGGATATGACCAGTTGACCACAGTGTGATGAACGGCAAATACAGGACAGTAGAAAAAGGTGAAGGTTGCGGGCGATGATCTAGAATATCGCCAGCCGTATAATATGAACTGCAGTCACTGTCGAGAATTACACATATTTGAGATTTTAAGTGGATGCTCATAGGAGGCCATTATGTTGGACAAGAATTGATTACATCTAGAGCAAGGCCAATCAACATCCATATTCTTTTCCAAGTATACGGTATTCATGTAGATGTATTGTGGAGACACAATCAACCAGCCGTCGTTTGGAATTTGCTCTCATTTCAGGACATTATACTTCTTCATTATTGGTGATCCAGGCCCGGTGGCCTAGCGGTCTCTAGGAGCCGCAAACATGAGCAGTAAAATTGTAGACGTGCTTTGTCTTTCAATTGTTATAATTTTATATACACATCAACAAATGGAGAATACGATTAAAGTTAAATAAACAACAGAGCAATTTGATGTTCCTTTTATTTTTTCTTATGTAATATAGTTGTTATGTTGATCGAAAGTAGGTCTAAAATGGATTTATGTTCTGTAAGAATACATTAAAATTTATTCCTAAATACGTAATTTGGCTATATTGTTTTTCTATTTTTAAATTAAGGATGACATTAATTGTGTAGATATGTGCTTTTCTGTGTAAAGGTTTTGTACTGGATATCGTGTTATCGTTTGGGAGTCTTGTTGTTTCAAAACGTTACATTTATAAAGCGTCGAATTGAAAACTGTTATATTATACATGTAATTTTACCGTGAATTTGACTATAAGTAGTTTAATGATTCAATATTAGGGAAAACCGCAGGGCAAATTATTTACCCAAATCTTTATTCATAGTGTTTAAAAAAGGTTTGACTTGTGCGAGCGTGGTAACTCGAATATCGTCCTTTTAATTAAAAAACTCTTTCTGTAATCGTAAAGTGTTTTATTTAGTTTAACCAATTAATCGCGTGTGTCATACCCTATTCGCCCATTTTAAGGTAAATATTTGGAAAATATATCCTTTTGTAAATAATAATTGTATAAGGAAAAAGAAGTTTGATTCTATTGGCGGGATTTCTTCTCGCGTTTTTCTAAAATCTAATCATTTTATTTTGGATGCAAGTTGCCTCTTGTTGGTCAAGAGTTGTTCAAGTGCAGGAAGTGTCACGGGTGAGTGTGTGGTGTTCACTACTGACGGAGGGTCTGCATTGGTGGCTGAACATTATGGTTATTGTATTCACGTATGTAATATTTTAAACTTATTTTTAATATATTTTTCCAATTTTAAATTAATGTTTGAGATTGTGTGCTTCTTCCGCATCAATATGTATCTAATATTCATTTAAGCGTTATTAATAGATAAAACCTGCTAAACTATGGACTAGGAATTTCAGAAAATGTAGGAAACAATGGTGAGGTGTGTGAATATGTGTGTGCAACACAACATGTTGGCAAGCTTGTAGCATGACAAAAGGAGTAGCTGGTCTTCGTAACACTTTAAATTGATTTTTTATCTTTCATTTCATGTTGTCTTTTCTATTGTCCAAAACCTATTTTTACGTAAATATTTAATAAGTTTGTAAGTCCGTAAAATCACTGTGTCGTCATTCCGGTCGTCTTAAATCTCATTGATGAAATTCTGAAATAAAAAGAACAAGCATTTGATATCTTGAAAACGAATAAAATAAGTGTTTTATTTAGTTGAACTTGTAGCAAAAGGTACAAGGTCGCAGTGGTTATATAAAATGCATTCGTTCAAGCAGCCCTATTGTTTAAAAGAAGAAAAAGATTGCACAATGTACAACGTATATATAAACTCACCGCGTTCCTAACTGACCGCGCAGAGGATGGGCGGCTCCCGGAAGATGAGGAGGTTGCGGACGGCGGTAGAGGCGAGAGGCTACGAGCGATGGACGGCGGGCGGGCTGTGGTTGTGGTAATGGCGGCGTCCGCGTCCCATTTGTCCAACTCGTCTCGCACGAGGCGTTCCATCTTCTGTGCTTTCTCGGCTGCGTCTTGGCTTCGGTCCTATAAAATTAATAGAATGCCAATGTAACTACAGTCGCAGTGAACACTTAATGTAAATGGTCAGAGGTGAACATATTACACATCAATACGGCAGTAAGTTTAAGAAGTTAATCTTTTACTATAAACACAAGCGACCCCTACCGCTGATATGGTGTCGAGCATCTTGGTCATGTTTTCCTTCCGGCGCGTCTTGCCCTTTTCTATGGCTTCCAGCTTCAGTAGGACGGCATCAATCTTGGACACGATGCTGCCGATGGAGTGCTCCATCCGGTCCACGCGGCGAGACAGTACTGTAAATTCCTCGTACGAAACGCCAGACACAACGCCACCTGGTTAGAGTAAGACTTATCAATATGTATCTCGCACACGCAAAAAGAGAAATACTGCGCACTTGAGCATTTAATGTTATGTTACCATTTTCTTTAAGTCAACGATATAGTACAATGTGGTAGACTTCAAGTTAATACAAAAGTGCGAACTTTTCACATCATTGCTAATGTTGAAAATTCGCATATTAACGTTTTAAGGAATATGATAACTTTCAATATTCGAAGTCAAGCTTTGCAAATATATTATCGTATTCAATGAGGAAACATGGGTTGGGAGCCGTGCCTACCGGAAGTGGTAGATCGTGCCGACTTGGCGAGGTTGTCATCGTCATCAGTGTCGCTGTCGTCGTTGAAGCTGACGCGGCTCGTGCTGCGGTTCGTACTTCCAGGTTCCTGCAGGTCATCGTATTCCCGGGACAGCGCCGCCTACAGGGAAAGGCACAACCTTGGTCACAAGCGGTTTTGTAGCTTAATAACCAATAACGAAAACTGTACACTGTGTATGAAACGGGTTCATTAAAATGATTATCTACAGTTATTTAAACATTTTACAGCATTTTTACTATTTAAATTTAACAGTTAGTTATTTCTATTGTCGACGACAATATTGCGTCACCCGAGCGCTACCTTCTGCGAGTTGAGGTCCGCCTGCATGCGTTTCTGTTCCTCCTCGTCCAGTACACGGTCCCCGTCTATGTCATACTTGGCGAACAGCGCCTCGATCTCGCCGTCAGCGTAGCCGCGCCTGGAGTAGGGTAATATCAGCATGTACAACTAGCCATCTTATCAACTTTAACGCATGAATCAATGGATGATGGGTGTGTATTTGCAGTTGCCTGAGCGTATAGATGTTGAAAACATAGCATACACATAAAGTTATATTAAACATGTCGAACGACGCAGAAAAGAACACACGTTTGAGACACTAAAGAAAGTAAAATTTATTACGTACAGTTTGAGGTCGTGTCTCCACTCGTCAAAGTCGAGCTGCTTGTCGTTGTTGAGGTCGGCGCTGTGGAGGGCCTTCTGGATGTCCACGATCTTGTCGTGCTTCAGGTGCAGCTTGGACAGCACCTTCTCGTAACTCTGCACGTGGGGAGGGGCAAACAAGAGCGTCATTTGGTCTCAAAGACGGGCATTCATCATTTGTATGTAGGCTTATTTTCAGAGTTACTTGTAAATTGTATTTGTAATACTGTGTGCGTCATTCAGCTATAAACACTGCATGTGCCGATTTTATACAAGTATATAGTAAATAAAAAAACGAGATGAAATAACCATAATTAGTCATTGAAAGCCACAGTTTTTATTCAAAAGGTGGGTTACGTGTATCGCATTAATCAATTTGTACAATAATTCAATTGTTTAATAAACGGTCACTAATAACTATGAAACTTTCGGCTACCTTCTTGAAGTAGTCTCCCATCTCGAACTCATTGGGCTGACCTTCTAGGTCTCCCTTCACCTCGCTGTACGTGTCGTTAATGATGGCCAGGAACATGTTGATGAGCACGAAGAACACGAAGAACACGTACAGCATGAAGAACACGGGTCCCAGCACGCGGTGGGCTTCCTCCAGCTGCTGGAAGTCGAAGTCACCCAGGATGATCCGGAACAGTGTGAAGCTGGGAACAGATTACCATACGGCTGTGTATGATGAAGTCGATGGGCACAAGTCTAACTGAGTGTAAGGAATTTGTGATACAGCGTTCTAAATGTTAGATATGTAATGAGTTAAATCTTACAATTACCGGTAACCTTAATGTTTATAACATGTGTATATTTTAATCCGTAAGAAGTTTTCAATATCCAACTGTCATTTGACAGTGTAAATTATGTATTTTATTGTCCTACATGTACATGGTCGTCAGCTACTGAAAACAAACTGGAAATGTAATGCAACAACAATGAGAGTTGGAAAGACGTGAAAACTCACAATGAGTTCTGGAAGTTGCTGAAGCTCTTGACCTGGGTTCCGAAGAGCAGGTAGCCGAGCTGGGTGAAGGCGAGGAAGATGATGAAGAACATGACGGCGAACCCCGCCAGGTCCTTGGCGCAGCGGCCCAGGGTCGACGACAGCTGCGTCATCGTCTTGTTGAAGCTGATGTACTTGAAGATCTGGGAGAGTAATGAGAATATAAGGAATACACGGTGGATTTTATGACGACCTGGGTGAGAAGTTGGGGTGTTATGAAATTGGTAACCAGGACAGATAACGTGCGATATAATGTTTGTATACACTTATACACTGGACACGTTGCGTTCTACATCGATGCGAGGTTTTAATTTGTTAAGTTGACAATATGTCTCATCATTCAACAAACTCACGGGCATGATGAACACTCACTCAAGAACCATGATCGGGTAATTCCTGCATGAAATTACACACATTGAAAAAAAAAACTTGTAAATTTCAAGGAGATGCTTAAACTTTCTTAGTCATACGGAGCATTTTCTGGGTGATAAGGCTTTTCAAACTTGGTGTATAAAGTCTTAATGTAATAGCACGTAGTGATTAATGACATATCACATTTCATAAAATTTCTTAACCAAAAATATCAATGGCAAAAAGGCGTATGGTGTAAATGCATTGCAGAGTTGTCAAACACAAATGACACGTATATAGTGTATAAAGTAATTTACAAGACATCACATTTCATGAAACTGTTCGTATACTTAGCAAAGAAGATCTATTATGAAACTAAGAGCAACGGCACGCAAATATGCATAGAGAACACTAACATTATGAAATAGTTAAAACTTTTTCATTTCACACTTACAATGTGTGTTGAAATGAGAGTGCGGTGTGCCTCATTTATTTAATTAGATTAAATAGATAACGTTCATCACTTTAGTCTTTGCACAACAGCGTCGGATTCCCACGGCCGAGCAATTAATATTTATTTGATTACATGTTATGTTATGTTATGTTTTGTTACGGTATGTTATGTTATGTTATGTTATGTTATGTTATGTTATGTTATGTTATGTTATGTTATGTTACATGTTAATCAACCGTGGGCATGCGACCATGTTGTGCTAACGTTAGGATACAAATGCATTACAAAACAAGACACCCTGCCGGGTTAGGTTTGCTACCCCACCCCCCCCCCCCCCCCCCCCCCCC
>Ga0224511_10000105_pt1 | contig 28071 bp, 10 predicted proteins | sample SF_May12_sed_USG_2_FD_169988 | JGI IMG/M metagenome (GOLD analysis project Ga0224511, IMG submission 169988) | Sediment microbial communities from San Francisco Bay, California, United States - SF_May12_sed_USGS_8_1 | ecosystem: Environmental > Aquatic > Marine > Sediment | place: USA...
AAATTATAAATCTCATTTGACTACCTGGTCAAATAAGAAAATGGATTTTTAGAATGGCCAGAAATGTTACGGAATGAGTTTCTCAGTTGACAAACTGTGTCAATATTAGTTAAATTATGCATTTTAAAACAATAAGGTGTTTATTTGACAATGTATTTAGATGAATTTGGCCAGTAATCAATCTTTAAAATAAATAACAACAATGTTATGCAATGACTTAACACTCTGGCTTATAAAAGTCAAGCCAACCAATATTATTATTCCATATAAACATTTTTTATTTAGTACTTTTCTTTTGTCAATTACACATACTATTCAAACAACGCTTATTTCAAATGTTGTCTATGATTGAACATTTTCAGGTTGCTTTTTAAACATATCCAGACTTGGTTAAATACTTGAGCGCTTGTAACACAATATCCCGAAAACAGCAGATCTGATGACAGTGGAAGAAAATAAAGTGCAACACATTTCATCCTTAAATTTACGGAAAGTACACACGGTTGATTTGCCTGATTATAATAGTACACATGACCCTGTGCTTGTTAATCGTAATATGGAAGTCGGAGGTCGCTGTTCACATATAAAAGGTTGTAAAACAAATGGCAGATATTTAGCATATGACAATTCAAACACAACATATATTAAGTGCTCGCACTAAAATATGCAGCAGCAATAACAATGCAAGATTTAAGCTAAACATCTCAATTTTGGACGTTTATATCGTTTTGACAGTCATTTGTATTATTTTTACAATTATTCAATGACATGGAAAATACAAATGTTTTGGCCCGTGCAGGGAATCGAACTGTCGAGGCCGACCTTACTAGAAGTCTAGTAACATCCGACTACATGTACAACGCCTGACTGTCTTAAGGTATGACCTTCCTAATGGACTATGAAGGATAAACAAGTTTTTATTATTAAAATGTGATATACATGTATATTATGGTTTTACTTTTCAACCGTAGAAAAATCTTTTCAAAATGCAAGTTACCTATATTTGCTAAAATTAAATTAAAGGGAAGTAATTTTACACCTTATTACCTCCCTTAAATATAAATAAACTGAAAATTTTCAATCTTGTTTATAAAATCAAAAATCAAAAACTGAGAAAAGTTGTGCGGTGGATTGTCTTAAAATGGCAAATAATTAAATAAAAAAAGGTTTATAAAATCTCTTCCTAGCTGCTAATATGTGAATCCATTAGGAAGGTCATACCTTAAGGCGGTAATTCAACAATTCTTGGACACTTCGTTTAAGAAATTATCAATAAAAAAGAAAAGAAAAAAAGAAAAATCCGAAAAACACAAAATGTCTAATTTATAAAATATCTGTTGCGTCAAGTGTTTTTGTGTCGTTCTGTGTGTTAGTTTTTGTACAGGCCATTTGGTCATGGTGCCCTTAAACTTGACATATCTACATTGTTTACAACATTCTTTGTTTGAACATCTCTACAATTTATATTATATACTGCGCTAGTAGAATATATCATTCGCGCATTGCATCTTTAGTTTATATCAAACCATATGGAGTAGCCATTCAACATATTCTGCTGTGTTTGACAAAGCGTGAACTGTTTGATGAAATTATGATCAAAACATAACCAATACAGTTTATTTCTTTAATTAAACTATTTGTAATCTTCAAATTGACATTATAGCACGAAGCAGATTTTAACAACAGTTTTCCTTCTTTGACCATATCTTTAAACAGTATGCTTTTTTGAATAAAAGGTATTATCTTCAACATCACAAAAGACATTGCACATAAAACAACAAAGTATGTTTTGTGTTGATGGTTTTATGCCAGACAAATCCTCCAAAGATAATGACATACATAATTACCAACTAAATGTTGTTCTACCAATTACATCGTTCCATTATGATTGTTTACAATTTACGATGCAATATAAAAGTCCATTAAGATCGTTCTGGGTGCAAGTAATTACACGTTTACTGCTTTCTAATGACAGTGACTGTCGCCCGAACGAAGACAAAATGGTAATAGGATAATTGTTTGGTTTTTTATTGAAGCGTTGAAATAAAAATGTTTTCAGACAATCGTTAATTGATTCCAACTAACGTTACCACGTTAACATTACACGTGTATGTGTCTATAAATTAATTACGGCTTGGTCAACATCACGCGGTTTTTAACGGAAAAAAAACGTTATAGACTTGCCATTGTATTTAATATATTTACGCATACATAAATGTATTTAAGTATAAGACAACGCGTTCACTTTGCCGCTGTCCTCTAATGCAGTCAATGTTATATAACATTTACTATCTGGGGAAACGTTATAAATAGCTTTCCAATATTCAATTAACAACTACTTGCGCCGTGCTTCCAAGGCCGTCGAGACGTAATATGATTGTTGTAAGATAAACCACTCCATCTTGTATCAACTTGGATACATTATAGTTATGTGACATTTGAACATGTCCACAATTTTAAAGGAATGCGTCAGTTAATCTGAGAGAAAGGAAACATTTTACAAAGGTGCAACGGTCCTTTAACATAGTCTACCTAAACATTTAACATTGTAAATTAGAACTCTATATAAGAGTTGATGCAGATGACAACTGTAATAGTGTTATGCAGGAAGAATAACGTTTCTTGATCGTAATAAATAATATTGTTGATGTGTCGAAATTAATCTAGTGTTAAGCGTGGTATAACAGAAGACTGTTTAGATTCAGTCGGGTAGTTGATATATTAAAATGATGAAAGGGAACCCCCCCCAGGAAGCATAGCCTGCACGAGAAAGCAGCAGCCTCGGTTTTATTGAAGCTGTTTATCAGTGGTAATGAATGATGCCACACCACTGACGCCCCTTAGCGCATAAGCGGAAACTCCATTGTCAAAAGTAAACAACATACATGTACACTATATGAGCACTGGGGACCAGAAAAAATATAACTACACAATGATGTAGTACGGTGCGACATTTTACAGCCTACACAGCTTATTATTCTGTCATAAAATGGCACTGTATTTACTTGGCTGTTTAATGTAATGTGTGTGTGTTTGTGTAAACGTTGGGCCATTGGTTTGTAAGAGCATGTTTTATTATCTTATGTTCGTTTATATATTAATGGCTTACTCATAAGGCAATCTATGAAAGCAAATATCCGTTTGAATAAAATATCCTACATAAAAAGTTATGAATTAAATTTTATTTTCTGAAGGTTGCATATTAAGTTATTACAACAAGTATAATAAACTTATTTACAATATGGTCTTCTAATTAACTACATTCACATACATATAATTAGGTTGAACTGTAAACAAATATATTGCAAAACAAAATAATTTAGAAAAAAAATAGTTTTTAAAGCAAAAGTGAAAGTTAAGCATGCATACATCCGGCCAATATTAATTCAAATGCACATGTACGCTGTTTTAATTATTTTACTTTACGAAAACGATGCGCTAAATTTAAGACAGGTACTTTATGAATAGGATGTAATTAATGAAGTATACATATCACTTGTATACATTATAAAATCAATTAGGTCGGAAAGTACCTTATAATGTAAAGGGGATATGTATAATATATCTAGCTGTCTACATACAAACACACCTATTGACTTTAATAAAAAAATATTGGCACTTATTTATTAGACGTTATTTTGTCCTAAAAAACTGTCTCGCAAAACATTTATTTCATTTTACAACGTTTTGTATTACCGGCAAAACATAGACAAATGTTGTGTCTGGACTTTAAATTAAACAATTTCCGGATATGCCAATACAGCCAAGTGGAAGTACAGTTAGGAACAATGTACTTCAATACACGAATTGCTTCTCATATGCATGGTTTACTCTTGACACTAAATGATAATATATTAACATTGATCTGGTCATGTTCTTTTGCAAAGGCAATAGACATATCGACAACCCACCCCAAATGTCGTTTTGACGGACCTGCTTTGTCTTGTTTCTTTTGTATTCACTTGTCAATCCAGCCTATGCAAGTATCTTTTACTACCATCTAGTCCAATAATTTGTAAGTAATATTTTAACAGAGCAATGTGGTTTTCACTTTATAATACGTTTTCCGTCAAGCGATGCGTATATTTTGTAGAACAGGAAAGGTAAATGTAGGCGGGCTGTTGATGGGTCAATTCACATCGTAAGTCAAACGTGCACCCTCAGTAGTATCTCTGACAACTGTATTTAAACAATATTTGGTTGCGTACTTTTACTTATAATACATAATGCAACGATTTATATATTAAAATCTTTTTTAGTTGTGTTATTCATTTAACTTCATGTGCAATACATGTATTTATATTGACATACAATGGCTTTGTTTGTTTGTTGGAACCCTATCATTTTACTCTAGGTAACATGAGAATTGTCCTTCCTTCCATCACAATATGTGTCTGAAACCAAAATGAGCAATAACTATTTTGTTAAAATTTTTATCGGTGACAGTTTGGATTAGCAACTGGGCAAATACAATGAAAAGTAAACATGAGAAAAACATGGCCTATAGCAGTTTCGACCCCGTGATTATCAGCATCGAATAATTTCAAGTCCAGTCCGAGTCTGATTTCTCCCCATGCATTCTATGCTTTCTTAAGACTTTCCTATTTTCTCAGAATAATTGAAACTTTAGCAATTGTTTGAAAGGAAATAACCAAACGGTATAAGCTGGTTTAATCAACTGTTAATCTTTACCTGTGGCTGAATTGGAATGTCTATTGCAGACTCATTATTCGTAAAAAAAACAAGGCTTGCTTTAAAATAACTATTAAGGAGCAATTATTATTGGCCTCATTATGTTTTATTGATAAACCGTGGCGCATTTATATTTGTTGATAATTGTTATTCACTGGCAGTTATATATTTACAAAGTAACTATGTGTCAAATGATTTATCGTGCACTACCTTGTCATAACGTGCTGGTATAAATGTAAGGTTTTTTCACATTAAAGTAAATTCAATTTAGATATGTACATAATAATGATAATTTTTAAGACGTGTATTGAAACGTTGACGTTATTCGATATGTAAATAATAAATTAGTTCGTGTTTTTGTGGCTCTTCACTTGAACAGTGTTGACAATAACAAGTCTAATTTAATCTCAGAGCGGAGTAATCATATCTAAAGTAACGACTTAAATATGAGCTCAAATGTTGTGTTAAAATATTTTGTTATAGAATTGATGATTGCATTAATAATTATACTCTGAATGTCAGACGCATTTTATTATATTTTTTTAAGATAAAACGGGGTAGATAAGATCCTGTCGATAATTATAAGTAGGCAGAAAACACAAAAGTAAGTACATCGATTAAAATAACTAATGCCAACACAAGAACATTACGCGCGATATTTCTATGTGAAATCTTAACACACTTCACAGCAATTTATTCCGGATACAAGGCTTTAGTAGTCGATTAAAACAAGTGTTGAAGATTTGCCTGTTGAGTGCAACAATTTAAAACAAGACTCATCTGTTACAAATCATGAAAAACAAGTTTTGCAAAGTAAATATGGACAAAGTTGTATATCGATCCAAATTGCACCGTTTCGGATTCGTGTCAATGTAAATGTTGTATGAACCATTGCATAACGTGTTCATGTGATTAAAATCATGTTGTAATGCTGCGATGTTAAAAGTTAATCTGTGAACAAAATTGGTGTAGTACTACGCGCGATTCGTGTTTACGTTGTTCGATTAGATCAGACAGGTAAAACTTCGTTACCTTTGTTCTTTATTATAAAATCCAGGATTGAAAGACAAATGGTATAAAAACATTGGTCTAACAATTCATTGATAGTTATATATAATCGCCACCTATGCACATAACTAGCAAGTCACTTACGGAGGGATGTGCAGCATAGAGATGAAATCTGGGACCCCTGAAACAGACAACAACATATAGCTGTGTATTTAAGTTTGCATACAATGATCAAATATCATTAACTGTTGATATTTGTTGAAATTATTTAATATGCTTTAAGACAATATTACTTTTCCTGCGTTTGATAATTATATGTCTTACTGTTATTTGTGTTTGTCTTTATATTTTGCGCCCCGACTTTTTTTAACATTTCTACAAATTGACTGAAACATTCCGAAGACTATATGTTTGATATATACACGGCATAAAAGTACGCTTTACACATTAATTTAAATTGTGTATTCAAGTTTTGGAAGAAAACATGCTCTTTAATTCGTCCGAAAATAATTAAAGCCGCCACTGACTTACAAAATTATTCTGTTACGTATTGACCTTTAATATATGACATGCGCTGTTTTTGCATTGTGCATGTTACATTATAAAAATTATATATTTAACAAGACAATAGTTTATTAAATTCTTCTATAATATGTTTTATGTCTACGGAATCAGATATTGTGAAAGTCCAAATCTGTCGTATATCACATTAAAGTAAATAGTTCGTTTTTCCTAATGCCTAAGTCACAATGTCGGCGATCTGTCGCTGATAACTTTTGGCCGGGGTCGTCGTAGAAAATAAAGAATCCTTAAACAATCGTAGCAATATTTCTAATAAAAGTGGAGCAGTCACATTGTCTGAGATTTTTTAAAGGATTTTGACCAGGTTTTGTCGAAAAATCGTAGGATGAGCTTCCGATTGCATCAGAGGCGATCGGAGACGATATCTGCGAGCGTCTTTTCTTTTAATTAAAAAGAGGCTTTTCTGACCTCGGTCATCTGTATTTCTCCACGTACACTGTAGCGTGGTATCCCTCATCATCTAGTTGCGCATAGAGCAGTCTACAGAGAAGATGGCGTTGATTCCTCCCAAGAGGCTCCGTGTGGGCCGTGTTGCAGAGTTAAGGGTTCGACTGATGGGTCTAAGGAGAAGGGATCATGATAAATGGCATCAGGCCTCTCTCGAACCTCTCCCTTCTACTCCTAAGATCTGTCTCCACTCTCCTGATCATGCACGTCTTGGGGAGCCTGCTCCTATTCTGGGGTCTATGGCTGCCTGTGTTTGGCATTCCCCCTGACTCCTTTCCTCATCCTCTGCCTCCTCCCCTGCCTCTTCCCCTTGGTCCTCTCCTTGGCATCTTACAAATCTTCTGACACAGCCTCCTTTAGCAAAGGCGCCTCAAACTTTGAGCAATCCGGTCAGAGGCGCCCTTATAAACACGGCGATTACCTACGATTCCACAGTACGATTCGTCGGAGACGATCACAGAAAACACACGAGTCGTCACAGGGCGCCTATGATTAAGTCGGAGGTCGCCGGAGACTACTCGCAGACATTAAATCTCAACCTGAATTTTAAATCCCACCCAGAATCTTGCGACTAGTCTCCGATTATTCGGAGGACGCCTCCGATTAATCGGAGGGCAACCTAGGTCATCTGAGATTGTGTCTTGGATGCCCAAAATGGTTAAAAAATCTTGCGAACAATCGTACAGTTTTAATTTCAAAGATTGGGACCGCGACGGGTTTGGCGATGCCTAAAAAAATTGCGACAAGCCGCAGGCGTCCGGAGAGCGCCTCCGACGGGTGCAAAATCGTGAGATCTGTCTCAAGATTTTGTTCGAATTATCCGGTTTTACCCATCGCCGACGCATCGCAAATGATTTGTGACTGAGCCATAAATTAAATTAGGTTTGAAATAATTCCGGACCCATTAGCCTAACGGGCGAACTAGTAACAATCTATTTCAAATTTAGACGTTTAGTTCACTGATATAGATATGTATAACTCTAAGTCTTCTGTTTTATGGTTGACATTGTATATGAATACGTTTACACGTAAACCAATATAAATTGAAGATATGTTCAAAGAAAGAATGTTGTAAACAATGTAGATCTGTCAAATTTAAGGGCACCATGAAAAATTGGCTCGTACAAAAACCAACACACAGAACGACACAAAAGCACATAGAACACTATGACGCAACGGACACGTTAGAAGAAACAGTAGTTCAACAGTTTCTGAAATTTAAATATGTCCCTTAAAAGGTCAACAATCCGACGTTTGACAACTACATTTTAGCCCAAGAAGATATGCGTGATAATTCCAGTATACAATATGTGTGACCATGGCAGTGTTTTAGTTACAAGTAAATTGAATGGCGTCAACACCTAGCGGGTGACATAAATGATTGCACTGGTTTGTCAAATTCATAGAACCGTCTTGACAAAAATAACCAGCCATATTTGATCACTTTGAACTATATTGATTTACCACTCTGTATAATATAATGCACTTATTAATTACACGCAATTGCCTGCTCTACAAGGCACATTTATAATAAAACTGAAACTTCCCATAGAAGACGTAGGCTTGTAGTGTAATATATTATAAAGCAAAATGACTAAAACATGTTTTCTAAATCCTTAACGATGTTCTTCGAATCTCAACAGACACGTCTTGGACAATTCATCAAAACATATAGGTATATATCAGCCTCCTTACATACATGTGAAACAAGGTTTTATCTGTGGGTTGGTCGTTAAAAAATCGACCGCCAAATGACTTAGAAGGACCATGATAGCCTGTTGTTTGTTAATTTAAACGTTTTCAGCACAGTCAGACGTCAAATACCACAAAAGAAAATAGGAAGTCATAGTGATAGTATTTGTCGTGATATTAGGTAACATATAATACACATGCACGCATAGATAATATATTTCGGCACTTTTAATTCAAAGGAAAACACACAAGTAAGCTCTAAATAGAGAGATTTGCAGATATTTGACTTTCAAAGATATTTACAAGAGTATTTTATAATAATAATTGTATATGATTTTAACATTTAATTTGAATAAACAATCGCTTACTTATTTATAACTGATTCAAAACATTTCGCAAAACATGTAATTCTATTTGACAAGGTTTCACCATATCGTGCTTTAAATTAATAGTATGACACGTTACTCCTAGACAAGTGCAGCAATTTTGCACAAGACATCGCTCATTGTTTAGCCACGGTATTGTATTTAATGGCATTATCATAACAGACACATCGCAAAGGCAATGGCTAAAATATTTATACAACAGTGGTGCAACCATTAATGGCTATAATTTATGTTATGACTGGTTACGTTTTACGATGCAATAAAATATTCGATTGGGACTCTCCTAGTAGCAAGTAATTACCGATTTACGCCGTTTTGATTACAGGGCAATGTGAGATATAAAATGGTAAATTATTACTTGTTTGTGTTTGATATTGAATTGTTAAAGTCATGGACGTATTTATATACTGGTATATTGTTTCCTATCATATATTAATAATTCTACCATTAATTTATATGGTGTTTTGTTACACCGTTTTATCATCTCTGATAAGGTTATATAAAGGTTATCAGACTTTGCGCATTGTCAATTATTATGTAGAATAGTTGCCGACCCTGCTGGGGCTGGAAACCACCACTCCCCGAGCAAGAGTCCGATCTATGGACTAAACCAGAGCGGATACATTTGTGTCTACAAACACGATTTGAGATGTCCCATACCAATCATTATTGATATATAAGCAAAACTTCTTTTACGGGTCAATTCCGTAAATAAATAACCGCATTATTAAATTGGTATAAGTAAGCCAAGGTTAAATTAACCGCTGTCTATAAATGCAGTAAATACCACATGGCATATTCTTTCTGGATAAAGGTTATGGCTTGTTATCCAGTAATTGAATAAACACTTACATGCGTCGTCGTCCCAAGGCCGTCGAAAGGTAATATGATTGTTCGGAAATAAACCTCACTATAACATATTGACTTTGCTGCAGCATAAGTGCCTTTGAAATATGAACACAAGTTAATGCTGCACATCAAGTAACTTAAAAAACCCAAAATGATCATCATGTTTCAAAAACAACTAAATCACAATATTAAAAATATTATCAAACACTTGTTGCTTTCATATTTCATATCTTTACTTTTATCCCATTTCAGTATGTGTAGGTCAGTATTTTATCAAGCAACACATAACGCATGTGTGCATATAGAAAAAATATAGTGGGCAACGTTGATCATCTTTTAATGCCAAAACATAGTTTACGTTTTGCGGTTTCACTCACTATCATGCAATTGTTACATTATATTGCAATTTTAAACATGTTCAATTTGCTCACGTTGCTTTTTAAAAAAAGACTACACACTCCATTTACAATATGAGGACACTTTTCAAAGTGCAAAACTAATCTGTATCAAATACCGACTAAGATGAAGGTCACTCTATAAAATGACTACACTATTATCATTTTTCAAGGTTATACGTTTAGGTTAAAGACACTTTCTAACAGTCTGCACGACAATTTGGTTCTTTAAATCATAAGTATGTTAATGGATTATAAAAACGTATTTATAAACTCACCTACAGTTACAACAAAAAGCAAAAAGGCACATTTTATTGGAGTATATTTTGTCTTTTTAAGCATCACCACCCGGAAGCAGAGATCGGTTATTAGGGTTGAGGGTTTCTGCATAGTACATATAACAAACACTTACTTACATTTAAATGATATTAATAATTTAACTTTTAAAAATACAGTACAACAAACATGATGATACTTAAAAAAAATCTTATATTTTGTTGAATGACTGGGCAATAGCTACCTTAACTGGTAGATATTGCAACTCAAAAGGCAGAATGCAAGAATAAGATAAGATAGGAAATTGTTTGTAATAAAGATGTGTTATAATCAGTTAAATAAAAACAAAGATATCGCATACAAGTACAAAGAAACCGGCCCAATAGACCTATATGTCACCTTGGGTAAGTATGCGATTCAGGTGAATAATCAACGTAAAGCGGACATTCCTGGAATGTACATAAATATTTGTATCTGCGCACTAAACTTGCAGTAGGTGTATTTTTTTAATATGTGCAATAACACTTTAGTTCGATTGCGATGATTATTTGATACAAAGATACACTTCAGAATAACAACAAGACGCCAACCGTAAGAACAAACAGGTTGCTTACAAGAAAATATAGGTTTCTAAATATGTACTTTTCTGTTTTGTCATAAAAAAATACAAAATTATGATGTTTGTTAACGTATGGCTTCTTATTTCCAAGTTTAATTATATAATGGACATTTACTTACGCCTCTGTTTTTTTTTCGCCAATCTTCTCTCATGTTTGTGTGCTTCTTAGTGATCTTACCGCAAAGCAATATACGGAAAGATAATGTCTCAAAATTTTACACTGAAATATAATTAAAAGTGCTTTCAATTGATGATGAAATGTTGCATTTGGGTTGCCAGTATGACTTTAGGCAATCTATTCCTTGATATTGAAGCCATTACACTAATTTAGTTTTACCGTTTATTCTAGAATCAAAAAGGTATCATTGTCCTTCCGGCAAATTTAAATGCAGACAAATCGTGTGGCACGTTAATTGAATATTTAAATAATGAAAAAAAAATCTGAATGTCTTGCAACATAAGTAAATATGAGGGCTTTGTTAGTAAAGTTTAGTTAGCGTGAAGGTCGGCCTCAGTGGAAAGAACGGTTGATATAAAAGAGATACAACTTTTTTTATATAAATATTATAATATATGCTTAAATCTGTAATATTAGGGTTCATAAACCTTTTGGTATAATAAATATATATAAAGTCTGAACCAGGTACAATTGGTATATTTTAAGATGTTTTTATTTAATAGTGAGTCCATTGCCAGCACATTAGTTAAATCTCTTTGACAAGATACATACCTTTGGTGGCCGCCCAACTATTATTACACTGTTTGGTTGTAGAGTAACGCTTATGTATGTCACGTAGATTTTTCCTAGGGTTTACTTTTAATTAAGTTTAATGTAGACAAAAAGAATAGTTTTCTTCATTAAATGTTAGTAAACTAATAATTGTAAATAAAACAGTGACAATCTCGGCCATTCTTCATTTCTGTCGTTCCAATGACGTAAGAACCTAGCGTCGAACGGAAATACTGCTTCATAAGTTATATCATTTTGATATGAAAAGACCATAGTATACATACTATGCCGGTATCTTTTGACCATTATTGTGTACATTTTACTGTTTAGCTACACTTGTGACGCCTACTCCCTTAAACATCGGAACGCCAATGGAAATTATACTTATACATGCATGTTCAAATATTACAGAACAAAACGACTTTGCGAAAAATAATTGTAATAATAATAATAATAGACTCATCGTAAACACAATAACTAAAATAATTACAAAATAATTTTGTCCGACCAATATTTGCTCTATGTTATGACTGAATACGTTTTACGATGCAAAACAATATTTGATAAGGACCATTATAAAAGCATGTAATTACTGATTTACGCCTTTGTGATTACAGTGCAATGCGAGGTATAAATTATTATGTGTTTGGGTTTGGGTTTCCCTTTCATTAGTTTGATATTGAATCGTTAAAGATATGGATGTATTTAGATATTGGTATATTGTTTTATATCGTATATTAATAATTCTAGCATTAAATTGTATGGTTTTGTTACAACGTTTTATCAACACTGATTAGGTTATATCAAGGTTGTCAGTCACACTTTGCGCTTTGTCAGTTATTTATCAATCATTATGTAGACTAGATGCCGCCCCTGCTGGGGCTAAGAAGCACAGCTCTCCGATCAAAAGTCCGATCTACGGACAAAGCTAAACCAGCGCGAAAATATTTGTGTTTACAAACACGTTTTAAGGTGTCCCATACCAAGCATTATTGATGTATAATTAAAAAATCTCTTTACGGGTCATTTCAGTAAATAAAAAACCGCATTAATCAATGCATTTAAGTAAGCCAACGTCCACTTAACCGATGCCCATAAATGCCTTAAATACAATCTGACATATTCTTTCTGGAGAAAGGTTATGGATTCTTATCCGGTAATTGAATAAACACTTACATGCGTCGTCGGCCCAAGGCCGTCGAGAGGTAATATGATTGTTCGGAAATAAACTTCGCCATAACATATCGACATTGCTGCAGCATATGTGCTTTTGAAATGTGAACACAATTTAATGCTGCGCATCGAGTTACTTTTAAAGCGACTAAGATGCAGACCACTCCATCCTCAACAGAGGACTACAGTATTATCAATGTTCAAGGTTACAAGTTATGGTTAAAGCACTTTCCAACAGTATGTGCGGTAATTTGTTTCTTAAAATTGCCATCCATGCTTCATAAAACATCATCAATATTATGTAAAAATGGATTATTAAACTTCTTACAACATCGCTTACCCTTTAACAACAAAATGTACGAAAAACATGCACATTATATTGAAGTATATTTTCTCTGTTGAGCATTACAATCTGGTACCGGCCGAAAGCAGATATTCGCTTTTAGGGTTTTGGATGTCTGCACAGTAACTAGAACATGTTCTTATTTCCTATTAATATAATTATTTTAAACTAAATAATTCGAAAAAATTAACTTTTAAGAATACAATACAACAAACAACTGGTACATGTAGCTTTTGCAATTCAAAAAGGCAAAATGCAGGAATATGTGTGCGATTCAAATGAATTACCAACGAAAAGCTGACATTTTTTAAAATTACATTTTCATACCAGCGCGCTAAACTATTGACTTCGTGTAGTAGGTGTAGTTACTTTAATATGTGCGATAACATTTTAGTTCGATTGCGATGATTATATGACACAAAGATACATTTCAGAATCAGAATCAAAACAAGACACCAACCGTAAGAAGACACATATGTTGTTTACAAGAAAATATAGGTTTCTAAATATGTACTTTTCTGTTTTGTCATAACAAATACTTCTTAATGTTGTTTGTTAACGTATTATTAATTCCAAGTACATTATACAATGGACATTAACTTACGCCTCTGGTTGTTGCCGCCAATCGTTTCTTCGTTGTGTGTACTTCTAAGTGATATTGCCGTAAAGCAATGTTCAGAGACATAATTAGTCACAATTCTACGCAGAGATAAAATCAAAAGTGCTTTCAATTGATGCTGATTATGGTCATTGATTAGAAGTTTTGCATTTTGGTTGCCAGTATGACTTTAGGCATATAGAAGCCATTACAATAATTTAGTTGAAGAGTTAATTCCAGGATCAGAAATTGACCATTGTCCTTCCGGCAAATCTAAATGCAGACAAATCATGCTGTACGTTAATCAAACATTTAAATCATGAATCTTTTTGACACATGAATGCCATGCAGCATTTATCTTTAGTAAAATATGATGACTGTGTATGTAATGATGTGTTAGTGTGCAGTATAGCCTCAGGGCAATAAACAGTTGATATTAAAGAGAGACAACTCCAAAAAATTAATATAATAATACATGCATAAATGTGTAATGATTTATAAACTGTTTGGTCTAACACATGTATATATAAAGTCTGTTTGGTCTAACACATGTATATATAAAGTAACATGTGAATTGAATTTTTGACTTGCAATATTATTTTTTAATTCGTTTTTAAATGTTGTATCATTTATTTGTTTAAACTGTACAGTACTTTTGAACGTGTTGATGTGCATGAAAAAAGTGCTTAAGAAGTCTGAACCAGGCTCACTTGGTATAAATTTTAAGTTTTATTTATTTTATATTTATAGGCTAAATCTTTTAGTGTCATTGGCAAGATACCAAACGTTGTTAGTTGTTCAACCCTTTTAACACTGTCTTGTTGTATAGTGACGTTCTAGTGATGTTACATAGATTTTTCTTTAAGGTTAAGACTTTAAGACTAATTAAGTTCAATGTAAGAAAACTTCAATTGCGCCTTGAATGACATGTTTGTTTTCAAATTTATTGTTTTCAATACTAAAAGGTTTGTTTATATTAAATTGTCTTTAACTTATAATTTGAACAAATAAAACAATGAATAGCTCAGCCGCCCTTCTTCTTCGTCGTTCCAATGGCCTAAGGACCTAGCGTCGAACGGCAATACTGCGTTATAAATCATGTTTTTAATATGTAAGTAGAAGTTTAAACAAGTGTTGCACGGTGAAATGTCCGGCATCACTATTTTAATCATCTAAAACAAATCCAGTAACTGTCCCATATTGTATTGAGTATGTATCTCTTACTGCCTGCAGACTATTCGTACCTAATCAAATATATGATGCGTTTAACATTATTCGTACAAAGAAAACAAACTAATTAAAGTTTTATTCATGACAATATGGGCCAGACATATTATGCACTTTACATTACACTATTTCCTGAATGTGTCAATAAAGTTAAGTGACAAAACCTTTCAAATCAATACACTGCAATGCGCAGTTTGCTTCTGTAATGCACTGTATTATGTTACTAATAAAGGTAAACATTGATCAATGTATATATTTTAAGTTCGCTGCTACAACTATAGCATTTCTAAACGCATGCCAATTACTATTTAACATTTTAATGGCTGGGTTTGCGCTTACATGAAATGACTTTTAACTAGCAACTGCCCACAGAACATACCAGCATTAAAAATTACGTTTTATTTATGTATCAAGTTATTTTTCAGTAATTCTAATAATTACAAAAGTGGATTTGTGAAAATTGGGTGAGTAAAACGATAGTCAGTTGAAAACTGCACTGACAATTTACATTTAACACTGTAATTTAAATGGTGCTTCTAATATAAGAATCAGTTGCTCACATAATATAATCAACGCTTTAAATAGCACTCACTTTATAACATGTTTATACAATTTATACACTTGCATTAGTTTGTCACGGGTTCCCTTTGTTGTTAAACCAGAGATATCTTATTTTTATGTACGTTGTCTAAGTTGCAAGAATGCACCACCTCGGAGCGTTTATCAGAACTACATTAAGTAGCATAGTTTGAAGCTCAGAACCCCTGGATAGTTTGTATAACAGTGATTTATTCATGCAATGAACATCGTGTCAATAAATAGCGGTCAGGAGACGACATAACGTGCTCTTTGTGGCGACTTGAGCGTGTTATAGACCTTAACAAACTTCCATCGGGACCTATATTTGCATTGTTGTTAAATCTAAGAGATAGAACTGACGCATTCTCTGTATAATTGCACAACCATAGTAAATTACTTAACCACGCTTAATAAGCAAATAGCGCGCATTGATTTATCTAATTCAGTAGATGTGAGATATCATATCAACCATTGTGGCTATTTTTGCCTTTCTTATGTATGTCATGACACCAGTTCTATAACATTTGCATTAACAGTGCGTGTTAAAAAGGTATTTGAAATTGCAAGCACCAATAACATTTTAGTTATTAACATGTAATAGCTATTCCGTAAATTCAGTTTCGATTATTTAGATTACAAAAAAGCTTAATATATAATAAAAAGAAACTAATGTGTTAACTTGTGTAAAATCAGTGTACATGTACAGTAAAATAGTATAAATTCACTGCTGTCCGAAAATTAAAGTAAAATCTTCTTTCTTGTCCAGATGTTTTACTAGAATTTTAGAGAAGTGTATTCCATAGGCAGGCGTGACGTACAGTGGGTAAACAAAGACATATTTCACAACGAATCTTTCTTACCAAACGTATATCTTAATTTCTTAGTCACAATCTGTTATCATTTAAATACAATGGCATGCAATAGGCTACACATAAAAACATGTAGCGGCAAATCGGAGGACCGCAATGTGTTAAATAACAAAACAAAAAACGTGTATGCGTTCATGATACATATTCACAAAATAAAACAACAGGGCAACTGACGGGTTGTGGAAAGGACACATTTGCAACGGTGAAGATTTTTAAATAATCCGTTGGTACTAGGTAGTAGTTACATAAATGTAGTTGAATGCATTACAGGAAATTGTGCAGAATCACTGAAAAATGTTGGTGGAGGTATAAGGTGCTATAATAATGTAAATGAAATAATCGACATTGCGCTGAGGGTACTATAACCTCGCCCTAGACAAGTGGCTTGTTTGTTCAACAAAGTAGTCCTTTATGTTCAAATACATGGGGACTATGTTTGTCCATGTCAAACTATACGCTAATCCTTTCATTAGTGAACGGATTATGAATATTAAGAAATGGGAGTCCCGGCGTGATGAACATGTCATTAAAGTTTAAAAACCTGTTCTATTAGTTTCAGTAAATCTTAATTGTTTGCATTGGAACTATCATAGAAATGGTGTATTGCTCTTATTGAACAGCTTCATTTATACGAGACTGCAATTTTCCACAAGCCAGCTACATGTAATGAAGCATACTATGCTTCACGAATTCATCATTTTTCTCATATTTATTTAACTTACTACACCTGGTGACTTGATCTTGTTTGACGACTTTAAAATGTCACCACATAGCCATATATAGTGTAGTTTGATTGGTAATAACTTTTTGATCATGGTATGTATGTTCTTTAGGTGTAAAAATAAGAAATACATGTAGGTAAGTTCCGCTCATTCTCTAAGGGGCGGCTTTGGTATGGCATATTTCATTAACATTGAAAAGTAACTTAAATAAAACCGCGACTCCTATTTTCTCAATGCATTCTAATTTTCCTTAGGGAGTTCACTTTTACTTGCAGTACAATGAAGTTCTTCTTAAATCCAGATTCAAACCAAATTAAGTGTTTTTCAATTGTAAGTCTAATGATTTTCCCATGAATGCGAATAGTCGCATGTTGGTTGCCAAACGTACTTTGAGCAAACCATTCCATAATGTATTATACGAATTGGTTGAAACTTTTATTCCTAGATCAGTAATTTATCGTTAGCCCTTACTGCCACAGTATGTGTCGAAAGATAGAAATGTTACCTTTGGACTTATCAGGGTTGGCTAATACTGTTAAAGTTGCAAAACCGTTAAACATATCAACTGCAATTCAACCATAGTTGCTTTTGTATTATGTGTTTATCCGTTATTAATTAGGAATTAGGCCGCTAATACATGTGTCCGACAAATTGACTGAGTGCTATCCGTCAAAACATCGCTCAACAAAGAAATCGTTGGGTCTATTACATGTACGCGTTTGCTATCCGCTAACGGACAGGTGTCCGTTTCGTTTCGCTCAATGAGCGATTGTTGACAGATGACGGACAGGTAACGCATCGGTTTTTGCTTAAATTGATATATAATTTGAAGTGAAACTTCGCTAAAATGCAAAAAAAATTATAATTAGAATTATACTAGATAACAAATTATACGACGAAATTCAATTTTACATAGTAATGTATGGGAATAAACGGCCCTGTATTAAATACCGTACGTTTATTTCAGGTTTTGGACAGGTTTTGTATGACGGGTGGCCATCCGTTATCATGACCGAGCTGTGTAATAGCAACCTATTGAAGAAGTAAATTACCACGAAACACTAAAAGGACTAGTTTTATATTTATAGGTTTTTACAACTACATGTATGTTACGTTATTTAAATGATTATTTGAATTACCTGACAAAAGTTGACACAGAATAATCAGTATTTTAGAGTCGCACATGTAATAACATATATTCGTGTATACATACTTTATTTGTAATTAACATTCAACCAACATGTTGATGTTTTGGAAGTAGATAATTATTTCGTTTATCTTTTTCTTTGTCACTATCAGGTGGTCGATTCTTAAAAATGGCATTTACTAGTCCTTAAAATCGTTGCTAACCGAACTGTAACCAGTACTGAATACTCAAATGTGAACCAAAAACTAACAACTGTCCTACTCGATTAAAAGCAATGGGTGTTTTATATTATTTTGCATGCTCTGTTGTCAGTTGGAGCGCGGTTGCTAGTTCAGTCGCGTAATAATTGAGAATGAAGAGGGCAGGGCTGCGTGGTTTAAATTTAGAAACCAATTATTTTTCCATTTTAACACGTTCTGAACTTGAAAGGAAAATAAGAAAGAAGTGATTTAAGCAAATCTTCGATCGTGTAAGAGTTAATAATTTCATTGACACAAACCGGAAATAGGTGCAATTTGTATCAAGTTACCATCTTGCCCACATTTCCGTTGGAAAACTTGTTTTTATGATTTAGATTGCAGACGTTCTAAAAGTAAAAACATTAATGACATTGTTGGATGCTGCCTAATCACAAATGTGCTGACGGCGACATGTGAAATGGATGAATGGTTTGAAGTTTTACATTTGACATGAATCAAGCTGACAACCAAATAAAGTTTTGTTAAGTTTTGTCATTGGTATGCCATTCCGTATTAAAAAGCAGTTTTTTTAGAGAAAGTCGGCTTTTTGTCAATTATTAATTGCACAAAGTTTTTTTAAAGTAAAATATCCTAAAGCACCACCGTTAACATAATGTTTTCATTTCACGAAGGCACTTAAATACCATACATGCTAGTAAGTTAGTTCAATAAGTAATCTACTAGACCGTGTGGACAATCAGACACCTCAGAATGCATGTTATTATGCATGGCTGTATTTAATCTTTATAAATATAAAATTTGTTTCAGGCTACTACCATATGTCACAACGTGTGTGCCAAAGGCGTGATTAACAAAAGTGCAGACATTCTATTAAACAAACGTAAATTTGTTAAATTTAGCCTAACAAACAACCATGGGCATTTGCAAATCTAAAATAAGCTTTCCAATGTGAGAATGATGTTCATGACAACTGAATGGGAATAAATCACTTGCACACAACATACGTTCGAACAGTTATAAAATGCCATACTGATGAGTAATAAATATCAACAAGTCCAAATAAACTGAGAAAATGGAAAAACCCCAGAAAGCATAGCCTACATGGGAAAACAGCCCCCCTCGGTTTTATTGAATCTGTTCATCAGTGGTAATGACAGATGCCACAACACTGAAGCCCCTAGCGCATGAGCGGAACTAAAAATACAATATTATTTTGAGTTTAGTTATTAATACAAAGGTTTACTTCGTTTTATGCCATTTCATTAGTTCATCTGAAATTCACTTAACAGTTGGGTACAGAAACAGCAAAACAAGCAAGAAATATGTTACTGATTAACGCTTCAGTTCTTAGTATTTTCCTAAGTCTGGTAATTTCCAAGGTCGTTATAATTTGTTTACCGCACTTTTTGAATATCTTTACTACAAACACTAATGCATCCTTTCTATTCGAACACCCTAAAACACCAAATTATCACACATGCCTACATGTGTGTATAATTTTGGAAATAGTGTTCAATGCAAATCAAATATGAACTATTCAGATAACAAATATTCGCACAGCTAAATAAAATTATTTCTAACAGTCAAATAGGTAAAAAGAGGATTGTAACACTTTCAAATGGTCTCACTTTTAGACAAACATTTTATAGCATTGTATGACATGAATTGTGATAACCTTTGAAGAGAACAAACCTGAGGACAGCAATGTTATGTTATCCTTTATTGTTAATAGTAAACCGTGCATTAGAGAAGCAGACATTGAATAGCTACGTATTGCTGTTAACGGTTTTGTCACTTAGCGTGATTGACACATCCCGGAAATAAAATCCAGACACAACGCTGCACATGTTTGTATAGAAACATATTTCGCCGTTAATCAAAAAGGCCGTAGAAAGCGAAATCAACAATCTTTATAACAGCTTAACACGAATTACTTGTCGGATTAGTCTCTTACTATAAAGTATGTTCTTGATCACGTGTATTAATACGACCGCTATTATAGCAGGCTTACATAACACGAAATAACAAACACTCTTAAAAATATCAATAATAGTTACTGTTCTGGCTGCACTGTATTGGTGATTTGTAAAATGTCAAAGTTATTTAAAATATGCCCAAATAGTTAGTTTGCATGTTTGCCGAAGGAACAATGTTTAATTTGTGGTCTAGAAATAGACGCTTAAACTAATCGGAGTAATAGGTAATAGATCAGGAAGTATATAGCCAGATGTACAATTGATAACGCATTTGAGCCATTTCACAGTCACGAACATACCATTAATCTTAAAATTGGAATTTCGAATTGGGTTTTAGTTCCGTGTGGAATTAGAACTATAAATGTACATTGGGAGTTGGTGTGAAAATGTTTTTTTGCCGTCTTAACGGAGGGCTTCTTGAAAATGTGTATATGAAAGTAGAAGAACAATAAAACGAAAGTTACTAAATAAACATTGTACATTGACTTGAGTAGTAATCCATGATGCGATTTCTAAACGTTGTCTGATCTCACTTCGCGATCTAACGTGAGCGGCAGAGCTTTTTCAACCTAAGCTTTATTTATTTTCTTTTAAACGCACATGTTGGTATACTGACTATTAAAATCAATTGTACTTTATCTGATTAAAAAGATGCTAAGTCTGTATATTTATGTCCTTATAATCGGTCACACAAATTGCAAGAGGTTAAGGAAACAATGTACTACATAAATTAATATTTGAAAAAAGCAAAATGTTGTGATAAAAATGTGTTTGGGACAGATTTGTAAAAATACAACAACTACAAAACCAATACGCTAAATATAACAATATGTCTACCTTAAAAGGCGTCATGAGACATCATGTGACGTTACATACGTTTATTTATAAACTGATGAAAGGGAAAGCCCTTAGGAAGCAAAGCCTGCACGAGAAAACAGCAGCCTCAGTTTTATTGAAGCTGTTCATCAGTAGTAATGAATGATGCCACACCACTGACGCCCCCTAGCGCATGAGCGGAGCTCCATTTTCAAATGTAAACGACGTACATGTACACTCCATGATCCCTGAGGACCAGAAAAATATAACTACACAATAATGTAGTACGGGGCGACTTTTTACAGCCGCCACACAGGCACTAAACACCAGTTGTAGTAAGTTAAATTAAACTGATGAAAGGGAAACATGTACACATAGTTTGTTTAGCACTTCCTACATTTTAAATACACTTAAATGTTATGTATTGCTTAAATTATCTGTGACCTTAAACGCTTATCAAATAACATAACATGAACACAAATTGCGGATCAATTGAAAAGATGTTCAAAGAAATATAACAAAGTAGATCGGTTTTAGGTGATCATGACAAAACAGCACGTAGTAAAACAAACACTTAGCAGAGCACGAAACACGGAGAACAAGAAGACATAACAGACATTTGGAATTAACTGATTTTGTTTGTTTTGTGTCTTATGTTTATATTAATTGAAATGCATTCTTTAAAACATGTTGAGTTAACCGCTTTGGTGAAGTCAATAACTTACACGTTCCCGTTATAATAGCAAACCTTACACTTACAGTTACAATGTATTTAACATTATTTGGAGAATAAAAAATAAATCGCTCTCTTTAAACATGACACGTAGAATATAAACAATATAATAGGAAGCGAAAGCAAAGCTTTTTTTTAATAAAAAAGGAATGGAGGAAAAGAGAATCCTATGTAAAGAACTCGTTAAAAATATTGTTTCTTTAATTATTTTTGTTGTAATAGTTCAATACTTTTAAAATTTAGAGCAGAAATACAGCATAATTAAAGCTAAGTTAATCTCCGAAATGTCTGTAAAAGCGTGACAGCACAAGATGACGAATATTACGTCTTGTGCGACGTAAGTACCTGTTAATTAAATAAGAAGATATTTATTTATAATGTTTCCCCAGACAATAAATGCAATATTGCATGTATCTAATTAAATGGCACTGGCCTACTGAACAGTTGCTTACTGTCTAAGACATTCATTATTGCGTTTATGTCTTTACCACAAGACCATTAAATAAATTGTAAACGGATATCGTTTAATGTGGAACTCCTCATAGACGTGTTTATCGACGAATAAACGTTTAATGCTAACGTGCTTACGTTTGATGGCAGCAATATTCCAATGTAGAAATACCTTACTGACATCTACGATTAAATAACAACCCCAAACAATTATTAACTTACCATTTTATCTCTTATTGTGCTACAAGCACTGTAAAACAGTCATAACAGATAACAAAAATTGGGAAAACAACACTAAGTTGTTTAATTATGTTTGTCATTGTCTTTGGGTTTTGATTTGCATGAATCTATAAAACACAAAACCATAAACTAATAAGTGACGATGTTTGTATAAAATGCGATAATAAAAATCTTTAACACATGATGTGTTATACTGTGTCACACAAATTCATCCTACTATTAGTTTTTTTAAACCTTTAAGAAACTTATTGTCCTCACATTTTCAGCGCAATACGCACATGGTGTTACAATATGTTATTGTTTTACTGTTTGTTTACTAAAAACCTATGCTGTTTTTAAATGTCCACCCCGCAAAAATGTATGTAAAACACTTTTAGGTATTATTTGTATTCATTTTGTAAAGCAAATTTAAGTTGCACTGTTTTTGTCATTTGTTTTAAATGGCAATTAAATGCTTTTGTTGTCATGTGTATTTACAGACAAACTACACCAAGTATTTATTTTAATAATTTCTAAAGTAGTTGTATTTTTGTGGGCTAATAATATATATCTCTATAATAAATATGTATGGCTATACCTATTTATATATATTCATTTATTCCGTGTTGCTTACATAACTTGTCATAAAAATGACTTGCATTATACTATGTGGTGTTTTTAATATACAGGCTGTGGTATTTAAAAAATTCGAACATATATTCTTCAGGTTAAAAAAAAGAATCAACTTCATTGGATGTTTTAATAAATACAATTGTTGCATCAAATACGTCGTAAAGATAGCAGAGTATCGCCATGCAGAGGACTAATGTAAAATGCCATTTAAATAGTTTTTGTTGTACTAATGTATTTTTATGTATTGGTACAACAAACTTGTTGCGAACACAAATGGAATCCAAACGGTTATAGACATTGTACGTTGGGTTTTCGGACAATTTTAAAATAGTGTTTATTTCAATTAAAAAAAGAAATGAAAAGTATTTCAGCACTCTTTACAAATGATGCAAAACAATTTCTCTTCATGTGGAGCCAGTTGATCCGAAATGAAAACAAAAAAGTCAAGGGTTCATATTAGCATGACACTATGGTTACTCTATACAGTCTAGGGATTGAACTTTACTACATCATTATGTAGTCATATTTGTCTGGTCCTCAGGGATCATGGAGTGTACATGTATGTTGTTTACATTTGAAAATGGAGTTCTGCTCATGCGCTAGGGGGCGTCAGTGGTGTGGCATCATTCATTACTACTGATGAACAGCTTCAATAAAACCGAGGCTGCTATTTTCTCGTGCAGGCTATGCTTCCTGAGGGCTTTCCCTTTTATCAGTTTTATATGCATATAACTGCAACCGATGACATATTATTTAAGATTGATGGGTTAGCTTCCCAAAATTACGCTTGTTCGTGTTTGGGACATACATGTTGCCTCTACATTTAGTATTAAATTCATTTTAATACACTGGAGTGTATGACTATTTTTAAACTATACGTCAGACATTGTGTATAGCTTAATTGTTTTCGAACAATGCAGCTTTTAATAAAACATGCACATTTATTTTCGCATTGTGTAGTCATATGTTTATTAGCATACATTTGTTCATGTTCACAAACGCAACTTTCTTGACATTTTACTAACATATTTACACTGTAAACCTTACAAGACCCGTATTGTTTCATAAATCATTGCCGTTCTTGATAATCCAGAATTGTGTCTCTGTGTCTGATGATTTACTGTTTTATTATTAGCTAGATAATAAAGGCAATATAATTATTTCCTTTGAGATAGAATTCTTGTGAATTATTAACTAAAACTGAGACTAGCTTGGCGTTTATAGTAATAATAAGACATGACTTTTTGTGCATATTTTAGAAATGCATTTCAAGTGTCACTGAGCACTGTTTTAAAACAACTGATTTTCAAGACTTCAAACGCATGTACAGTTAATGTTATGGTACTATATGTATGGTACAATGTCATAATAGATAACTCTTTTTGATATACTAAGACTTTGATGTGCCATTTGTCCAGTGCAAAACAGTCTTAAAACATAACGAAATAACGTTTTGAAAACAATTGTAATACACACTATCCGCAACTTCTTGTTTCATTGTATTTCTAATTGTAAAGTTTAATAGTTGATGTTGCCCTGGCATATTTTAGAAAGTGTTAAACTACTTAAAGACTAACGCATACGTGTCACCACTCAATAGAGCTCATGGAGCAGAAGTGCAGTGCACCAGAAACCTTTTTTACCTTCAGACATTTCGATGCAATTTCGGTTGTTAAATTGTTAATTAAATCTGTCTGCGGTTTGTTGTTTACTTCTTAAACTAGATAATGTATAATTTAAGAACCAAGGTACTAGGGGAAGCGCAGTGAAAACGAACGATACCCTTTGTTCCATATTTTTGGAGTTCGTGTTCCATGATTATTTCCAAGTTTAATTAACAATTTTATTAAAACCAAAACATTGAATCTGACTCAGTTGAAGAAAAGATTATCAAGTAAGATAAAATACTTGAGCAAACAGCAAATATAGGTATTTATATGTTGACGTAGGGCGATAAAGTCATCAAAGTATAAGGTTTCAAAACAGTAAAACTAGTATGGTCAATAAAAGGCCGTGTCTTAAATCATGTTATTACAAAGATATTCTATATGATAAGTTACAACAACTACAAATATAATTATAGTATTATAGTATTCATGATTATATCCGACTCTATGTCATCGTCATTAAAGTGTTTTAGTATGTATCATAATATAATAAAAAATCTCTGCAATTTGGTCCTGTGATAAGTTGTTGAATTATAATACAAAGTACTTCAACTCAACAGTAACTCTATAAGACAAAATGTCTAATAATAAATGTTGATAGTCCAAGAGGTAAAAATAATATTTTCTGTCTGATGTAATTGAATACCTGACACGTTCCCCTCATTCTTGTTTTAACTTTAGTATTGATGTGAATCTTACTGCAATGTTTATTTCTTTCAAGAAATAACATCACCCAAACAGCATGTGTTCGTTTATGATAAGAATGTTTAGGTAACATTTAACTTGCCAATGCAACACGATTTGCTTCCAATAAAGCCATTCATAGCAAGCCAATCTAATAGTATATCAAAGTTGCTGGTGCACACATTTCTAAATTTATTTTATCTTTTATTTTTGGACAATATTAATAAATGCGTTTGTAAATGTCAATATACAACTATTATATTCTAAATATATACTTTTCATACCCATTAATATTTGATGAATAGGGAAATGGAGGTTCATAAATGTCTATTTGTAAATGCTCTTTTATTCAGAATAAAACAATAAAACATAGCTTGTTTTTATCCTACAATTGTTGTTTTGATTCGTTAAAACGTCGATGGACTTTGTGAAAGCGATTTATATCAAAGGTATATATTTGTATTTGCCGTTGTCTCTGCTATCAATCCGACAGCTGGAATTACTGTATTCTCAAAACAACTGTTATACAGAAGTATTTCAATATGTTAGTGTACGTCGCACTGTACATATAAATGTACATATAAATGTTCACAACTAAATGATACCGACAAAATCACCATTTAACCTACAAATGCAGACGAACCATTAGTATTGTGGCAACCGTTATTGTTACACAGAATGTATTAAACTGATGAAAGGGAAAGCCCTCAGGAAGCATAGCCTGCACGAGAAAACAGCAGCCTCGGTTTTATTGAAGCTGTTCATCAGTGGTAATGAATGATGCCACACCACTGACGCCCCCTAGCGCATGAGCAGAACGCATGAGCAGTTCTCTGCACTCTCTAAAACCTTTACTCTTGCCTAATAGAATGACAAACTGGTTACATATTTACAATGGTCATATATCTAGCTTATGGTATTAGCATTGTAAACTGTACATTAAGATATATAGAAAATCTTGAATAATCAATGAAAAATCAAGAATTACAATCATCCTACACTCAGAAAACTGAAAAATTACTTCATTTACCCATAGACAATTGTGTTTTAAGATATGTGGAATGCCGCGTTGCGCAATACATATTTCACCGGTCTGCAGACTCATTGCATTCATTTTTTAACGCTAATTACTTTGACCTATGTACTTCTATACGCAGGCACATTATAAACCGGTTTTGTCTTTTGCAAACGTACCCTATGTGAAACTATTCTTTGTTTGAAATGCCATGCCTGGGAAAGGAATATACTTAATATAAAGGTATACATTATTTCATATCTGTTTGTTGTTTCGACATTTATGCAGCAGTGTTTATTTATTATACAGTGGTAATTATAGGAACACTTAATTACTAACATCAAACATCAAGAACATCACACATTTTTAATTAAACCCATAAGTTAAAACACAATTGACAATTAAAGTTACAAATGTTTATGATTGGTGTCAATTTCTACATTGATCGACAACGAGACAAAATCATTCTCCTGTTTTTCAAAACAAATGTTACTGCCTTTGAAGCGTACTTTATTAACTCACGAATTGTCGTTTGTTTTACTTTGTTTAACGTGTCTTTTGCCAATCAGTAAATGTTTGTTTTAACCATCGCGTGCCTTGGTTGTCACAAAAGCTGCGGTAGACCATACTTTAACAAATACATACTGAATTTAAATAGACAACTTATATTTTTCTTTTCAGATAATTGAGTTGAATGTACTCATTTGTGTCAACAGACTTCTTATCTTCGAAACTGTTTCTGTTTTTAGATTCAATGATATATGGGGAAATGAGAAACTTAAGTTCATTCACATGGGCTTTTACAGTAGGACAAACCCTTGTTATAGTTTTTTCAGTATACAAACCGTTTTCTTTTCGAAATGTGGATTATCAATAAAGCATATGAGATATAGAACATATGAGGCGAGTTGTATGTACATTGACAACTAGTAACAATGTTAATTTAAGGTTAAATAATAAACAGTCGTTCATATAAAAGTATGACATGTGATAAGGAATATAGTGTTAAAGGTATTATATCTGTATTGTGCGTCCAAATGTTACCGTAATAAAGCATTACTTCCTACACCAGTAATATTGAGGAATTGACAAATATAATCATTCATTCAATGACATGTCAAAATTAGATTTACAACAAGTTTGGTGATAAGATTTGGCTTGCACATTTGGTTGTTTATGTGTCTTTGCTTAATTGTTCAACAGTTAAGTACTGTGATTAAATTTGTCAATATCCGGTATTGACTACATTTGTCTATATCGGTTGCCTCGGTTGCAGGCGATAGCGTAACGCATCTGATTGCGGTGCCTAAGGTTTTTGGTATGAATCACATTTTGTGTGTAGTT
>Ga0224511_10000106_pt1 | contig 28017 bp, 9 predicted proteins | sample SF_May12_sed_USG_2_FD_169988 | JGI IMG/M metagenome (GOLD analysis project Ga0224511, IMG submission 169988) | Sediment microbial communities from San Francisco Bay, California, United States - SF_May12_sed_USGS_8_1 | ecosystem: Environmental > Aquatic > Marine > Sediment | place: USA...
TCCCTTTGCGGTTAAACTCAACACTAAAATATGCTATTGATTTTTAGGTAAACAAGATTATTTCCCTTTCTGGAATAAGATTTGAGTTTTAATAACAATTTAAGACTTAATTGTGCTTCAATCTTCTATTTCTGCATGCAAATATGGCTGTGTGCTATCAATTGATATTGTCAAAATTCTGGATATCTCATTTAACCGACCTCTCAGAGCCCGGTTAAAGTTATCCAACATTTTATCCAATTGGATATCTTTTTGGATAACAATTTGGATATCTTTGTTATACAATCACTATCCAAGAAGTTATCCGAACTTTGAAGATAACCACGATTTAACCATTGGATATCTTTTATCCAAGTTTTATACAATTGGCCACAGCTGTAGTAAGTAATATCAAACTGATGAAAGAGAAAAACCTCAGGAAGCATAGCCTGCACGAGAAAACAACAGCCTCGGTTTTATTGAAGCTGTTCATCAGTAGTAATGAATGATGCCACACCACTTACGCCCCCTAACGCATGCGCGGAATTCCATTTTTAAATGTAAACAACGTACATGTACATGTACACTCAGTGATCCCTGAGGACCAGGCACATATGACTACACAATGTTGTAGGACGGGGCGACTTGTTACAGCCGCTACACAGGCACTAAACACCAGCTGTAGTAAGTAATATCAAACTGATGAAAGGGAAAACCCTCAGGAAGCATAGCCTGCACGAGAAAACAGCAATTTATGTTCAGTGGAGAAATCTATTATTACTGACCCATTAATTCAGTTGACAAAATCGTTGGTAAAACATCGGTTTTCTTTGCGTTATCTACTGCGTTACCAGTGGGGATCTTTCCCGTTTGGGAAATCAGGGGAATCCCCATTTTACTTTCCCGATCGGGAAAAATGTCAATATATTTCCCGTTCGGGAAATAAAATGATCAATTTTTATATGCCTCAGCATATTGCCCGGTGGCTAAATACAAATCAACGGATCGCTAAGACGATTTTACTAGCCAAATCTTAAATGAATTATCTAGGATTTCACCTATTTGAGTTTTGTAAAATTGTGTAGTGTTTGAGAAATACGTTCTTAAAGTTGGCTCTTTTCTTGCTCAGCTAGGTATTTTTACCACTTTCCCGTTTTGGACAGCATATTTCCCGAACAGAAAAGTTGTAATTATAAAATTATTATATCTGCAAGTTCCCTGTGAATCAGCAGGTAAGATCTATAGTTTTTAGCTTTTTATTTTAATTGAATTAACATTAGGAAGAAATATGCATTGTCTGCTCACAAGCATGAGATTGTGTGTCATGACTTTACCAAGATCTTTTTCATTTTAGCCATGTTTGTGTTATGTGAATACAAACAATGGCTGTCATGTACATCATATAATTGAACCACTATTTGAACATTCATGCATATCGCTTATGTCAAGGTAAAGGTTCCAAATGGGGTTCAAAGTTACACATGTAACTTTCTTTTTGTGTACATAATTCTATTTAATGGCTGCATAATGCCCGCTCTTTATCTCATACACGTCTATTATGGCAAAAGGTATCTATTGACAAAAAGTACATTAATATTGCAGGAATATTAAGAGATATGCCTTTTTGTCCTCTCATTTCTTTGTAAAACATTGTTTTATTTATAATCTCTCGGGGCCATTTGTCACGTTGTGTGACACCTCTGGTTTTTATGCCTGCATACTGTCTGCGATGTTGGAATGATTTCGCGCTGTAGTTTAAAAGTGTTGTTGTTTTCATTAAATGTTAATTTCAACACTGAGGAAAAGACATTGTATATGCAATATTACCATAACTGTACCATAAGCCTCGTTCACACTGTCCCGGATTTCAATCCCGGGACTCACCGGGACGCACTAGGCTGCGAAACAACACCGGCTTATTCCAGGCCATCACCGTAGCTCTTCCGGCATGAACCGTATCTCTACCGTAAGACCACCGCGCGAAACCGTAGCAAACCGGCATGAGCTGTGTCCACGGTGGAGATACAGTGACTCCCGGCTTGGCCACGGTGTGTCACGGAAGAGAGCCAGCGTAGCCCCCGACTCTTGCCGGTCGAACTACGGTTTGGCACGGTTGCATCCGATGAATGCCGGTAAAATAACGGTGGAGATACGGTATGACTACAGTAGAAGCCGGTGTACGCCGATTTAACAACAGAAACAGTATTTAAACTGAAGAAAGGGAAGCCCTCAGGAAACAAAGCCTGAATGAGAAAACAGCAGCCTCGGTTTTATTGAAGCTGTTCATCAGTGGTAATGAAAGATGCCACACCACTGACGCCCCTTAGCGCATGAGCGGAACTCCATTTTCAAATGTAAACAAACATACAGTCAATGATCACTGAGGACCAGAAAAATATGACTACACAATGATGAAGTTCGGGGCGACATTTTACAGCCGCCACACAGGCACTTAACACCAGCTGTAGTAAGTAATATTAAACTGAAGAAAGGGAAGCCCTCAGGAAACAAAGCCTGTTAAACCATGTTTGTTTACTTTTTAATCAGGTTATTTAAATTATTCTTAATAATTTCTTTATAAGCCTAAGGCGGGTACAGTACAGCCAGCGCGGAACCTTCATTTGAACATCCGCCACCGCGATTTACCTTAACGTGTTCGCTGAAAATGACCACCGCGATCGGTAGTTTTTGCCGATATTTCGAGTGGTCACCGGCGTTCAATTGCCCACGGCAGTGAACACCGCGCGACGCGGTGTATGAACACCGCGGATCCCGATGGCCGGACACGGTGGTCGCTGGTGGTTAATCGCTTATTTTATACAATTTACATTATGTAGACGATGAAAAAACGTTGACCGCGATGATCCATCGCGGGTGACCACCGAGAATCCTCGCGTTCGGTCATCGCGAAACGTGAGGGTCATGACCACCAGGGTCAACGGGTGTTCGGCCGCGGTGTTCGACCGCGCGTGGATAATTCTGACCACCGGGGTCAGAGGTTTTATGAAGGTTCCGCGCTGGCTGTACTGTATAGGACGGTAACGTTTTGTTGACTACGCAATTTCCTATCTTCTCTACCACTCTTATTGCTGCTCGTCTTCGCCTTGGTATGTAACTCGAGTTCTGTACTTTGCAAACGACATATCTGTTATAAGTTCCACGGAAATTTCATTGATATTCATATGCTACCGTGTAACTCCGGGACTTTGCCGTCCTACTCCCGTGACTCGCCGTAGTGACAGAGCCGTGGTGTATTGGGACGCACCGAGACACACCGTAGGACCTCCTGGGCTACACTGGGAATACACCGTCGCAAACCGTAGCATAACTGGGACAGACCATGATCACTGTTTGCCCCAAACCGGGTCTTGTCCGTAGCACTGCCAGGAATGTATGAACGCTCCCGAGTTCCTTCACGATTTGTCCCGGTTTGCCCCGGTTCGCCGGCTACAAACTGCCGGGGCGAACACCGGGACAGTGTGAACGAGACTATAGGTGTTATGTGTATAACTTCAATTAGTTTCAATAGTCTGACAACAACAGTCTAATCTAGGGCTGTAACGGGTACCCGAAAGATCCGAAAATACCGGATCCAACTTCTATTCGCGGGTCCGAATTCACCCTGCCAAATTTTCGGATCCAGATATTATAATAGTTGTCTGTAACTAATAGTTGTCTGTACTAATGACTAGTATATTGACTTTAAAATAAAAAAGCTCAGTGTAGGCTGTAGAATCATATTGTGACTGGTTTTATTGACAGGATAATACTTTTTATGTGTTATCAAAACATCATTATTCATTCAAATATAATATACTTAATTGAAATACCAACCAAAATGTAGTTAACAGTACAGTTATTAACACAAAAGTACCAAATATTATTATTATTAACATGTTTTATTATGTTTTATATAAATCTTTATGAATTATAGGATCCGGATCCGAAATTCTGCAAGAGACCTCATTTGGATTCGGATCCGGATCCGAATTTCTTTTTGGATTCGTTACAGCCCTAGTCTAATCAATGATCAAATGTCAGTTAAATCCGCAAACCAAGTACGAGCTCAACACAATAGATTTATGTATGTTAACCATAGTATATGGTATTTGACATTTGTATCAATGCAGGGCAAAAATGGAAAACAGGCACTGTATTTGTGATGCCAAAATTGTAAACCAAAGGACAGCATTCTTTAAACATAAGTTGTAAATTTACAATTTTAAAATGTGCGCCTGGTCGTACATCCGACGAAATTGAGTGTTTTTAAATGATTAGTATTAAAATTACCTCGCAAACAATAATGCAAATAGATTCCAAAATTGATACATTTTGATAGTTATCCTTAACGTAACCTTATGCAATTTTAAAGCGCACCTTTATGCGAACGCAAATCATCATATATTATCTATAACCTTAAATGATTGACTCCATTCTTAATTGATTTACATGTTGTAGGCTCAGATGACATGCAATTAAATAAATAAGAAAATAAATCTGAATTATTATTTCTTACATAAGGCTTATGTTAAGAGTAGGAAAAATGTAATTGTAGTCGTAAATTGGTACAGTAGTATTATTTGAACTATGTGACTTAATTTTACTATGATAAACCCAAATTTTCATCGAAAGTCATCAGAGAATGCCGAACAATACAAGTGCTCAGTTAAAATGCAAGTGTATACTCCTGAACCGTTATGACATACACGCATATAAATGCAAGCAGAAATGAAAGTTGCATAATTATGAAATTAATTGAGCACCGCAGTGACAATGATACTGTCTACTAAAATGCTGTAATGTAAATAAGTTGTAAAAATATCATGACTGCTGGTCCTATATCCAACTTTTCATTCATTGTGTTCAACAAAATTTCACAAATTGTCTATGCAGAGGTTTGCTTGCCATTTATTTTAACTTTCCTGTTCGGGAAACCTCCTGTCCAAAACGGGAAAGTGGTAAAAATACCTGGCTGAGCAAGAAAAGAGCCAACTTTGAAAACAAATTTCTCAAAAACTATTCAATTTAACAAAAATCCAATAGGTGAAATCCTAGATAATTCATTTGAGATTTGGCCGGTGCATTCGTCCTAGCAATCCGTTAATACATATTTATCCGCCGGGCAATATGCTGAGGTATATAAAATGATCATTTTATTTCCCGAACGGGAAAGATTTTGACTTTTTTTCCCGATCGGGATTGTAAAATGGGGAATCCCCTGATTTCCCGAACGGGAAAGATCCCCCACTGGTTACTAACGCAGTAGCCGTTATGTATAGTAGGAATATCCCGATGGCAGAAAAGCGAATTGTCCGTTTTCTAAGCAAACAAGTGAAAATATGTAGGTTTCTTTTATTACTAACACTTATTATATATATTTGAAGAGATATTTTGAAATATTTGTAACTAGTGGTTTTTAAGTTTATTCCGGAGGACAGCTGCTTTAAATTGAACACGTGAACACGTGGTCTACCTTCTATTGTCATCGAATAAATTAAAAGTACATTGTTGCACCCAAGTAATGTTTTTGTTTTTCATATTGGTAATTGGTTCATTTGTCCATGTTCTTGTCTATGTAATGTTTATAATTATTTATGTTGGTCGTTATATTTTATAGCCACGAACAATTTCGAACATGTATTTTAATAAGAACATCAGATGTTAAGAGACACATTATTTAAAAATGTTTATTTGTCGTATATGTATTGTTCATTAAATGAGTTGTATTGAAAATAAGCTTCACCGTCGTTAAAGGAAGAAAGGTAATATGTAATAGAAAATAAAAAATAAGTTGTTCCCCGTGACCTACCTATCCCAACGCCCGTAACCGTTTTAACAACGGCTCAAAATAAATAAGTACACTGTCCACAATCGGAACCGGGTATACCTTCATATTTTTGCGTCTGTAGGTCGTCCATCTTTAGCCAACACAATGTCATGTTCCTGAAAATCGTTGTTCTAAACAAGTGGTCAGTTTTAACAGATCATTTTTATTTAGATGTGGAAATGATCATTTTATTAAACTTATTCTATCAAGTGATTTATGGGCAGGGTTTGTACAGCTTTATAAAGGTTTTTTTTTTTATTAAACCGTGTAACAATTCTGTGTGTTTGTTTTTGTACAAGCCATTTTGTGATGGTGCCCTTAAACTTGACATGTCTTCATTGTTTACAACATTCTTTCTTTGAATATCTCTTCAATTTATATTATTTTATCGAAAAGAAACTGTATCTAATAAGAATATTAAGTTTACATTTCTTTTAAATTATCAGGTGTTTGCAGAGGCTTAATAAAAATAGTATGAGATCTTAAATAAGCTCTTGCAACTAGAAATCAAGATTGGTTTCTTCCTATAATTTAAAAGTAAGTCGTTTCATTTTTCAGAAGAAAGTCTAGACAATATAGTTTATGCAATGACACAAGCCACTGTTCTTTGATTCTTGTTTCCCAAACATGCCGTCCCTAATTTCGGCCGAAATGGGAAAACTAAAATTGAAAGTTTATTTATGTCAGTGTGTGTGTGTTGTTATTTTGGGACGGTCTTTTAACCCATTTTCATTTTCGTTTAGTACATATCTTTCGCACTTGAAAGAATAAGCTCCTTATTGAAGTTGCAAAAAGTTCTTCTATATTCCAACTAGATTTTATGTCCTGACGAAATCCGGTATTTAAATTGCTCTTTTTACCGTGCATTTGGTCACACACATTAGAATTTGGTTGTTGTTATCTTATTTCCTCTTTTACAACAAAAGGCCAAGAAGCCAGAAACCTATTAACTGTGGTCTTATGTCATAGTCTGCACGACGCCGTTGCAATTGTCCAGATAACTTGATTCGATATATCTATAATTTAATTACATAGCACTGCATTATAGTATTAATAGCTTCATCTCATTTGTATTCGAACAATTATAATCAAGTTTGTATCATTGATGCAAATAACATAGATATAATAAATAAGTTTCCTCGTGCAAGCATCGTGAGAATATCATTTCTCTAAACACAATTCACGTTAAAGTATTGCACATTGTGTTAAGAATATCTTATTGTTGTTTTGTACATGTGTATAATAGCGAAGACGAAGAAGTTAAAATCAACCTTCAAGGTTTCAACGCACGTCTTGGCTAGCTATCTTATAGAAGTATCGTGTAAAACAGGAGAAGGCAAGTTCTTGTAACTTTAGAACGCAGGTTGTACTGTATTATGTTATTAACATATTTATGTAAAGTTATGACACATATCTTCACTAGTAATAGATTAATCGTCTGCAGCCTAATCTTTGTTAGCTGCGAGAGACCATGTGATACTATCAATGCACTTGCCTGAACAATGTGTTTGTTGAAGACAAACATTCGGATATCTGTTAAGTGCATCTGCAGAGAGGGCAACGCGAGTTATTGTAGGAATAATTGTACGGACAACGTAGCAACAAAGCATCAGTAGTACAGAGATGCGTTAGGGCAACACAAGTTATGTTAGGGATAAGTTTACGGACAGCGTAGCAACAAAGCATTAGTAGTACTGAGTAGCGTTGAGGATATTTAGCTGTCAAATTATTGTGTAACTGTTCCTAAAGTATCTGAATTACTGAGGTAAGCCAAATTAAACAAATAGTTTTACATTGATATTGTTCTCAAACACATATTAAATTTTATCTTGATTAGTTTAGTTTGTGTCTATTAGCCTGTTTTATATTGAAACCAATTGTCGGATAGTTTATTTATTACTCCAAATGCGGCCGTAAACGCATTTGAACACGCATGTATGCATGCACAGTAGGCGACTGGACATCGAGTTTGTTTGTCGTGTTCCCAACCGCCATAAATTTATAGCGACCTTCGTTTACTTTTCCTAGTTCATAAAAGGCATTAGGGTTTGGTGGCATGGAAAGAATGAAGTATACTGCAAGGCAACAAATTCATTTGCTTAGAACTCTGGGCCGGTGCACGCCAAACAAACATATATTTTAATCTATTTTTATCTTGATTTTAGAGAATTCCATTACAATTACATTCATTTTACCGTATTATCTGCCACTTTCACAAGCATGCATTAGGTTGTGTAGAAAATGACCATGTACAGTTATAAATGATCATGATTGTCAGCTGTGGAACTGTTCATTCTATCTAGAAACGAGAAAGTACAAAAGTCTACTATTTTAATTTTTGACCTATCAAGTGTATTCTAAATGTTACCAAACCATTTAACCTCGTTTTCCTACTGGTGCTATCATTTAAGGCATTCGAATTGTCCAAATAACTTTACTCTCCATCTTATTTCGCGTGCTAATAGGATAAACTAGTTATGCAAATATCGCGAGGCATTCGAAGACATTGTCAATGTCAGATTAATTTCGTCAACGACCGGACTCTCGCGAATGGTATATTCAACGTCATTTGCTGTCAATGATATTTACTTCTTTTCTGAAAATTCCTGTTTTTTGTCGCAGGCTTTTTCCATAATATGAGAAAATGGAAACCCCTAAGGAAGCTTAGGTTGCATAGAGAAAAATAGCAGCCTAAGTTTTATTGAAGCTATCCATCAATGGTAACTGGCGAATGCCACAAAATCGAAGCTCCCCTATCGATTGAGCAGATTTCTTGAATGTAAAAAATAGTTCCAGTATAGAACAATATATTCGAAGTTTCACAAAAGTACGCGACAGCTTTTTTATTCGAAAAATAGAGAGATTAGTACTTTCTTTACAATGACGTTCATAACTTTTGCCATGCTTTGGTGCAATTAAATGTGAAGTTTATTTTTCACTGTCCCTGTGTATACATGATGCGTCCCGGTAATTTGAAGACGGTGGATCGGGATGAATTGGGGAGATTCCTAAAGCCTGGTTCACAATGTCCCAGTATACAGACCGTGTGCATACCGGTTAGGTCGCTGATACTGTGCCTGTATTTCGACCAGCACAAATCACGACATCACAACATGTGCAGAAAGTGTTGTCAATTGTGAAATCTATTTATAGCAGTTTGACAGCAGCCAGGCTATTAATAGTCAATGGTATACATGTGCAGTACTCACGGAAGACCGCGCGTTATTTAAAAGTTTAGTTTAGTTTTCAATGTGTCTGTGCACTGAAAAATACTACAAAAATAAGATAAATTAGAAAGTCGCTTTTGCTATTTCTATTACAAATTGAGTAAGTGTTTGTGTGAAGAAAACAAAGAAAACGTCGCCTTTTCCTCTGCTTTTCACGACCCTTCAAGTGAAGATTGTAAACAAACGAATATTATGCAACACGTGGTTTTCTAAAATTAGACAAGTACTGTACAATATTACTCCGCGCTAAGCATCTGCCAGTCAAAGAGTTGATTGACAATATAATGTCATGCCCTCAAGGCGGTCCCAGAGCGCCGCGCAATACACAAATTAAACGCTTTTTCCTACTGAAAATTAAGAGTGAATGTAAATATTTAGTTATGTGTAAACGGAAACATAACTTAGTCTTACGTTATTAGGTGAACTTTCAGTTTAATTATATGTTTCACCTTATTTGACCATAAACCTGCAATTCATTACATCAAACACCCATCCTACTCATTAATATTTCATTATGTCTGATCTCCAGGCGATTTTCTAACATCAAATCATTTTCCACACATTGAACATTTCCCCTTCATTTTAAATAAAACAGTGTTTTAATGCCATGTCCCGGTAAAGCAATTGTTTTGAGAATTGATTGTGTTCAGAAAACCATTACTGACATATTCGTCTAGACCAATTATAATAATATACAATTGTTATTGTAAAGTCCAGTTGAGGTGAGCTCGATATAGCCGTCAGTTTTTATACGCCCATCAAATATTGGTCGTATTATGGAAAACCCATGGCGGGCGGTGTCCACAGTGATGTCCGCTCTCTAACTAGAACAGTTGTTGTCGGATCTTCATGAAACTTGGGGGAAATGTTTATAGGCATGTTCGATAACTACCCAATTCGCTTCAGCCGCTTCAGAATAATCCCCCTTTTTATTCATTCAAAACATGGTCAATTTGCATTGTCCTCTTCTTTAACAGTTGTTGGCTGATCTTCAACTTGAATGTTTGAGCCTACCAAATTCTTTAAATGATTTAGATGAAACATAGCTCAAATGTTGAGCTCACTGGGACAATGTTCACAAGGCAAGAGTAAGCCATTTCGTCTCAGGGTCAAGGTCAGACTTAAAGGTCAAATGTTAAAGACTCCGTTGTGTGTCCACTCTATATCTTTCAAATTCTTTGAAGGATTTTTATGAAACCTGGTTTAAATGTTCAGTTCACTAGAACTATGTGCACAAACATGACTTACTTTTACTAAATTAAGGTTACACTTATTAGTATAGGTCAAAATCCTTCTCGTGAATGTAAAAAGTTGGTTGATATAATTATCCAATTTTACTTTCAGGTGTTGGGTAAACGCCATATATTGCACTTTTCCGTTGGAACAACATGTGCTTTTTTGACAAAGAGTGTTATAAAATTCCTTAAAATACGATGTAAAGATGTCCTTTGGAGACTGCCTTGTTGTTTTAGAATTAAATACTCTTGTTTTAAACCCATTAGTTTTATTTGTCATGGTATACATTTAGAATTTGTTAGAACTTAGCAATTCTAGTTTGTAAACTGTATTCATACACTTTAAATGTACGACCGCTATTTATAAGTCATTTTTTTGTTTTTGCTCTCATAAATAAAAAACAGCAAATACATTTTAATGAAATATAAAAATAAACTTTATTAATGAAAGTGCCGGACAGGTTTTTTTATATTTTGTACGCTCTCATAACGAAGATAAAGTAAGATAACAGTCGTCTGGTAAGATAAATTTAGTTCAGTCCATTAAAATGTCATACTGATTTTGTCAATTACTACAAGTTATACTATAAATTTGCGTCAAGAAATAAGAGGCATTATTCATTATTAATTGAAAACATTTTCAAGATTTATGTATAAAGCTTAAACGTACAATGCAATACAAGTATATTAGTATTATACATGTAGGTAAAACAACAGGTTCGATAAAATAAGAGTTCTGCAGCACAGTATAAATTGTGTTTTTTAGAATTAGGAACTGTGTGTGGCGGTGGGTCTCGTTTGAGTTCTAGGTTTTACGCAACCTTACACGAATGCGACTAAAATTAGTTTTACGAGTGGTCAAGGACTTTAATCAAGAGATTGGACCCTTAATTAGATATTTTTATACGTAAGGATGACACCACTGACTGCATGTGTTTATTTAAAGGTGAACAGTCAGTCACACCTTATTTAACCTAACTTTAATAAAATTAGGAGAAAACAATCAAAACTGTTCACAACACTTTATTTACAGTGACTAAATCTACTGAATAACAAAAACCGAAAAGCAAAATGACTTAGTGCACAAAGCAAAAATGGATCACACAAGTGTCAGCCAAGTAACAACACTAAATAATTGACCTTATTCTGAGTAATAAAAAAACTAGTACTAATGCAACAATTTACTCAAGAATTGTACTCTAATAATATGTTGTGGCAGTGCAAAAACACACAGAAATAGCTCTAAAATATACTTAACTCAAAGTATCAAAAATCTACTACAAACATAAAACAAAACTGATTCATAATTTACACTAATAACAAAAGTAGAAAAGGCGGCACCATGGCCAGGTTCAAGCAGATTGTAGGCCCTTAAGCTTATACAAAAATATTGCTTTTAACACAAGAAAAACTTAAATGAAGATAGGGCTTATGGACAACCGATATTCCACTCACTCGCCGCCCCCGTGTGTGCTCCACTCCGGGTTCTAAAAAGCCAGTGGCCTTTCAATGGTAGGTGCCTACACCGAGGTGCTTCCCTAGACCCAAGATCAGCCCAATGATAGGGATTTTACTCCTACCAGGGAAGCAGTGCGAAGTATCTCCACATCACCCGGGAAAGATGAATAAAAAATCAAGGCTGGAAAGTGATATAAAGTCTAAACTCGCCAGGCTACCCCCGTGTGTGCTCCACTCCGGGTTCTTAAAAGCATGTGATCTTCAATGGTAGGTGCCTACACCAGGTGATGTTTCCGTGGTGCTTCCCTAGACCAAAGATCAGCCCAATGATAGGGATTTTACTCCTACCAGGGTAGCCAGAACAGAATATCGCCCTAACCAAAAATTGCCTAAGCCTGATAGCTGTTCAAAAGCGATAACACTGTTATTAATAACCAACAATAAACTCAAAACTATCAACAAAGATCTAAATAAAAATCTACAAAAATATTCTCAAAATTCCTATCAAAAGTGAGCCTCAAACATCTAACAACTAGCGAAAAAACGCTAGAACAAAAATCTAATAGCTGCTTAAAGCTATGAAAATATCTAAAAAATATAGAAGTCAAAAATAAAAATCATTACTCTAAATAAAAACCTATTAAAATCTTTCCAGCCTTTATAATAAAATAAAGCAATATTTAATAAAAAAGGTGACTGCCCGGGAAAAAGGCAAGTCAGCCCCCAGCTGTGGGTCCTTGTGGGCTCTTTCGAGCCAGCACAAAGGCAGCGGGGCAAATCTGATCTGCAAGCTCCTAAGAGCTGCAAAATAGTGCTGCAAGCTCCTAAGAGGAGCAAAAAAGTGAGAAAATCCAGCAAGAACCTCTCCTTATATACTTCATGAATTTTAGACTTAACCTCATACTAGGGAAATTTACATATTACACAAAATAACATAATTGTCTAAAAAAACTAAAACTTGGCATATGAAAGGTTCACACAAAAATAGTCAATATGGTGCATTAAATTAATATGACAAAAATTATATTGATTTTATAACTTTATAATAAATTAGAAGAAGTCAAACTTCAGATTGAACAATAAATTATTTAAACAACGTTTCGGCCATAGGCCTTCATCAGGTAATGACAAAATGTTATGATGACGTCATGACGTCACAACGTCAAAATACTGTCTCTGGTGTACAAGTACTATGTATATGGTTCATACTTGTTTTCATTAACACGTTGCTTTAAATTGATTTTATAAAAATACAAACAGTAAGTCAAATAATCTACTTCCCATATTATCAAAAATACTTGATTCCATTAGTCTCATCTCATCTGACTCATCTGAAGAATCAATACCCTGTGGACTCAACTAAACTATATATTCCAATGACTCAACATAACAAGGTTGTGTGAAAAATCTAGATTTTGGCATAGTAATAGTCCATAACAATATACTATATACTGAGTACAAAAACATGTAAAGTAAAATCATCCTGATTTTATAAAAATTCATAACACAACTGCAATTTACTAACTTCCCCTTATGGTATAAAATAAACTGATTCAAATCTACTCCTACAGTGTGAAGATCTATAGCCTGGGGCAAGATTACATAACTCTATAGAGCAGCAGTGGAAATCCAATAGTTGCCCATAGCAACCGGTCACTGTGTGCATTCTTATAGTGAAAGCCTAAAATCAGGGGAAACAACTACAATGGACTGAGAATGCCTTAATATAATTTCCCTTGTTTGAACTGATTTAAGTATGAGTCTTAAAATGAAGCTTCATCATTTTATAAAAATAACACAATAAAACATAAAAGTGTATAACACTGACGTACTGAAATATATAATATTAGTCACTAAAGTAACTTTACCACATGTGAATAAAACACACATTTGAAACAATACAGAAGAATCATAAACTTAATATCATCATATAATATGACACTATGTGACTTTCATACAGTTTTAATTACATTGTATTTCATTTTGAAACAAGATTAAACGTTTAACTGCTTTTTTCATATTAAGAGGAGGTAAAAATGTCAGTTCGTATTCCCTATGATATGAGTGTCAATACTTGTTTTGAAAACATATTTCTACTACATTCATTAAAAGGGGCTTTCCTGCGGTCTGCACGATGGCGTTATTTAAATTAAAGAGATGTTCAAACTAATGTTGCAAACAAGGTAGAGTTGGTCAGGTTTAAGGGCTCTATGACAAAATGTCACGAAAAAACCAAACAAGGCACAATAGACACGCAAACAAGACGCTTTATGTTTCACAACAACAACAAAAAAGCAAAAATGCATATTTATTAGGAGCACTCCCCCCCCCCCTTCGAAATTACAAGGGCTACTTAAAGTTTTTACATACCGCCCTTTGGGTAATCAACAATCTAAAATTGTAAATGTGTCTGTCGCCATTTTGCTCAGTCCACCAATTCTGATAATTTTGTCTTCACGTTTAGTTGTTATTATAGGCATTATACGGTTTATGTCGAGATTTTATAGCATAATAATATAACACTTTTGTTGCAGCTGATGTAGAATATTTCATTAGCATGAAATTTAGTAGCCTTTTTATTCACGATGATGATCTACTTAACATATGTTAAAGGTTGTTATTATATGCTACATATTTCTCCATATGCGAAAGCTCGTTAAAGAAAGTGTATTAAATTATTGATCTGTCTAATTGTTTGTTAAAAAACATGTTTACCGAAAAGAAGTATAAAAATAAAAATAAATTTGATGAAAGGAAGAAATAATAATAGTATGGTTCTTTAAATATTATTGATAACGAATTGATCACAATATTGCAACCTTCTAGAAATTAAATGGCCATGTTCGTGAAGATCCTGTCAAAGATATCTTGGCCGGTAATAGATTTATCGTCTGCGTGTAGTTCCATCAACAGACTACATAAGTATTTGCTTGTACAAGGTGTTGCAGCAGACACACTTTTAGATATCTTTATATATAAAGTATATGCGCGGAAATACTTAAGGCCAACAAAGGGTATTGGTCTGGTAAATTGTATTTGGATTGATGATATAAATTGAAGAGACGTTCAAAGAAAACATGTTGCAAACAAGGTAGATAGGACAAAATTTAGGGGAACAATAACAAAATAGCCCCTACAAAAACAAACACTCTTAGCACAGTCCGAGACATGCAACACAACAAGACCCCATCACACAATTAGCGAAAACATTTGAGTGTGTTTTATTTATATATTTATTTAATTTATATAAGTTACTCTTTCAAGAAATGTTGAGATGTTGCGGGCTTTGGTGCATTCTCTAGCAATTTTGTGGTTTTTTTTCGTTTCAGCAAACCTTTCAAAATAAACAAGATGATCATCCACATTAAAGAACCAAAGCCCGTATTGTTGATAGCCTATACATCTAAATAACTATGGGCGAAATTCTGGAAGACGCTTGGAAGAACTTACAACAGAAATGGCATGCTTGCCATTTTTCCACAATCGAACACCAATGAGCAGGTGTTTTTCAAAATGTGCTATTTTGTTCAGAAATTCTTGAGTTATTTATTAGACACGATGCTGTGAGAAACATCATTAGTTTTACTTTTTTACTTTTCTTGATCTTTGAGGAAGTCCCTGTAAAAGTGTTAATGCGAAATGCCACATAAAATTATATTTATCAATGATGAATTGTACTGTTTATCTTAGAAATCGAAATGTTATAAAATTGGGCAAACGTTTGCTTAAGCTTATGGTAAATAAAACATTGCTTTAACAGCTCGCTAGAAATAAAAGGATTCGTTTTATCAAAGTATTTAACTTTGGTCCAATCTGTAGCAAATGTAATAGGTTAAGATAGGTATTTCCATACGATGGCCTTGAAGGAACATCTCCATCAAGACAATGATTACAAATTAGCATTGTGAGATGAAGACCGGGCAATGTATGAGATCTATATGACAGTATATTGCAAACCAACCAATTAAATGGAAATAACCCTAGACTAGAGGACGCTTAACAGGCATTGATCTACTTAAGTATTGACATTAGAGTGTTCCAGGACAAATTAATGCCGTACACTGTACATTGTTAATGGACACTTTCACGAACGTGTATGTTGAATAAAACAAAACAAAACATTAATAGGCCAAGCGAGGGCAGAAACAATTAGAGAAAATGAAGATATAAAACATTAATAATTGTACATAAAATTACAAACGGGTACCGTGGTAAATAATAAAAAAATTCCCCGTAAAGTATTTTCACAAGACAGTGGCTGATCAAATGATTCCAAAATGTTATCTAAACACACCTCGCGTCCTGCAATCTCGATCATTTAAGGCAATCGGATTGTCCAAATAACTTCCATCGCCATCTTATAACTGGGTTAATTATTTATGCAAACATCCCAAGGCATTCACGGATATTGTCAATGTCAGATTAATTTCGTCAGCGACCGAACGCCAGCGAAAGGGATATTCAACGTCACTTGTTGTCATTGATATTCAATTCTTTCGGAAAATCGTTGTATGGCGGCAGGCTATTTTATAAGATTTGATATTTATACCCTCGTGAGGATATTACTATTTCAGTTCAGTAAGCGCGAAATCATAGCCGAAATTGGAGGCAATGATCTATACAAAATAGTGTGGCAGTTAATATACTCAAAATCAATATCTGTATAATATCTAATTTAACCTTCAATTGACCTAAGAGACCTGACACCTGTGTCATGCATTACTCATATCAATTGTGTTATTTCACGTATGCGTGCATACTGGTAGAAATCCTAAGGTAATACAGATATAAGAAGACCCATGAGTAAATCCTTTAAACTGGTTTAAATCTACACTGATCATAATTGGCCTAAATAAACGCAAACTCGGCTTTTGTTGGAAGATTTGTAAACAATTTTAATGTTTTTGTTTGCATCTTACACCTAGTGTTATTCGTTAAAGATGTATGTTTGTTGCTGTGCCTTTAAATTAAACACGTGAACACTTGCTCTACCTTCTGTTTTTATCGAATAACTCTTAAAATTTCATTGTTGCTCATGAGAAATGTTTTTGTTCTTCATATTGGTAATTGGTTCATTTGTCCATGTCTATGTCTGCGTAACGTTTAAATGTTGGTCGTTATAATGTATAGCCTCGAACAATTTAATAAAGACATCAGATGTGAAGAGATATATTGTTTGAAAATGTTTATTTGTGGTACATATATTGTTCATTAAAATGAGTAGTGTTGGCAACAAGCTTCACTGGAACATGGTTTTTAAAGGAAGAAAAATTAATATGTACAAGTAGTTGAAACATAAGCTGTTCTTAAAGAACAATTATTTATCTAGAATGTGTCACGTTATTGAAACCATAGAGACGTTTTATCTCCTCGAAATACAATGAATAGGTTTGTGAAGTGCTTATCAATGATATGTGAACAGTAATAGATTCATCGTCTGTGGCCTAATCCTAGATACTGCAAGAGAGCATGAGTTGGCATCAATAAACTATATAAACACTCGCCTGCATGAGTTATTTGTTGCAGACAACAATTCAGATATCTATCAGATGTATGGACCAAGAGGCTTAAGGGCAACACGAGCTATTGCATGGTTAAATGTGTGGTCAAGTGGCGATAGCGATTGGATTTAGTCAATTTGTAGTTGTACACTTTTATTGTTACTGAAATTCCTGTATTTTCTGATCGTGAGGTAAGTCCAGTTAAGACATTAGTTTTACACTGATAATGTTTTCACCAACAACGTGCAACACACATCTTTATATAAAGTCACTGAGTTATACATTTTCACTACAATAACATTGTAACACATTTTACCTTATAATCTGATATTTTTGACGAGTGTGCGTGCTAAATGAGGTGGTTTGTGAGGAAAATGATAATGATAAAACATTTTATAAATTTGTAATTTACTAAATTTTCCATATGTAAAATTATACATGTATATTTTAATGTGATAAATAGTGAAGAAAATTTTAAAGACAAAATGCTGCAATTATTGTAGATGATCAAACAATAAATAACATTGTTTAAAAACGTTCCTTCCTAGAGCATTTGCACAAAATGGTGGATAATCAAATATATTCAAAGTGTTACCAAACCACTTATTTCGAAGCCTACTAGCCGTATATTTTAAGACAATTGAATTGTCCAAATATTTTCCCGCGACATGGAAAAACGTAGTATGCTGATATTGCGGGACATTCGCGGACATTGTCAATGTCAGATTAATGTTGACAACAACCGTGTCTCTTGGAAGTATATTCAACGTCAGTTGTATTATTAATATTGAAACAGCCATTTGGTATTATTAATATTGAAACAGCCATAAGGCAGGCTTTTTCATTAGGCTGTGTTATTTATATCCGCGTAAAGATTTTCTTAAGGCCTGGTCGCACTAGCCGTTGTTTGTATATTCCACCTCGGAAACAATTGTTTTGTTTTATTTTTAATGTATAAACTTATTGAATCGTCGTGGTGAAACTAATGATTGTCTTTGCAATATATAATGATAACAGTTATTGCAAAACAGTTAACAAGACAGTAAGCAAACATTGTATGCCATAATAAAAATAATACTCAAGCAACATTATAATGTCATTCGCTAAACTGGCCTTACAATACATTTCAGTGGCGGTTCCAGGATTTGGCCTTAGGAGGGGGCGTACTTTTTTTTTGGGGGGGGGGGGTATGTTTCCATACTTACCGCCTTTAATGAAACCTTTAAATTCGTTATATTTAAATAAATATTTGTTATGTATACATGCTACACTTTCGCTTGTGATTCGTTTTAAAATGTAAATCTTGCCCCAGTTCCCCATGATAGTTCCCCAACTGTCAAAAAGCTGTAAATTATTTATTTAGTAAACCGTCAATATTAAACCACTGTAATAGGGTAATAATTGTTATGTGATAATCTGACCAATTGTGAATACAAAATAATGCGTACTTCTTGTTTGTGATAAACCTAACCACACGAACATATAGAAAGTACAGAAATGGGAGAAGATTAAAGTTTTGCGGAACTGTGCATTCACACAGGTCTTTAAATACATATGAATCTACGTGGCCAGGTAGTAAAAATGCCTTTCTCTGTCATTGCACGAAAACAACCATAACCAAGTTTTCTATGATGTTAATATGTTTTATAAAAATATATGTGTTGGACAAGTTCGTTGCAGAGTAGTCAGATTCATATGTTAATACTTTCACATATAGTTATATTTTATTAAACCGTATACATGTATGACATAAAAAACTTGTGTCCCCGGCTTTGACATTAAACTATTTTGGTTATGAACGAACATCTGACCGTTATTCCTTAATTAAGGATTACGAACTCAGATTGGCGTTGCCAATTCAAATAATATGAAATGACAAATGTTTTAATCACCTATTTGAAATAACATACACAGAAATTGGTTTTTAGTTTGTCAACATTTTAACCAGGCAGGCTAAAGTAGTAACTCTCTCAAAAATATGGATCTTAATTAAATTGTAAAGGGAGGTATTTTTTCATTATTTTACCTCCTTTAAAATAAAAGTATTGGAACTGTTAAATCATATATATTATATTTTTGTATATTACATGTGTCACTTATGTTACTGTCAGATTCTGTTATCATTTGTTTTATGAACTGTGCAACATGTTTTATTATTACAATGTATATATTGTTCAATAAATATTGGTTAAACTAACTGTTAAATCATGTTTTAAAAAAGAAATAATAAAAAGTATCCTGGTTGTTCATCCTAAAATGTCATATATGTTTTTGAAGCTATTAAGTTAAGGATTCCTCTATATTGGTGCACATGTGTTGTTTGCTCACAGTGTGTAATACTGAATAGAATAACAGTTATATTCATTAATATTTCATATCGTATGATCTGCAGGCGAATTCAAAACAACATAAAATGCATAAATACACAACGTTGTCATTCGATTTCAAATAAGGCAGACACTTTATTTCATAACACACACGCCACCGTCAAAGTGCGCCTATTGTTTTAGAATTGAGTACTTACAAAAGTGTTATTGCAATATTTGTCTAGACCATTACATAATAATTTATGCTCTACAAATTGTCAGTAACATCGATGAAACTGTGCTAAAAATTCCAGACAAACACTTTTAGAATTAAGTACCGCCACCATAGTAAATCAACAAAATAACGTTGTGGACAACAACAACAATGTTCCAATATTTTACCTTGCATATTTGTCAGCAAAAAAACCGTCTATATACGAGCGTATTAAACTTATTTACAAAAAAATACATGTCAGCCAGTTTAACCGAATGTTTAACAATACATTTTCAAAATTAACAAGCAACAAAGTATGAAAGAATATTGAAATACTCAAAAACTATAAAATATTTAAAAATGGGAATTATAGTCCCTATGTTTTGGTTTCAATTAAAAAAAAACAAACACTTTTTATACGTTTTTAATGTGTCCAAAAAGAAGTGGTATTTGCTCTTTTATTTCTTAGTTCGTAAATATATAGCCATTATAGGTATATTCAGACTTTTCACCACACTCACATACACCCGCACGCACGCACACACATGCACAAACACACACTCTTATAGTGAAAACTGAAAGGTACTATAGTTTAACAACCCGCTCAGAGCGTTAATGTTTAATGTATGTCTAACACGACTCGTGGCTATTTCTGTCCACACAGTAAACACAACGTGACACGTTTGTTAATGTGTAAATGGCTCTAATGCACTTTTGTCAATTTAACATTTTGTTCAGAGGGAATACGTTAGCTTTTGGTAGCTTAAAATAGTGCATAGTGCATTAACTATCTTCGATTGAAGTTCTCGTATTATATATTTCGTACGTCGGGGGCTATCAAAATAGAAGCAAATGCATTTCAAAATATTTTATTCATGTTTTCTTTGACATTGTAAATATGTTGATTTTATATATACTTGCATAATCATTATTTTGTCGCTGAAAAAGGCTTTCCTGTGGTCTGTATGGTAATCACTTTTTTCATTTCAGTTTATAACAGTATCGCACACTGTTTCACAACAAAAACGCAAGAAAGTGGATACTTATTTTCACCTGTTTAAGTATCACGAGAGTAACTTCAAGTCTGTACTGGCGGGAAACAGAGACAGCCTTTAAATGTGTGATTCAAGGGATTTACACATATTTATACATCAAGTGTGTGCCTTTGATGACCTAAACACGTATACATTAAACAACACTATCGGTTTGTAGGTTGGTCACTACCTATTATGTTACAGTTTTTGGCTTGAAATTAAAAAATATATATATATAGGCATAATTTTAAGTAGCTGTGTTTACCAAACTTACAAACATGTTCAATAATCATTACTTTTTGTAAAAGGGGATAAAATGATGTATCATTAGGGCAAAAAATAAATTTGTTTTCTTAGAGAGTGCATGGTGATAGGTGGGTGGGGAATGTAAACATCCGGATGCAGAAATTCATGAAAAAAAAGTAGACAAAAATGGTGGGTTTCGTTTCATGCCGAGTTATTTCTTGCATAATACGCAACATATCATTTTTATTGTTTAAATCGACTCATCTTGGACTGATATGTAAAAAAGGGTATGCATGTGGGGTACCCTAAGTGGCGGTTTTTGAGATATTTTACGTTAAAGTTGACCAAGTTACTATGTATTATATAGGGCCGGGTAATTGGTAGTCATCAACCTAAAGGGACTGTCAGCTGAAATTGTATTTGTCTAAATCTGGGCTTAAATGCCTCTAGAAAGTTATTTTTTTAAAGTTTTCAATGAAAAACAGTAAAATCAGTAAACATTTCATATAAAATGGTCCATTTTAGCCTGTTTTAGCAAAAACTCAGCTTTCGGAGTCCGATTCTCTGCGGCCGCAAGAGTCGAAAGACCAAAAATGTGAATTTTTATAATTTTTATTGTTTTGACAGTTGTTTCGCACCAGTTTAAAGCCAAACTGTGGTGTATAAAAGCAAAAAGTAGTGAAAATTGATAGCGAACAATATCGGTGTGCCTAACAAGTGCTGAAAATGGTCCCTTGGCAAGCGTACTTTTTTTCGCGAACCGCTGAAAATACCACTTTTTACAAAAACATAAATTTCTCTTGAAATATTTGAAGCAACCTCGTGAAACTTTTCTTTTTCACTTGTTTTACATTTTAACATGCTGTAAAGAGATTTTAAACTTGCTGATAAGCCCAAGACTTTTCCTTAAGGTTGGTCACTACCTATTCTGTTACAGTTTTTTGCTTGAAATAAAAAAAATATAGGCATAATTCTAAGTAGCTGTGTTCACCAAACTTACAAACATGTTAAATAATCATTACTTTTTGTAAAAGGGGATAAAATGATGTATCATTTGGGCAAAAAATAAATTTGTTTTCTTAGAAAGTGCATGGTGATAGGTGGGTGGGGAATGTAAACATTCGGATGCAGAAATTCATGAAAAAAAGTAGACAAAAATGGTGGGTTTCGTTTCATGCCGAGTTCTTGCATAATACGCAACATATCATTTTTATTGTTTAAATCGACTCATCTTGGACTGATCTTTAAAAAAAGGTATGCATGTGGGGTACCCTATGCGGCGGTTTTTGAGATATTTTACGTTAAAGTTGACCAAGTTACTATGTATTATATAGGGCCGGGTAATTGGTAGTCATCAACCTGTATAAATTTTCTTGTTTTGTGACACCGGTTCAGACCGCAGTTAAATCCAATCGAGAAATATTTGATGCATTTTATATAGAAAGCTTGCTATCTTGTATGATATGCATTGATATGAGAACCATTTCTATTTAAATAATACGTAGAATATTAAATAGACGAACTATTTCAGGAATATTATTATCCAATGTGTTTCTAAACATGCGACATTAATAATGTCATGGCATTGGCGCCTTAAAGACGGGCCAGTCTGGCGTCATTGCTCCCTGGCGTATTCACCCGACTTTGGTCGCCTTTAACTAGATATACACGTCTTGTACGTGGTAGACACATTCACAGTTAGGTCTCGTAAAGCTGGGGGTAATGGTCGCAGGGACATACACATGTTTCTCTGGGCTTAGCTGTGCACATCGTCTCTCTAATGTTTTGCAAAATAGAGATGATAAATAGTGTAGGCTTTAAATTTACGATTTATGCATAAAATCATAATGGATAATTAGTCAACTAGTTTACAGATTTTATACATTTTAATGACTGTATGACTGCATTTGTATTTTCAGATTAACCCATAATGACTGTGGCATAAATGAATGACTTTGAACCAGTTACCCAAGTGGTACTACCGTCAAATGGACAGCGTGTGTTTCCTTCACCATGCAAGTTGGAACGCAGCAATGGACTGTTGCGTCTCTAGCAACGGGTTCCGCAGCGCTAGTTTCGTTATTGTTAGCATTTGCCACGTCACACTGGATTCATATGAAAGAGAAGTGCATTAAATCTGAATCCATACCTGAATATGATTCTCACAACGTCTCAGAGCAGATTGGTATATTCAAAGTGAATGTGACTTCAGAAACTCACGCCGGCATTTGGCAGCTGTGCACAACCACATGTGAGTACTTACTACTTTCACCACTGAACAGTTCCTCTTTGTATTTCTTTTGATTGGTTGTTATTGTTAGATGCAAAGCCAAAACGGCTCAATAAGTTACTTTGCTCTAAGGCGAACGGTTATCATGTGAACACAACCATGTACGTCTGTCACATATATTGCGATTTTATATGTAGATTTTTGTCCGCCACAGAAGCACACCTTAGAACGTGTTTGTATACGTCTAGGTAAATCATTTTGCACTGACACTGTGTAAAATAAGATCTTGACTATTATTGTACTTGAGTCCGATTATATTATCACGTTGAATTTGCTGGCCTAGGGTGTTCGTGTGTGTGTGTGCGTGTGTGCGCGTGCGTTCATGCGTGCATGCGCGCGTGCGTGTATTTGTTTGTGAGTCTTTTATATGGTTAATGTAGTAATCGTCGTCGTTGTATTTGTTTGTCTAGCTGTTTTATAATATCGATACCATTTTTAGATACGTTCTTTGACTCGAACAATCCTGGGATTTACACTTTTTGTACGGACTCGAGGTTGAATACAGGCCTCGACAAAAACGATGAGAAGGACGAGGATCAATGGCGGACAGGACTCGTTATGGGTAATGTTAGCCTTTTATATTTTCATCAATAGACCTTTGATTTTTTTTTATTTCCCATCGCAGAACATTCTGCTTTCTGCGATAATACAGATTTGAGGACTTTTAATGTTTTTAAATTACAAGAAATATCTTTATTATACTCTAAGCATTTTTAAAATTGCTCTGGCATATTTTTTTATTATATTCATTATAACATACGTTATTAAAACCAGTTTCAAACGACCCGCGTTTTTGGCTTGCCATTCACGGCAAGTCAGTATTGTTTTGGAAAGATATTTCCGATTTGGAATTTCCCTGCTTTCTATTTTATGCTTATGCATGCTAATTGCCTGAATGGAGATGGAAACCAGTCGAGTTTTGGGCGATTCCGATATTATTACGTAAACTACCGAACATTGCTAGACGGTATTGGCCGAGTTGTTCCGATTATGATGATGTAATGCTATTTTTAGCGGAATGTATTCGCATCTTCACAACATGGCAAGCCTTTTCAAAGGAAATTTAATATCCGCTCCCTTTTAAAATCGCCGATTAACGCAGATGGTAAGGTATGCGTTAAGTAAGTCTAAAGGCTTTGCAGTTATGATAAAGGTACTTACCCTTTCGTTTATTCGAAAGCGCGGGTTTTTTCCCCGCTCGGATCTAGCAATTTCGTTGGCTTTTTGTGTGTTGACATCTATCTATGTTAAAGAGTAAACCTCGTTTCGAATTCCGTTTAAACCATACACAAGTTTCGAAACATGGATTGTTTTAGCTCAAATATCGCACTTAGCATCTTCAAAACATTGCGTTTATTTAATAGTTAATTGCTATTTGTCGTGCGCATATTAAGTATAAACACTTAGAGAGAGGTTTTAAAATTCCGTAAAGTGCGTTAGCGCTTCTCTGTAAATGGTTAAACCTCAATCTGAGCTTTTATAATTAATATGCCCTCGACATATAGCAATCAATCCTTAAATTGACGTTTTATTTTTTTGTTATTTGTTTAAACTCTTAAAGCACATTATAATTAGAAATATAAACAATTATATATTATTTATTTATCGTCAACATTTAACACTGTTCCGAGAGTAAGCTCACCGGCAAAGTCGTTTTCTATTGGTTAATGGACGTTGCGCTGACTAATCGACGTTCTTGAATCTCTCTTGACGTACCCTAGAGGGTTATAGCAATTAACCGTTCTTCAGAAAATATAAAGCGAATGTAAATATTTTGATATTTTTGTTTATATTTATGAATAGTTGGTTATGTAAATCCATAGTATTTATAACTAAACGTGAACACATCAATATACGTTGCTCTGGCACATTGCAGAAGCCACCCGGATCCAGTTTCCGGTCACGTGCCTTGCAGTACTGCTGACGTTGTCGGGCTTTGTGTGCAGTATCGTCGGCAACTTCCGACGGGACAAGAAAATCGTCGTAGCCGCCGTCATGTACATAACGTCTGGTAGGTATATGTATAAGAGCCAGTATTGCGGCATTTTCGCGACGTATTTTCAGTATGTTTTATGCATATACAAATACAACACAACGCCATATTAAAACAGATGAAACAAGTTGTACATGCTTATGTTGTGCATTCTATGTCATGAAAAGTAAACATAATTATAATGTTAACAAGGTCATAAGTTTGATGCAGATTTAGAAACGAGGCATACAAATTGAAAGGTCTTAACATCTGTTCCTTCGGACACATTTAAAAATGATAATTTTCACACCTCTGTAGCACTTTATTTGATCATAAAAATGTGTAATATGTTAATAGGAAAGAAAATGTTAAAGACAAGAATAGGTTTGTTACAGAACAGTATGTTTAAGACAAGGACATGTTTATTACAGAACAAGACATGTATGTTTATTACAAGAATGTGGTAATACGGAGCAGTATGTTAATGACAATAATACGTTAAAACAGAGCAATATGTTAATGACAATAATACGTTAAAACAGAGCAATATCTAAATGACAATAATACGTTAAAACAAAGCAATATGTTAATGACAATAATACGTTAAAACAAAGCAATATGTTAATGACAATAATACGTTAAAACAGAGCAATATCTTAATGACAATAATACGTTAAAACTGAGCAATATGTTTCAGGTCTGTGCCTCTCCATTGTTGTGGTCCTTTATATATCCAAGATTAACGACGAACTCTCGCTGCAAGAGTCCAAGACGTGCTTCGAGTTCGAGTACAACTACAGCTGGTCGTTTTACCTCATCGGTGCGTCCTTTGTGATGGAGGAAATGTCAGCGGTGATTTCCATCAAGTTGTTTTTGCTGCAAAGTTCATGCCGACTGACGCATTTGTTGAATATAATACCTGGGCTAGAGGACAAGATTTATGTGAACATGGATACAGAGCAGTGTTTATTTAAAGAACATAATACGCATACACTAATATGGTAGCAATGTGTACCTTTGAAACTTTAGTTTTAGTATACGACAGATTGCGGTTGATTACAGTATTTGCAGTGAATGCGATAAACGATAGGACGTTGTTTTACTTGATAACATTCATTTTTATAGTTCTTAAGTGCGATTTAATGACTTTCTGCTGCTTATGTTTCCTACTGCTCAACTCATTTGCTTCACACGTGCTTTGTGTTTGTGAATATGTCAATGTCTTTGACGTCGGCGTTCGCGATGACGTCCCCTTTGGTTTTGAGGTTTTCAACAAACACTTTTGACGCAAAAAATAATAATGATACAACTGAACGTTATAATCGTGTTCAGTATCAACGAGTCAAAAACTCTACAATGTAGCAAGATCGATAACTCTGCTAAGCATATAAGACCCCTTCTCGACTTGCTCAAAACATGTTCATAAAAATATATCACATTAAGCAGCAATATTCAAGAACACATATCATGTTTATATTTTCCGACATTCATTGTTGAGAAAGTTGTGACCATTTATTTACATGAAACTTCTATTAGAAAAAAATCATTAACTATGTAATCGCTCATATTGCTTATGCTTATTTGTTGCAAATATGTTTACTTTTTCAGTAAAACGATAAAAGGACATTTACAAAGATATGTAACGCTGTGATAACTTATCAATACATTATGCCTCGTTTAACTAATCAGTTATGTCATTAAATGAATAATATTTGCATTCAATTTCAGTTTCTAATGCCAAAGACAAGTCGATGGACAAACGAGCGTATTGTCATATGCTCACGTTTGCTTTATTTAATGGATAAATGGTATTCTTAAAACATTTTAAACATGTTTTCGTTGTAATCAATTGTTTCTGTCGTTTGTTTAACCATAGTCTGTACCATACATTACACATTCTACGGACTCGTGTCATCTGACTCTTATATGCGTTGTTCGTATATTTTATATCTATATTTCTATTGCATTGGCTATTGTGCAGGTATTGACATTGTTTACTTTTAACACAGCTTTTTTAATTCAGTGTTCTTTGCGTTTTTATAACAAATTAATGGGTGTGGTTTTCTCATAAATGTTTGAGTTGTGTTGTTTTTGCCGCTTGTATCAACCTGGTCCAGTATATTAGCAATCAATGTTGTATCACAGCGGTCAGCTTACCAACGATACAGGGATAACAGCGGTCAGCTGACCAACGATATTGTGATCAGCGACGTCTATTGTGAGGTCGTATCAGAGTGGTAATATAAACCATCGATGTACAGTGTGAGGTCGTATCAGAGTGGTCATATAAACCATCGATTACAGTGTGAGGTCGTATCAGAGTGGTCATATAAAACATTGATGTACAGCTTGAGGTAGTATCAGAGTGGTCATATAAACCATCGATGTACAGTGTGAGGTCGTATCAGAGTGGTCATATAAAACATCGATGTACAGCGTGAGGTCGTATCAGAGTGGTCATATAAATCATCGATATACAGTATAAGGTCGTATCAGAGTGGTCATATAAACCACCGATGTACAGTGTGAGGCCGTATCATAGTGGTTATATAAACCATCGTTGTATAGTGTGAGGTCGTATCAGAGTGGTCATAATAAACCGATGAAAGGGAAAGCCCTCAGGAAGCATAGCCTGCACGAGAAAACAGCAGCCTCGGTTTTATTGAAGCTGTTCATCAGTGGTAATGAATGATGCCACACCACTGACGCCCCCTAGCGCATGAGCAGA
>Ga0224511_10000107_pt1 | contig 27991 bp, 28 predicted proteins | sample SF_May12_sed_USG_2_FD_169988 | JGI IMG/M metagenome (GOLD analysis project Ga0224511, IMG submission 169988) | Sediment microbial communities from San Francisco Bay, California, United States - SF_May12_sed_USGS_8_1 | ecosystem: Environmental > Aquatic > Marine > Sediment | place: USA...
GGTGCTTGTTGTTGTTGAAAGTTATTTAAAGTGTTAATAAAGGTGAAAATTGAGACAAGTCAATCTTTATTGAAATAATAAAGTGTAACATTCAGTGAGTCAAGCAAACAGCTCGGTGTACGTAACAATATTCCTTTATTTCTTTTACATGCATAGAAGTAGAATCAATCACTCTTGTGTGGTCATAAGGGGCCATTATTTATGTTGATGCTACATGCCTTCCAAGAGGTATCGACCCGAAACATAAACATACATCTCAGTGAACAAAACACAATTACCCTCAATTTTTATTTTTTAGAGCTGATGCTCGTTTAAGATTTTATCTTTTTTCTAATAAGGTTCGCATTAAATATAACAGCTATAAAACGAGTTCAAATTCTTTAGTTGCTAACTAACATTTCAAGCTCATTTTGGTTCACAGATTTAGTGGGTTGTAAACCATTTAGAAGTCATACTGCTGATGTGGACCCCATCTATTTAAATATATGAAGTGCAATTTGAGAACATAAAATTGGAAATATGAAAATGGAATGGGGTCCATATCAGTAGTATGACTTCTAAATGGTTTACTGCCGCTCACTGTATATACAATTGAATTGTAGACGCAATAACTTAGGTTAGGTACAACTCAAATATTGAAAGATTGATGTGATATTTGGTTGAGAATATTATTATATCATAAAGAACAGTATAATACAACAGAGCAGACAATATTTTAAACAATATAACTACCATAAAATCTTCAAGTGTAAGGTATTTGCATAAGGTTTTTGTTTTCTTCAGAAACATGCATCTTTGCTGTAAAAGCAGAACAGAGATACTTAATAAGTAAAAATACTAATATACGGTTTAAATATGAACTTGTGTAGCTTGCACTAACATCCTAATCATTATATTTCTTTTTCCCCTTTAAATAAATATGATACATACATATACATACATATCATTAATTTTGCAGTGATAGTGTCGGCCAATCCGTTAAACCAAGCCGAACTTGACAGTTTAGCCCAACACCTCAACATACGGGTGAAAGTGCTGGACAATCTTCGCCACGAGGCCGTGAGTCACATTGTCCGTACCACTTTAACCAACACGGGTAATCACAGCATCCCTTCTTCCGGCTGGACGCTGTACTTCCACAGCATGCTGCTGGCGTTTCCCGATGATATCCAATCAGAACACAATAAATCCATTGACCTTGAGGTTGAGAAGGTTAGGTTCGGAGTTGTTCAGGGAGATTTGTACTACATGACGCCTATCGGTGGGTTTGTGCCGATCCCGCCAGGGGGCGAACGGGTATACAACGTCCCTGTGGCTTTATGGGCAGTTTCCCGAACCGACTTCATGCCACTGTGGTACGTCACGTCAGATGACGTAAACGTTGAACCACGCATTTGTAGCCACACTGCGTCATTTGACCTGGATTTCGTTGACGACTTTGATGACGTCAGACAGTGGAAGCGGTGGCGTAAAGACGGCTACAATCCATACACGCCTGAAGACAGGGCGGAGAAGCTTATGTTTGTCGATCGGGGCGAGGTAAGATTTTGACATTATTTTCACGTTACCGTTCATACGTTTTATTGTGTATATTCAAATGTTTCATGACTGTACAAGATACGATGAGTGAATCGCTATAATGATGAGTAAAATCACAGCTTTGATATTAATTTTGATTTTAAGTAAACAATGTCTATTAACGTTATATTGATATGGTGCTTCAAATAAAACATTGATAAAATCAGACTTTTAAAAGGAGTTTATTTGTTTCATTAGAGTTCTAGGTCATTCGTGTAGTTTTCAATTTTTGACATTTAGAAACCGTTTGCATGCTCAGACACACATAGTGCGAATAAGAGAAATACATTATTGAATGTCAGGATACTGCACATTTAACCGAAAACACTTCACATTCAAATAAAAGTACATTAAATGAATTTCACGGTTTTGACAACGAAAATATCTTCTCCTTGTCCCAATTGCACGCTTTTAAGTCCAATCAAAACAATTCTACAGCTAGAGAAAGAGGAATTTTAAGTCTTCCTTGTTGTACGTTATACTAGTAGCCGGACCAGCTTTGACCTTTCTGTATGATGGTCGGAGTCCTGTTTTATTCACATTTAAGATAGAAATATCTTTATTTATTAGCCTTGTACACAGGTCAAAGTCTATGATTACATTTAATGCACATATACAAAAGCTAACATTGTGATTTGTTTTGTCAAGCAATCAATTAAGAGTGGCCGAAGCATGGTTCACAAAGTTCATTATACATATACTCTGAGGATTCTTATCGCACTGTAGTGTTTTTCCAATGTGTTGTAATTAAAATTTCAATTTAGTTCATTCGACTGCTTTCTCCATTTACTGAATTTATTTGGCAAAGGCCACCACATGCTATATTCAAGCATTTAAACGCATATCTAGCATAAATGCGCCCATCTGACATTGTCACAAGTTAAAATTGCGTTACCTTAACCAGTGGGAGAAGTATATCAAATATATTTCGAAACCAAATTCAAATGCTAAATATAGTCGAAGGGATATGTACATAAGATATATTATTTCCTGCAAATATGTATTTACATATTATATATATGTATTTAAATATACAAACGTTGTACTCTTATACAATCACTATACTCATATTGATTGCATAAAGGCGAAACTGGTGATACCAACTCCGAAGCAACTATCGTTTCCTGACAACAGTCAAACTACAATATCCGTTAATGGAAATGTGAACGTCTTTGTGAGTTTTCCCGACTTCAGTGGAGTTGGAGACTACATCAAAGGTAAGACGTCTTGTATACTGAAATTAAATTTGATGCTTAAATAGAACATTTCTGTCAGATAGTCAATCAACTGCTTATAAAAGCATGTCACCTATTGTTCAGATGATACACACAGGCGTAACCACATACACTAGTACGACGAATGCTTATGTAAAACTTGACTATTAAACACACAGGTAATGTTTTACATGTTAGTTGGGATATACTGTGTTAAAAATGGCAATTCTCTTTCAGAACTCTTTAACTGGACAACGCAGTCTTCTCCTAACACCGGCTATTCCGTACAGTTAGCCTTTGCTTCTGATATGCCAAATATGCCGGGTAAGTTTAACTAATAACTTTACTGGGGCATGTTTACTGGAGCATGTTCTTTAAAAAATACGCCACTTTTTACATTAAGCTTTTAATTTACTTCTATGCTTACTTGTTGCAAATTGCTTTTTATTCTCCCAATTGCACTTAAACTGTTATAATAAAACAATTATCATATGAAATCACTGTACATATCGTACTTTTCCGCTGTGATTAGACTATCAATTACCTATTTCAATATGATAGATGAGGGATACAGATTGGACATCAACGAGTCGTTGATACTCATGCGAGCCAGAAAGCCCGTCGGTGCATTTTACGCTGTGCAGACGCTCAGGGCTATTCTAGATGGATACAAACGCGTTAACATTCCGTCACTGAGTATCGAAGACGCTCCACGGTATCCATGGCGCGGCATGCACCTTGACGTCAGCAGAAACTTCCACACGTTAGATGACGTCAAACGTCTCATCCGCGCCATGGCAATGTACAAGATGAACCATCTACATCTGCATCTGACGGACGACGAGGGATGGCGGATCGAGATTCCAGATATACCAGAACTTACAGAGGTGATATCTTATTAAAATGTTGTTCAATAGAATATAGGTTTACAACATGTGTATGATATACAATGTACGTCAACGGTAATGGATAAATATTGACATATTTTTGTAATTTGATTATCATGTTATTATACACACATGTCTTTTAGTGCTGATCTCAGACAATGAAATGTAATTTGGTTAGGTGGGTGGTAAACGATGTCACACACTAGACGAGTCCCAGTGCATTATTCCCCAATTTGGTTCTGGGCCTTTTACCAACTCCTCAGGCAGCGGACATTTCTCCGTCGCTGAGTACAGAGATCTTCTCAGTTTCGCCAAGAAGCACTTCATAACGGTGGTGCCAGAGATAGATATGCCTGGTCACAGCCATTCGACCGTAGCGTCCATGGAGCACCGGTACCGGAAATACAAAGCATTGGGTAACATGACGGCGGCCAATGAATACCGTCTGGTGGATCCAGAGGATACTTCATTTTACAAATCGGTTCAAAACTGGCGGGACAATGCTATGAACCCTTGCATTGAGTCAACATATAACTTCATAAGCAAGCTCATGGACACGTTCAAAGATCTACACAAGGACATTCAACCGCTAATCTTCCATTTCGGGGGAGATGAGGTGTCCCCTGATGCATGGAAAAAGTCGCCAGCATGTGACGATTTCCTGGCAAACCATCCGGAGTTTAACATTTCACACGGTAAAGTTGCTTCATGACTGCCAATCTTGATCATTCATTACAGGACCTTTTCTGATAATAAGGCTAAGATTATCACATGGAAATGGAAAAATAAAATAAAATTAAATTAAAAAAAAAGTATATTCTAAATGTCTGTTATGTATTGTTGTTCTGCGTGTTTCGTGCTGTGTTTGTTTGTGCTCGGTTTGTCATTGTGCCCTAAAACCTGACTTGTCTGCATTGTTTGCAATATATTTTCTTTGAGCATCTCTTTAATTTATACTCTTTAACACGAAAGACGCATGCATACTTCTGTTTGTAATACACGCATCACACGAACAGAACGAAAGTATAGGAAGGGGGAGTTTAGGGAATTGTTGGAAAGTGCATTCCGTTTATAAAAAGATACAACGAAATTATACAATTGTTCCAGATAGGCATTAACCTGTTACATGACCAAACACAATTTGAAACTGTGTCTTTAATTAGTTAAATACAATTGATAAGAAAATCTCATATGCAGGTAATTAACATATACAGTTTAATGGTCGATTTATTTGCGAGTATTTAAATATTTTTCAACATTTTAGGTCTGAAAAATTATTTTGTCACTCGTGTGGCAAAGCTAGCGGTCGAGAAAAACCTGCCGCTCGCCGGTTGGGACGATGGCTTTACAGACGGCCAGAAGGACCCTCAGCCGATCCCTGTGGGGAACCTCTCTAATGCTGATTTGTACGTGAATCCCTGGAACAACATCTGGGAATGGGGCGGCGGTGGCAACGCCTACAGATACGCCAATGCTGGATATAAGGTTATCATGAGTCAAAGTTAACCTCCTTATTGGCGTTTAGATAATGTGTCCCTTAAGTCGTTGTTCACACCCCTGTATACATCTACGTTAAACATATTCCATTGTCAAACTTAATGAACAGCTTTAATGAAACCGAAGCTGCTATTTTTTTTCCATGCAGGCTATGACTCCTGAGGGCTTTCCCTTTTCTCAGTTTAATCTTGTTCAAAATACTTTAATATACACACTCATTAAATGAAACATTATAACTATAAATGGTTTGCTGTAGGTCATACACACCCAGGCCACCAACCTGTATTTCGACCACCCACAAGAACCAGGACCAGAGGAAAGGGGCCTCTACTGGGCCACACGTTACACGGATACCAAGAAAGTGTTCGAGTTTAGGCCCGGCTCCCTCTATGATAATCGGTTTGTGGACCGGAGCGGGTATTTGCTACCAAAGTCAGACATTTGTGGAGTCAACATGGGAAAATGCCCACCACTTGAAAAACCTGAAAATGTCATAGGTACAAATATTTGGTATCGTTACAAAATGTTGTTGTTTAACATACAGATTAAAATAGGAATAACAGTTTCTTTTTTTGGCTTCGTTCTTTATTATGTTTGCATTTAACAAGTTTAAATGTTAAATACTATGGCTGTTGCATTTGGTGTTAAGATCAGTTAAACAGTAAACATTTTACAAATTAGATATTAGACCGATTCTTATTGTGTGTATTGTGTTCGTCAGGCATGTCAGGGACACTGTTCTGCGAAACTATACGGACATCAGAAAACATGGACTACATGATATTCCCTAGACTCCTGGCCTTGGCGGAGCGGGCATGGCATACAGCTGAATTTGAAAACGGCCCTGGAAACGAAGAAGTCTTTGACAAGGACTGGAGCGCCTTTGCTAAGGCTGTTGGTCTGCGCGAATTTGAACGACTGGATAATTTAAACGTTGCGTTTCGCATACCGCCACCTGGTGCCACGTATGTTTTGAAGTCTTATATTATTTATTATCTATTTGTTGTATCGTTCTATGTGTTGTGCTATGCTTATGTTTCATTTCTTTGAATGCCATTATGTTCTTTTTTATAAGCAGTTCTTTCAGTGCATCTTGTTATTGTTGTTGGTCATTGGGAGATTGAACTGCTTGATACTTTGAGCATAGCTTTTCGCATAAAGCCACAGAATGCAACATTTTGCTTAATTTTGTATAACGTGCATTATATTTTTAAAGTATGAGTGGTTTGTCAATTACTTTAGTAATACTTTTCACTGTTTATCTAATAACACTTGTAACAAATAACAAACTATTGTTATTTCTTCAGATTTAAAACCCCAGGCTACAGTATAAGCATCACCACAACCTATCCAGGACTGGACGTTCAGCTGAGCTATGATGATGGCCAGAGGTGGATTCCAATGGACCCTGCTTTGTTTAACAACCCTGGACGTGGAGAAGCTGTGGAAGGGGATCGAAGCTGGGATTATGTTCTATTAAGAACACACTTTGGGTCAATATAAACACATTTAATACAATATTAACCCATTTACTTTTGTGTGCATATAATTAAGTGCAAATATTATGATAAATATTCAGTTAAAATCATTTTTAAAATTAAAAGTTAGTATAAATACATTTAACATGAACCTTTTCGATTAATTTCTTTAAAATCAAAATAAATCGATGAATTAATAATTAAATGTTCGATTTATTTTCATTGTTAAGATAAAGTAAACGTGTACAGTATAATAACATACATACGACTTTCGACTGTTTACAGAGACAGATACAGCAGAGAGGTGAAAGTATACAGAGGTGAGTAAATTGTCACTTGCAGATCCACGTACCTTTACTTATGCCGTGAAAATTCGTTTTAATATACGCTTTAATAAAAAAAAATTAAACGCCTAGGCTATGTTTAATAGAATTTATCTTTCGTTGAACAAGATCGCCCAAGAGCTCCAGTTAATCAAATTGACGTTGATTATATTGGAGAGCATCTGAATGTGCGAGTGGGAGTCCTTGATAATTTGAACAAAGACGAAGACTTTTACATGACGATGGAAGTGTCCTTCACAAACACGGGTCAACGTGACATTGAGGATGGGGACTGGAAAATATACTTTTACACGTGAGTTGATTTTATCTATATATTCTTCTTAAGTGTTTCAGAAATATTGATTGATTTGTGTGAAAGTATTTTTCAGGCTCTGCTTAATGGGGATGTGTTTCGAGAAACTTATTACAGCTATATACCTTCAGTATGCAATATCAAAGCAACGTGTTTAAAGAAACACACTGAAACTCTCTTTTAACAACCCCCCACACACAGACGTGTTTATAAGAAGACATGTTTCTAAACAATGCACTTTTTCAGTCTCTACGGGGCAAAACTCGAGACATTAGCCTGCGGTCTTAAGATTGGTCACGTAAACGGAGGACTGTTTTATTTTGAACCCGTACCAGGAGTTTTCAAAGAAATCAAAGCCGGACAAGAGTTAGTATGTCTGTACAAAAACCACAATTGGCTTGTCAGTCGCACTGACAACTTTCCAAACTGGTATGTGGCGGCACCGGGATTGACTTCAAAGAACATCAGTAATACTGTTGATCAAGATTTGACATATGTTAAACGGTTTGATACGTCAGCTAAATGGAAACGAACAAAAGAGGACAAATATGATCCCTATACTACAGCTGAAAGATTTGACATTTTTAAAAGGGGTCCCTCTTCAAGACGCAATTTCAAAGTCGTTCCGACACCAAAGGCCACCTCAATAGAACAAGACAATACAATACAGTTTGTTCCACGAGAATGGGCGGTTACTGATTCTCAAGACTTTAAATGGGAATGCCAATGGCTTGCTGGTAATAAAACAAAAGATAACAATAACTTGAATAGCATGTTATCTCCTTTTAATAGTAAAACAGCATTTATTTCTAAAGATAATTTGAATTAATTTCTTTCCTTGTACCAGTAATCTGAAAGTTTTTTATCTACGGTATTATTATTTACGGTAGTTGATCACATTTGTTTAATGACTATTTGTTTTGTGTGTCAGTTATTCTTCACTTGACGTAAACGTTTCACAAATTTAAATATTCAGGAGTATTAAAAAGTGATACTGTTTTCGTTTTAGAACAGCTAAACATCCAAGTAACCATTGACGCAGCAAATACCCCCAAGAGAATCTACTTCAAGAAAGAAACGTCTGAACTTAAAGATAACGAAGCTTACTCTTTGAAAGTAGATGCATCGACAAATATCGTAGTGATTCGTGCGAGGGATAATGCAGGAGGCTTCTATGGCGCGCAGACGCTCTTATCGCTGTTGGAAAATGAAGACGGGAAAATGCCTGTTGTCGACATAAAGGATGAACCAAGGTATTTTCACTTCATTTATCATCAATGTTTTATGAATTGTAATTGATAATGGCAAAACCAAATTCCATTTGTTTAAAAGTTTTTATATTTTAGATGTAAATGCATTTTATTAACATTAAACCTGTTAACCTGTTAACAATTTGTTTTAAACTTAGGCATGCATATAATTAATACACCACAGTATTTTGTCTAAACATTATCAAAATACTTATTACAGATCATTACAAACTATATATGTGCATAATTTTCTTTAAAGGTTTAGTTATCGTGGTATTATGCTCGACGTTTCGCGAAACTTCAAGCCAAAGAACTGGACATTAAAATTCATTGACGTGATGGCGATGTACAAATTGAACAAACTGCACTTGCATCTGAGCGATGACGAAGCATGGAGAATAGAAATCCCTGGTCTACCGAAGCTTACCGAGGTAACGTATTGTTCAGTATAAATCACAATTTAGTTTAAGTGGTTGTCTCAACCCGAATGTTTCACTAGAGTGCATTTTTTAAACCAATCTTCAAATCCCTATTGCACATTTGATTTAACCGCAGATTGCAGGCAAACGGTGTCACAGCGAATACAAGGACGATTGTGTTATCCCGCAGTTGGGCTCAGGGCCCAGTGCAGACACGAGCGGGTCCGGATACTATACCATTCAAGACTACAGAGATATTTTAATGTACGCCAAAGATCGGCATATAGAGATTATTCCCGAAATCGATATGCCTGGACATTCTGCCGCAGCGATTGCTGTAATGGATGAGAGAGAAAATGAGATCGAAATGATGGAGAGTCATGGATATACTCAGTCACCAGAATCATTATTACTTTACGACCACAAGCTGCAGCCCTCGGTTTTGAGCAGACAAAAATGGGTTCGAAATGCCATGAACCCTTGTATGTTTTCAACATACAGGTAACTTGTACTTGTAACCTTTAAAGTATTGAATTTTATTTCGTTCGAGACGATCCTGAGCGCAATGGTAAAACTAGCAAATCCATAAAGCGCGCTAGTGCTAGTGTTTTTTCATCAATGGTAATCAATTAATACACCGGTGTTTTATGTACCGACTGTAAAACGCGAGGGATGATGTTTGTTTTATGTACTATAGACGTTTTAATTTGTTTGAAGGTTCACAGGTCTAGTTATAGACGGCCTCAAGGAGCTACACCGGCCCGTTCAGCCGTTACGAATGTTCCACATGGGTGGAGACGAGGTGGCAATGGGCGCCTGGGACGAATCGTTGGAGTGCAAGAACAGTGATCTGCGTAATATGGGGTAATAACATGATTTCATTCTTTTACATTCAACGTGTAATTTACATGTGTTTGGAATCACCGTATAAGTAAATCTTACAGAAGAATACACGGATATATAAGCGTAAATGTCAATCATTGTATGTCCGATAATGATAAATTCAACAGAAGATGAAAAGACAACAACACATAACAGTGTGTGAATTTTTTTTGTAACATTTCGCCACTGTAATGATAAAGGCTACTGTGTCAGTACGCATTACCTTTTTTCTGAAAATATGTGTTATGTGGGGTTTAACAAAAAGACGGGTATATAAAAATCTTGGAGGTATCGGACAACGAAGAAAACACAGATCTACAACTAATGAAGTTAGTTATGCCACTATATAGTGTTGACATAAGTGATTGTGTATCTTACAGCACTCGGGAGATGCAGAAGGTGTTTGCTCGGCGAGTGGCGGACATGGTGGCAGACCGGGGTCTGGAACTGGCTGCCTGGGATGACGGCATGTACGCCGACGGACATCCGGACCCGATCACAGACTTCAAGTCAAGGTTAGTTTTGATTGATTTTAAACTAACTGTACATTTTTGCATTTATTTTTACGAATTATGGCTAAGAAAAGAAAAATCCGATGGTTAAGTCGATAAGAGCATCGATTTGCTAATCTAGGCAGTTTGCGTGTGACCCAAGTGTGTGTGATGTAGACAGGTTAAGATTACGTCTAGTTGAAAAAATAATTCTTATGAAATCAATGTACCATGTATTTTTATATCTTCGTAATGCTGTGGTCATACATTTTGCATCATAAATGTTTTTTATGTCTTAAGAGTAACTGCTTACGCCTGGGATAATAGATGGGACACAAGGGATCCTGTTAAAGCGGCCGAATTTGCCAACGCTGGGTACAAGGTAGGTTATTATTATAGAGTATTTCTCACTAAACAAGATTTAACAGCCATCTCTTTTACTAAGAAAGGTATTGTGTAACACTCACACGAGATATTACCGCTCTATCAAGTCACATGTACTGATCATGTTGAAATAAGTGTTCTAGTTGTTGATTCTAGGTCGTCATAGCATCTGCCACCCATCTGTACTTGGACCAGCGCCAGGAGCCTGATCCAGAAGAACGAGGGTTGTACTGGGCAACTGGGTTCCTTGATACGCCAAAGATATTCGGCTTTAGGCCAGATGACGTGGTCTCTAACGTTGATGCCGACAGAATGGGAAATCCTGTCACCAAGGAACAATTGTGTGGAAGTCAAGGTTGCCCTGCGGTTAACAAGCCCGAAAACATAATTGGTAACAAATGCTTAAGTTTTGGCTTATTTTCATATTAGTCTTCTTTCAAATTATAGTATTTCATAGTGTGCATCTGTGGTAGATTGTTGCATCTTAACAACTATATTTGAGTATGTCACAAATAGTTAACAGCGGCAGTTAAAATCTAATTTTTTAAGTGGCCACTGGTCACCGTATTTATCATATCTACATGCTTATATTTTTTACCTAATACACGTTTTGGCAGGTATTCAGGGTTGTGTGTTCACGGAGACGATGCGAACAGAGGCTCAGTTCCACAGCATGGTGTTTCCCCGGATGTTGGCCCTGGCAGAGCGTGCATGGCATAAAGCCACGTGGGAGGAAACGATGAATGAAAATGAACGAGACTTTCAAATAAAGACAGATTGGGAGGAATTTGCAGATACCCTGGGGTATAAAGAGCTACCGCGACTGGAACAAAAAGAGGTGTTCTATCTCGTTGAGCCACCTGGAGCAAGGTATAAGCGTGAATGTTTACATATCTTTACATTAATTGACACTAATTGAAGATATTTTGTGTTAACTTAAAACGCAAAATTAATTACTCAACATGCTGTTTGGTGTAATTCCGTTCACAGATGATACCAGTAATTGATATAAATATTTTTAGGGAAAAACACAGGCTCAATTTAATGTGTTTCAAAAATGTATTGACTATTGTAAATTTGTTGGTACAGCACATCATGTTCCTTAATATAGAATGCTTCTACTAAAGATACGCAAGCTGTCTTCATGATGAATTGTCTTATACTTTGGAACGCAAACTAAATGTATGGCAAACAGAAAAGCAATTTTTAAGATGTTACTCCTTTGACCTTGGTGTTTGATTTGATTTAACCATATTTATTGCCCAAATAATAATACAAACAAAACAGAAATGGCAATGGAAATGAAACGAAAGCTCAAGGCTTATAAAGTCTCTCTCCAATTTGGTTATTTACTAGTGATAATGTGTGATTGAAGTAGAATAACTTGTGTGGAAAAATATACATGTAAAACTAATTAAGGTAGTAAAAAGAGTATAATATATGATGTTTGATTTACTGAACCTCAAATCAATAACGTCCATGTATTTATGCAATCCGTTAAGAATGCAAGATGTAAATTCTGTACGAATAGCAGGTCCCTAGATATTAAGTGGATTCAATTATTGCGTAAAAGACACCTCTTCCATTGGGCTACTGAACACAGCCTCGTTTGAGCTCGCCTTTTTGTGATATTTTAGACTACAAGGCAACATGGTGAATGTGAACACGCGTTTCCCTAACCACGTGGTGGAAGTGAGCGTGGATGGGAGGACTTGGACGCTGTATAAGGAGACACCATTTAATTCAGGAAAACATACAATTCACCTTCGGTCAAGGTAGGTTGTTTTACTGTTTCATATCGTAAGTGTTTTTGGACATACATCGTCATTGTGAAAAATATAGTTTGGGTATCATTTAACATTTGACTTTGATTTACACATTTCCTCAATGTTTTAAGGCAACTTTAAATTAAGAAATTTGCACATTTTTAATCAATTGATGTTTAAGTCACATTGCATGTTGCAGATCACCAGTGTTAGACCGCGTAAGTCGCCCTGTAACCTTGACGTTTGATATAAAGGGCCCTATAGCACGTGCAGGCTCGACACACATGTCATGGATCATGGTAACGTTGACGTGTTTAGTGGCCTGTGTAGTGACGTCCTCATCGAGCTTGTAATTGGCGTAGCATGTGAACTACATGTAATAATCATGAACATTATTGCTTCAAAACACTGTCGTTTACTGTTTCTGGTTGTAAAATGCAACAATATTGCACTGTTCTTCATTCAAGGTTATGTTACAATTAACATGTGTTTGTTCAACTTTATTGGTATGTGTCACATTATAAAGGTATATTTGTTTGATGGTTGTCACGTAAATGTATGTTTTTACAAAACTTAATAAATATTATATTATGTTTTGTTTTGTTATCTTAGTTTTTGTTAACTTATATGACTGGTTATGGAAGAATGTAAAATGTACACTACAAAATAACACAATAAAGCGGAACCTAACCAATACTAAAAGGCTTTTATGTAACTGTATCTACAACCAAAGTAGTATTGTACTGTTATTAGCCTTGAACAACAACCTTAAGATTGTTAAAAATTGGCACCAGTAACCCAAGAAACGGTCATGCGAACCAAATTTACGACAAACACGCAGTCGCACATGTACTTTTCAGAGCTAAAGTAAATAACATCATCAACATCCGTTTTGTTAAATCACCACCGTTGATAATGTGCCTGTTTAGACGCATGCATGATAAAGGCTATTCCTGTGTGGTAAATATACCATAGACCTGTCTATTTCTGGGAGCACAAAAGGTTCCATAAGAACGATTAAGTAACAAACTTTGTAAAATGACATTTTAGCACGTGTTCAAACTCGCTGAAAGGTTTGAGCCAAAATACAATAGACATGCTCGAAGAAAGAAGCCATTAATTACATGCAAACAATTATATATTAACTTCGAAATTCGATCCTTTAACAGTCACTTTGTCATCGTGATCTTTAGCTTGACCTCCTTTTCTTTTTTCTCTGAACTTCTCTTCAATTTATATTACCAATTTCCAGAACGGCTAAAAGTCGGAGTCAGCAGCCATTTAGTTTGACCAAATATTTATTTTATTTTGTTTAATGAAATGCCGTTGCATATATTGAAATGCTGTCTTTGCGGACTAGGAAGAAGGCTGTGTCGGCCAACTCTTGGCCGTTTTGTAGCACACATACTTAACAGATGTATCTGGCTTACTCATGCCCATTCTAAAAATCGGAACAACAGTACGATTTTACAGATTTATTAAACCTAGATTGGTGGATTTTTTTCTTCAGATTCCTGAAATGGTACAAATGGTGGCCTTTTTTTGCAAAACGTATCTGGTCGCAGATTATAAACAGATCCGCAACTGTCAATCATGATAATTTATAACAGTACATGGGCAATTCACTTTAATAGATTAGGATTCTATTGTCATGAGACATTCTGACCTAGACAACACAAAAGAAAGCATACTTCCTGTTTGTGATAAACTCCTTCACAATATTAAAGAAAATCTACCGCATTGGGAGGAGCTTGAAAATATTTGCGACACGGTACATTACGACGTCAGTGGACAATCTATAACGAATTTTAAAATCACGTTGTTGACCAAGTTGACAAAGTCACGTGTTGGGGCAGCATGGCAAATTTGCCCACTTATGTTTTCATGATAGTATGATGGATATTGCACGCATTGCTAACATTTTAAATGGCTTAAATCTCCTATTTCACGCATGCTGAAATGAACATTTAAAAATAAAAATGTCATCAAAGGATAAACAAAACAAAACCGGATTATCATTATACATTATAGCTCGTATCCCATACACATCTGGTATATGGGCTAGAAAGTGTAAAAGGAAATATAAATTCAGTTAAACTTGTCAAGTTGAAGATGAATATCAGTTGGTTATTATTATGTGATATAAGAACAAAAAATATTCCCTCATACTATGTTAAAAGACAATGTATGTATAAATATGTTCAACTTTTAAATGCAACTGATAAGAAGCCTCAACCATTATAAATTAGCTTTGTTAATAAAAAACCCATAACTGTGATAGTAAACATCACAACATGTGACAACATTCAGCAATATTTGTTCTGAGTATATTTAGTATTTCTTTTTCTTAAGTGCTATGTTGTAATATTAATGATGGCATGTTTTCTTGTGCATATAAATTATAACTCACTTGAATAAAGCTGAAATTTTTGTTTCTGAAAGAAAATTATGTTATGAATTCTATGGATGTACCATGCCTATTAATAACTAACATAATAACACTGACACAGTTGCACAAAGAACGTTCGTTCATGTTTCAGCATCGCCTCAGTTTGGTGGGCTGGTCAAAGCCAGACCTTAAACAACGCGTCTCCATGTAGACGCGGGCTCACGAAGTGTTTTGGTCCACGATTGTGTGTGTCGGTCCGAATCTTACTTCTGGCATACTACTTTATAATCAGTATATTAAACAAGCACATGTACATGCATTTTGATTTCTTAAACTATATTCAAATTATAAGTTGAAGTAAAAATATAAGAGATGTTTATAATGCTAGTTAAAGGGCGGGTGTATGACCTTTTTATCAACCATGTGTAAAAAATATATTTTATCGTCAAACAGAATGAAATAATAATATAACACTGAATCATTTTATAAAATACGTCTAAAATAATACACGATATGTACCGATTAAAATGTTAACTGACACCAAAAGTCTATGTTCAGATATAGATGATTACATAAACCCTGGCTTGTGATTTTTCTGCTACTTTTGTGTCTTATATATGATTATTGACTTTTATAATTATTTACATGATCGTATATATTATTGACATGATCGTACACCGTCCGTTTAATTAAAAGTATATCCTATTATTACCATATGTTGTGTATTGTCACAAGCTAATGCTATGTTTTACCAGCGCTTTCTATGATGCATGTTTCAGGTCTATATTTCATGTACATAATGTTTATATTTTATATTGTTAAGAAACAAAATAAAATAAAAACAAACGCAGGCATTATTTTTTGTTTTATTATATATAAACCAAAGCACACCAGACAAGTCGAGAAGTTAAGCACACACGGCGAATGACAAAATCAATCCGTCAACATACCAACATTATCTTCCGGCAACAAAACAACATCCTCTATCACATTGTATTCACTTTTTGTTTCAAAATTTAGGGACAACAATAGCAACGAAACACTTTATTTCATAGTAAGTCTAATTTTTCCTATCTTGTTTATTATTAACTTCGGTTAATGTCAAAATGTCTCATCGGCCCATAAACACCACAAGACACGCCGCCAAAGTCACGTAGAACCGTGACACCTGTACACACGTGGCTTCTCCTACAGTGCCGTCTAATGCAAGCGTCAACTTCACAGGGCGACTAACCCGTCCGAGCACTGGCGACCTGCAAAATGTGAGAAAATGCATAAAATGGCATTTGCTTGCGGGATATAATAAAGTATATATTTAGATGCTTTCTTAAAATTGCAGAAAATGAATTTGTTGAAAATGGGTGGCCCTCAAATTCGGCATTGCGTCGAAACAGTTAAATAGCTTGACTACAATCGATACCCTCAGTTGTCTCGGTGGTGCAGAGGTAGCGGGTTCAATTCCCGACTCCGGCAAGGAATTTTATGCTTGATATTTTGTTTTGTTTTTCATGTTGTATTTTTTTTGTTGTTGTCCAAAACACATTATTTGTCAAAATGGTATGGAATGGCTAGACACATAGTGATAAGATATATAAAAATGAATGTAATATCGTATAGTTTTTTTACTTTTGAACTGCCCTTCTTTAACCCTCTGACCCATTTAAACCCATGTTAGATACAATTGGCTAAGCGTCACTGATAGCAATTAAAAATTTCTATGAAATTATATCAACTCTTAACAAAGTGTTTATGAAAAGTGGTCTTATAGACGTGGATGATACAAGGCGGACCAAGAGCGATTACATAATTATGCTCACCTTGATCATTTTTACCTTCGGGCACATTGTGCTTAAATCAAACAAAATAACGGCGTATGAAGTACTTTTTTACGTTTAAAAAGTAGTTCAGTTAGTAAGGGTCGTAAGTTTGTTTTATTAACATCTTTAGCGAGCTATTCCAACAAGTTAGGGTAAAACACAACATTGATAATAAATGTATTATGTACTTTGTACGTAGGTACAGCGTATGTTTGCCAGAGGTGAATCTTTTGTCTGGGAACTCCGTCCATTTGGTCCCATCTGTGCTAATTTCAACCACGTGGTTAGGGAAACGCGTGTTAACCCTAAGTAGGTTGTCTTCAAGTCTAAAAGAGAGAAAAGCTCAAATATCAAACAAATAATGATTTTTTCAAATTCTGTGTCATGGCAAACATTTTAACAATTAACATAAATTCAATTACAAAACTCTTTTCGCATTAAAGAAAATCCTTCTTAAAAAATTAAAAGATCGTCACCGAGCTCCGGGTGGTTCAACGTTGTAAAATATTTCTTTTCGCTCCAGTCGCGGGAGTTCCTTGTATCCAAGTTTAACCGCAAACGACTCCCAGTCGATCTCCTGCATCAATTCGCGTTCAGTTTTATTCGCCGTTTCCTCCCACGTGGCTTTATGCCATGCACGCTCTGCCAGGGCCAACATCCGGGGAAACACCATGCTGTGGAACTGAGCCTCTGTTCGCATCGTCTCCGCGAACACGCAACCCTGAATACCTGCACGCAATTTTAATTGTTGCTAAAGACTTCATACAAGCATTATGGTAAAACTAGAACTTGTGGCAATAAAATATCAAAGAACTTGTATATAAAACACCCGTACTTGAATTAAATGTGTAGACAATACCACTTTAATAAAAGACTTACAGTTCTATATTTTGAACTACATTAAAATATTTTTGTATGTACATGACAACGCGTCAACAGGAATGTATTTACCGATGATATTTTCAGGCTTTTTTAGCAAAGGACATCCCGGTGCACCGCAGACATCCTCCTGTGTTACAATATTTCCCATCGTATCTCTGTCTGCGTTCGCAGGAATATCTCCAGGCATAAACCCAAACACCTTTTTGGTGTCTGTAAAGGCCGTGGCCCAATAAAGGCCCCTGTCTTCAGGATCGGGCTCTTGACGGTGGTCCAGATACAGGTGGGTAGCCGATGAGATGACCACCTAAAATAATTGTATATGTATATTTCGTATTGAAAAACCGTTGTGTGAAAAGCCATTTCAAAAATCGCTTTAAAGCACAATGTGTTTTCGTTACTTTGTATCCGGCGTTTGCGAACTCGGCTATCCTTTTGGCATGGTCCGTTTCCCATCTATTGTCCCAAGGATAGACGGTCACACTAGAAATGACAAAATAAATTAATTTTAATTAACAGACTTCTCTGCGGCCTGGTCTGGTTTCAAACAAGTTAATTGAACAAAAACGATTTTTATTAAACGTCGAGTTCATGGGAATAAACATGTCCATTAACCATTAAATTTCTTTTATTCGTACATTTATTCCAACATGAGTGCTAAAGTTTACTTCCGCGTTTCTTCTGAAGACATTACACTTTTGGCGAATACTAAAAGCTTGAACCCGAAAGTTGTCTGTTATTTAATCATATAGTGGCACCTGATATACTCTGTGTATGACGTTCTATGTTGCGATTACATGTTTTGTTTCTTTAGTTTAAAATAACGTTATCAATAAATACTGTTTCCTGTTTTGCTAAATACTCGGTCTCCGGTTCCGGCCAGTGGCGGCCTTTTGTAATTCAAAATGTTCGATAAATTGTGCGTTATTCTTGCGTTACGATGTCAATGGGTTCGATATATTGTAAATTGGTGATGAAGATATAATTCCTGGTAAAACAGGATGACGAATTATGCCCCAATTACCATGTACTCCGTTTTACTTATATAATTTACATCAGGCATGAAATATGCCATCCACTAACCTTGCATTGGAGCCAGTGATCGGGTCCGGCTGACCGTCGGCGTACATGCCGTCATCCCAGGCCGCCAGCTCCAGTCCACGTTCTGCCACCAGGTCCGCCACTCGCCGAGCAAACATCTTCTGTAGCGCACTGTCACTGAAAGGCGTACGATCAGAATTGTACGGGTATCCGTTTGGCACTTTAGTTATTATCAGATCATACTGTTTTTTCTACATGGTCTTTACATGTCCGTGTTCAAGTACACAAGTTAAAAAAGAGGCTTCCGTGAACAAAGTAAATCTTTTCTCATTACATTTTGTTGTTTTTGCACAGTAAATCAAAGAACCGACTATACCTCATATTTCTGTTTTTGCACTCCAACGATTCGTCCCAGGCGCCCATTGCCACCTCGTCTCCACCCATGTGGAACATGCGTAACGGCTGAACAGGCTGGTGTAGCTTCTTGATGCCGTCTACAACTAGACCTATGAACCTTCAAACAATACAAACACTATCAATTTAAGAACAACGTTCAAGCTGAACAGACGTTTATCTATTTTCAAAAAAGAGAAACCGTTTATTATTCAAAAAGTCATATTGGTACATAGGGTATTTAAATTTTGTTGCGATTATAACAAAATAATACCTGATTTGCTGTTTTGATAATTACATCACGAAATACATATATGATAATTTAGCTAGAATCGACAATTTTAAATAAACCTAGATATTGTCAGAGATGTGTTTGCACTTAACGGTTTGGCTGCGGCGACCTTCTATCAATGCACAATGCCACATACTGTGTTTCTGTGTTTTGCTTTGTTTAATGTGTGAAACGTTGTAAAACATCAATTTTAACTTAGAGTAGTGTTTTGAGCTAAAATCTAACAGTTACAAGTTGCATTCTTGAGGCATGCACTTCTAATCACATATTCCTTTAAAGCCGATGCTTTTGCTGAAAAATATCAACATTATAAACATGTTTCCAATGAAAGATACTCTTGATAATGTTTTGTAATTATAACGTATTTTACCCTAATGTCTATATGTACCTGTATGTTGAATTCATGCATGGGTTCATGGCAGTTCTTTTCCACTTAAGGACACTAAACGCCTTTGGCTTAATTTTGTAATCATACAGAAGTAAAGATTCTGGTAGTGGCGTATAGCTATGGCTCTTCATAAACTCTATTCTGTTCTCTCGCTCTTCCATAACAGCAATGGCCGCCGATGAATGTCCAGGCATATCGATTTCGGGAATGACCTCTATATGCCGATCTTTGGCGTACTCTAGAATATCTCTATAGTCTTGAACGGTGTAGTATCCGGATCCACTTGTGTCGTTATTTGCTCCCGAACCCTCTTGGGGTGTTGCGCAATCGTCGTCGTATTCGCTTTGGCATCGTTTCCCAGCAATCTTGTAGAAACAAAGTAAGTTAAACATAAAGTGAACATCAGCAATTATGCCAAAGTATATTATGATTAAATTACTCAATAGTTGCTTTAACATAAGCACGTATTAAAACATATACGTATATTGTTAAAATAATGATTATGATATACAATAAATCAGCTCAACATTACCTAAATGATGAGTAACTGTCACGCGTATAACATTTTACTACTATGAGCATGTTACTGTTTTAGAGGGGGTTCAATTTTGAAATATTGGTCTTCTTTTTAGAAATATCTGGTGCGTGTACACCCTAAAAGTAAAACTTATAAATGGAAACAGCAAATGAACCTGGGTTAGTTCCGGTAAATCAGGTATTTCTATTCGCCAAGACTCGTCGTCCGTCAGGTGTAGGTGCAGTTTGTTCATTTTGTACATGGCCATCACGTCCAGGAACTTCAATATCCAGTTCTTTGGCTTGAAGTTCCGTGAAACGTCCAGCATAATACCACGGTAACTATATCTGCAACATAACATTTCATTACACCAATATGTTGATAATAATTCGACGACCCCATCCTCCACACAAAAATAATGGGCACAACTAATTTTACAAGTGTTAAATCTTTATTTAGGAATGAAAATATTTCAATAGTGATATTTTTCTCTTTTTTTTGTTTGGTAAAAAAGTGTGCCACATAATTGCAGAGTGCATGTTTATTATATATAGACAACTGTTTAAGAAATGGAAAATTACATTTACCTTGGTTCATCGTAAATGTCAACCTTTGGAATCTCCTTGTTATCGTTTGCAATCAGGGAAAGCAATGTCTGAGCGCCATAAAACGCCCCAGCATTGTTACTTGCACGTATGAGAACCGTGTTTGCCACAGGATCTGCCTTTACTTCGTAAGCTTCGGTAGATATTGTTTGATTAGGAACCTTTTGGAAACGGATTATCTTAGTTGTCTTTTCAGAGTCGCCTCCAACTTGTATGCCGAGTTGATCTTTATAAAACAACACACAGTTATAGTTTATTCAGAATAAAAGAGCATTGCACATGGAATACAACAAAGCAAAGATGAATAACACTTTAACAAATTACATTTGATAGGTAAAAATGTGTTATTAAAAATAGTAAAAATATATCAATAAAATGTCTATCGAAATATGTGTATTTAATTATATATAATACCATGTCAAGCCACATTTATTCAAGGATAGCAAAAAAAAACGAACTCTTATTTCCATTGTGGTCCCAATGTTGAGAATTTCGAAGAGTTAATGTGATTGCCTTTTTATTCGGTTTTTATTAGAAACAACCTAAATGATTATTTGCTATTTGTTTAAACCTTATTTAATTTAAAAAAAAGTAATTGGTTAACTATAAATCAAATAATTAATTAATTAATTAATTAGTTAAGTATGTTAATAAAATAAAAGGATTACTTGGGATACAACTGTATTTTCTCTAAAACTTTTGTTTGTGACTTTTACTTAATATATAAACTACAAATTTACCTGCGAGCCATTGGCATTCATGTTCAAAATCTTGAGAACCATTTACCACCCAGTTCACCAAGTCAAGCTGCATTGTGTTTTCAAAGTTCACAGTAAAGTTCTTTGGAGTCGGGACAATTTTAAAAGGCCGCTCTTTTGACGGTGAACGTTTCAATAAATCAAATCTCTCATATAATGTATATGGGTTATATTTGTCTTCTTTAGCTCGCTTCCATTTCTCCGGGCTGTCAAACGGACCAACAAATCCCAAACTTTCACCAGCAGTACTTTTGATAACCTTTGAAGTCATGCCCGGTGCTGTGACGTACCAATTAGGAAAATTATCCGAACGTCCTGCGAGCCATTTTCTACTTCTATACGTACATTCCAATGTCTGGCCAGAAGGAATATCCTTGAAACCTTTTGCTACCGGTTCAAAATAGTACAATCCTCCACTTGCATGACCAAGACGTAAACCACAATCTAAGAACTCGGGATAAGCTCCATACAGACTGAAAAGTATGTGACAATTGTCTCAGCAAACCATGGCTTACTATCCTTTAATTGTAATATTCTGAATATCTGTAACGTTTTATCATTATATCTTACAATATTAACTTTAGGTGGTAGTGTTTGGTAAACAACATGTTTTTCAAAAGTGCTTATCATGTGGCAATTTAACTCACTTATTAAAGTAAATTTTCCAGTCACCATCAGCAATATCACGATTTCCAGCATTCAAGAAGACAACTTTCAACTGTACATATAGGTAGGCATCTTTATTGAAATTATTAAAGACATCCAGGTGAACCTTCAAGTGTTCTCCGATATAGTCCACAGCATCTTGGTTAACTGTTGGCCTCGGACGATCTAAAACACAATTACCGGGTAGATCAACTTGGTATATAATTATAATTTAATAATTATACAAAACTGTATAAAAGGCCTCGGGCAAAAACAAATCTTGAATGTATTTTAGAGAATGCAAGAAATCTTTACTGTGTACGCTACATTGCCATTAATATTTGTGTGTCATATTCAATTACGTTAAATTATCCTACCTCTGAATAACTTGACCTTTCTGCTATATCTTCCCCTTCAACCAAACAAACCACATATTGGTCAACAAAATATGTTAAGGTATACATGTATATGTCATTTTATTTACACTAGATATGAACCATGATGAGTATAAAGTATTTTAATTTTTTAAATTGGTAGTAACAAATTTAACTGTAAACACTATATATACCACTGGTTAAAAAAATCATAACAATTATAAATCTTTTCTATGCAAAGTTTGGTGTTACAATTACTTAAACTTTGTTCTCAGTAGCACGGATTCCCATTTCCCATCGGGAAACAAAACCTCTGCTCTGTCAGCGTCGTTGATAAACTCCTTTATCATCAGTTGCCACGTTGTCCCGTTATCCTTGCTAAGTTCGACGTCTAATCCCGGGTAGGTCGTGGTTATGTGGATTTTATCACCGAAATGACTAACACTGTCGTCAATTAACAATTTCTTAATACATAAAATAGTATACAAAAGTATCATTTCAAACATGGACGTATAAAAAACGTTTTGTGAATAGGAAAAAATATATATAATAACCTAAAAACGCATAGTTAAAAATACCATTTAAATTACGTAAATTAAATAAAGAACTGCTTATAAAATACAATTTTATTTCATAAAAAACTAACGCATAGCACAATACATAGAACGATACACCTAATAGATAACAAAAAATAAAAAAAGGTTTTAGACTTCAGAACATACGTAGCACCAGGTGGTGGTATGCGAAACGCAATGTTTAAATTATCCAGTCGTTCAAATTCGCGCAGACCAACAGCCTTAGCAAAGGCGCTCCAGTCCTTGTCAAAGGCTTCTTCGTTTCCAGGACCGTTTTCAAATTCAGCTGTATGCCATGCCCGCTCCGCCAAGGCCAGAAGTCTCGGGAATATCATGTAGTCCATGTTTTCGGACGTCCGTATAGTTTCGCTAAACATTGTACCTGACATACCTGTAAAAAGACCATTCAATTTTGATTGTCGAAAAAACAAACAATGCAATGTTGTACACCGAACACCAACAAACCTCTGTTTTTTCACTGGTAGGCGTTCCGAGATGCTGTAAATACGATTTAAAACAGTAAATGCAGTCCTATACTCAAAGTATTACTTTTCGCATTAAATGAGCGGCATTGTAATACAAAAATTAATATTATAATCAAATATAATGAAATACATATTAATAATAAATAGAGTGTTCGTTATGAACGAGGCATGTTTTGTTAAAGTAAAAGTTCATTTACCGATGATATTTTCAGGTTTTTCAAGTGGTGGACAATTTTCCATGTTAACTCCACAAATGTCTGACTTTGGTAGCAAATACCCGCCCCGATCCACAAACCGATTGTCATAGAGGGAGCCGGGCCTAAACTCGAACACTTTCTTGGTATCCGTGTAACGTGTGGCCCAGTAGAGGCCCCGTTCCTCTGGTCCTGGTTCTTGTGGGTGGTCGAAATACAGGTTGGTGGCCTGGGTGTGTATGACCTACAGCAAATCGTTCATTGTTATAAGACTTTGTTTAATCAGTGTGTATTTTAAAGTATCATGCGCAATGATTTTGAACTAAAGGACCGCGTTTAAAAGTTTTACAATGGAATATGTTTTAGTAGATGTATAAATGGGTATGATCAACGACATAAGTCACACATTTTTTAAACGAGGATAACTTAACTCATGACAACCTTATATCCAGCATTAGCGTATTTGTAGGCGTTGCCACCGCCGCCCCATTCCCAGATGTTGTTCCAGGGATTCACGTACAGATCAGCGTTAGAGAGATTCCCCATAGGGATCGGCTGGGGGTCTTTCTGCCCGTCTGTAAAGCCATCGTCCCAACCGGCGAGCGGCAGGTTTTTTTCTACCGCCAGCTTTGCCACTCGCGTGACAAAATAGTTTTTCAAGCCTAGAACGTTGCATAGAAACAGGAAATTTTTGCAGGTCCTATTCGTTATCTCATCATTTTAAAAAGTTGTTATTAAAATAACAGAATGAACCATGTATTATTAAATATACATTCGTTTTGTTTCATATTTATGGAAGGTATTACCGTGTGAAATGTTAAACTCTGGATGGTTTGCCAGGAAAACGTCACATGCTGGCGACGCTTTCCAGGCATCAGGTGACATCTCATCTCCCCCGAAATGGTAAATAACCGGTTGAATGTCCTTGTGTAGATCTTTGAGCGTATCCATGAGCTTGCTTATAAAGTTGTATGTTGACTCAATGCAAGGGTTGATAGCGTTATCCCGCCAGTTCTGAATCGATTTGTAAAATGAAGTATCATTTTGATCAACCAGACGGTATTCATTGGCTGCAGTCATGTTACTTGCTTTGTATTTCTGGAAGCGGTGCTCCATGGACGCTACGGCCGAATGACTGTGACCAGGCATATCTATCTCTGGCACCACCGTTATGAAGTGCTTCTTGGCGAAACTGAGAAGATCTCTGTACTCAGCGACGGAGAAATGTCCACTGCCAGAGGAGTTGGTGAAAGGTCCGGAACCGAACTGGGGAATGATACACTGGGACTCGTCTAGTGTGTGGCATCGTTTACCACCCACCTAACAAAATTACATAAACATTTCATTGTCTTAGATCAGCACTAAAAGACATGTGTATATAACAACATGATAATCAAATTACAACTAGAGCTCCGCATGTCGGAGCATTATACGCCCGAAGGATGAGCTGTTCAATAAATTAGTGTTGAAAACTTGAGATTAACCTCTGCATTCATATGTTTATCTACTGACCGTGACCAGTCGTCCTACCAAGTACCATGACTGTCACTCAGAAACTTTTCAATATAATGAGCGGACATGGGTTTTGCATAAAATGCTACTGTGAACTTGACATTTGACCTACTGACCTCAAAATTTATAAGGGTCATCTACTAACCATGACTAATCTTCCTATCAAGAAGAATGTCTGTCACTCATAAACTTTTCAAGATATTGAGCGGACACAGTTTTTGCATTAAATGCTACTGTGACCTTGAGATTTGACCTAGTGCCCTCAAAATGAATAGGTGTCATCTACTGAGTATGAACACTCTTCCTACCAAGTACCATGACTGTCACTCATAAACTTTCCAAGATATTGAGCGGACATGGTTTTTGCATTAAATGGTACTGTGACCTTGACCTTTGACATAGTGACCTCAAAATTCATAGGGGTCATCTACTGACCATGACCAATCTCCCTACTCTGTAGAATGACTGTCACTTATAAACTTTTTAAGATATTGAGCGAACATGGTTTTTGCATTAAATGGTACTGTGATCTTGACCTTTGACCTAGTGACCCCAAAATTTATAGGTGTCATTAACTGACCATGACCAATCTTCCTACCAAGTAGAATGACTGTCACTCATAAATTTTTCAAGATATTGAGCGGACATGGGTTTTGCATTAAATGGTACTGTGTCCTTGACCTTTGACATAGTGACCTCAAAATTTATAGGGGTCATCTACTGACCATGACCAATCTTCCTACTAAGTAGAATGACTGTCACTTATAAACTTTTCAATATATTGAGCGGACATGATGTGGCTAACGGACAGACAGACGGACGGACGGACAGACGGACGAACGCCATACCATAATACGTCCGAAGTTTTACTTCGGGCGTATAAAAACGTAACAATATTTATCCATTACCTTTGACGTATATCATACACATGTTGTAAATCTATATTTTATTGAACAACATTTTTAATAAGATATCACCTCTGTCAGTTCTGGTATATCTGGAATCTCGATCCTCCATCCCTCGTCGTCCGTCAGATGCAGATGTAGATGGTTCATCTTGTACATTGCCATGGCGCGGATGAGACGTTTGACGTCATCTAACGTGTGGAAGTTTCTGCTGACGTCCAGGTGCATGCCGCGCCATGGATACCGTGGAGCGTCTTCGATACTCAGCGACGGAATGTTAACGCGTTTGTATCCATCTAGAATAGCCCTGAGCGTCTGCACCGCGTAAAATGCGCCGACGGGGTTCTTGGCTTGCACAAGTATGACATTTGTCGAAGCGTTAATATGTACACTGTAGCCCTCCTCTGGGAGTCAGACATGGGTGTTATCACAAGTATAATTTAACGTTTAAATTCTAAATATGATTTGCATCATAATGATAAATTGGTATGTGACAAAATAACAATCAATACCTGAAGAAATAAGATTTGTACCTGGCATAGTAGGGGCACTGACTAAGCGTATCGTTGTTGGAGAATTTAAAGTAGATCTAGCGAAGGTGCTGATGTTTAAGATTTCTGAAAAAAAAAATGTTTTTTTTTACTGACACGCACCTGTAGCTAAATGAATGAGTTTACTACTTAAGTAAAACAAAACTATTCAAGGTTTCCTGTTTTCGAACAACTACAAAACTTACCTCCTATGTCATGAGCTACTCCTTTAAAGGATGACACTTCCGTTATAACTGATGCATCGGTAAAAGACATCGTCGTGGCATCGTTGCCAGGATATAAAAGCTGCTTCGGTGTCGGAATAACAAGTTTGGCCTAGAAATAGATAGAAATTTAATGCGCATATAATATTCCAGAATTTATAGCAATTATTTAGGGCGTAAAGTTTTATTGCATGTTTTTTTTTAATATAAATTTTGATGTATGATGCGATGAAACAAATTAAGACTTATTTACTAAGGCCACGAAAAGTTGATTTTCTGTTTCTCAGGCACCGCCGCATTCGTTTTTAGACCCCCGCTTCAAAATTTTTATCCAAAAATGCTACCCATATGTTTGTCAAATAGATCTTGCTTCCGATACCGCGGAATCATTTTTAATAGTAGCGAGTATCTGCAACAGGTTTGACTAAACTAGGAATAGACACGAATAATCAAGAACAGATACATATAGGCGCTTTTGCGGCAGCAAAATTACTAGTCACCTGTTTTTTTTAAGAATTGACAATCAGATATTGTAATATTCTTTTGCTTTGACATATTTTTCGCATCAAAATCGGGTAGTTTGTTATATTTTATGTTTTTGCTTTTTAGTTGGGTTTTACTGAAGAAAAAAGCTGAAAATAGTCAAAATATGGCAACAAATATTTGTCTGTTTCTCAACTAGTGCAATAAAATCTTGCTAAATGTTAATGTGTCCACATCATTTACATTATTTTTTGTGCATTTTTGTTTATGGTTTAGTTGAAAAAACCGCAAATAGTAAAAAATGGCGAACTTATTCCGAATTGTGGCAAATATTGCGTGAATATTATCTTGGACGATAAAACGTTGCAATATTTTAATGTTCCCATAGCATTTCAGATTCAGCAAATAATTTATAATACAATGGGGTTGTCTATCTTAGTCTCAATATTTGAAGGAGCTAGAGCACAGAAAATTGGGTTGAAAAGTACTTATCTTAAAATATG